>Ga0075425_100000512_pt1 | contig 36274 bp, 29 predicted proteins | sample SoiMethybrSBSTD4_FD_75300 | JGI IMG/M metagenome (GOLD analysis project Ga0075425, IMG submission 75300) | Bulk soil microbial communities from a Populus tree surrounding site in Tennessee, USA - Soil MetaG P. TD hybrid SBSTD4 | ecosystem: Environmental > Terrestrial > Soil > Tree plantation... | reverse complement strand
CAGGCCGACTTCTTCGTGGGTCGCGAACAGGTGATCGCCATTGCCGCCCTTCACCGGGTCGGGCGTCGAGTCGGTGACGCCGACCGGCAGGACGCCCTGCCGCACCAGGCTGCCATCCGGGTTGATGCCGAGGAACGAGATGTCCTCGGTCTGCATGTTGGCGACGAACAGCGTCTGGCCGTCGGGCGAGACGGCGAGCCCCTGCGGCGTGATCCCGCCGGTGAACTGCATGCCGAGCTCGGTGAGGATCTTCGATGGATCGGCCGGGCTCTGGTTGATGCGGAAGACCTCGACCTGGTCGGAGTGCAACTGCGACACGAACAGCAGATCGCCGCGCACGGTCATCTGCTCGGCGCCGCTGCCGCGGATGATCAGATGGCCCGGGTCGAAGTCGCCGAGATCGACGACCTGTCCCGGCGTGACCACCAGCGACTTGTTGCGCTCGAAGTCGACGTAGCGGTAGACGAAGGTGTTGCTGGCGGTGTCGAAGACGTTCAGCTCGGTGCCGATGTCGTCGAAGGTGGTCGCCTTGGTGGCGTCGGTCATCACCGGCAGGTAGCCGAGCGGCTGATCGTTGTTGCGGATCGCGACGCCGCCGACCTTCTTCGGCATGCCGTGCCCGGTCTCGGGCTGGTTCAGGAAGTTGTTGGTCTCATGGCCCGACACGATGCCCCAGCGGCCGGCCACTTTGACGTCGGTCGAGAGCCCGCCGACCGGCATTACCCGCACCAGCGTGTTGGCGTCGCCGGCGATGTTGATCACCGCGATCGTGTGGCCGAGCGTGTTGGCGACGTAGAGCGTCCTGCCGTCGGCGCTGATCGACAGATCGCGCGGGTTGGTGCGATCGAGATCGGTGGTGCCGGTCGGAATCGCCGCCAGCTGGGTGAACGACGGTCCCGGCGCGATCGCGAACGCGTGCACCTGATCGCCGAAGCGGTCGCTGATGTAGAGACGCGTGCCGGCGGCGTTGAAGATCACGTCCTCGCCGTAGAAGCCGGTGTTGAATTCGCCGAGCACGCGATCGGTGCCGGTGTCGATCACGCTGGCGAAATTCGCGTACTCGTTGACGACCACGGCATACGGCCGCTGCGCGATCGTGGTGTTGATCGGCGATATCGCGATGCCGTCGGGTTTGGTCCGGTTGGTCTGCCCGGCCGGCCGCAGATCGATCCAGCTGAGCACCCGCCGCGTCGCGGTGCTGACGACGGCGACGCGCGAATCGGGATAGCCGTCGCGGCCCGGCAGCGTCACGTAGATCTTGGCGCCGTCCGGCGTCACGGCGAGCGCGTTCGGCCAGCTGCGGAACGGCTGCTTGACGAACGGCCAGTGTTCGCCGCCGCTGCTCACCAGTGGGTTGTTGGGATCGAGCCGATGACCCGGTGTGCCGGTGGAATATTGCGCCGAGAACAGGATCTTGGTGAAGCGTGGCAGCCCGGCGCGATCGCCTGCGGCTTCCGCGCCGACCATCTGTCGCGGCCCCGGCGTGTCGACGTTGGTGATCACCTCGCCCCGCGCGTCGGTCTTGACGGCGGTACTGAAGAACCGCAAATCGAATGGCGCTTCCGGCAGCGCCGCTTTCAACACGTGCCGATCGAATGCCGGACCGAGTGTCGTTGACTGCGCAGCGACGTGATACCCGATTGCCCCAGCCCATGCGAAAACCACCACAACTGCCAAGCTTGCCGTGATGCGATTCCAAACACTGCGACGATTTCTTACGCGCACATCGTCCTCCTCGACTTCCCGACAGGTCAAATCGATGGACGGCGGCGTGTGTGGGCAATCAGTGATCCAGCGCGTACACCTTCGCTCACGCATATTCGCACGCGTGATGTTGTGATGGTTTCGCGCCGCACGTTGCGCGCGTGATGCTCTGTTACGTCGAACGCAAATCTTCAGCGAGACACAGTCGATTCAACGTTCCACACGACAGCGGCGTTGGTCAGACCTGTCGTAAGCAGTCGTCATATGGAGTAACGACGCACTGGCGGACGCTCGACCACTGCCTGTTGGTTGGTCGTTACGCACACAGAAGCGATCACGAGCAACTGCAGAGCCGTCCAGCTGCAGTTCGCCGCACCTGCGGGCGGTCCACAAACCTCACCATTGTCCTTGACAGGTCAAGCATCCGGGAGCATATTGCCCCCCACTGTCTGTCGTGATGGTGGTGATGAAGACATAAAGGGAAGATCACGCGTCAACCCAGTCGAAAGGAAGGTGTCTACAGTCGCGCTATGTGCGCAGGTGTCCTGATGTCGTCGATGCGAATCCCCCACAACGCTGGGAATGTGTCTGCGATCGGGCACGAAGGAGCCGAACCAAATGAGTGGCATCTACCTGACACGCAACGCGTCAAGGGCTCGTCGTCGGGAAGCGGAGCAGGCGCGAACAAATCGCGCCGAAATCGTTCGTGAGCTGTCATGGGGTCGCGTCACTCGGCGCGATCTCATCAAGATGGGGCTTTTCACCACGGGTGGATTGCTCGTACCGATTCGTGGATTGAGTCCGTTCGCGAAGAGCGTGTATGCCGCCGGCAACACCGGGTTGCCGCCGAGCCCGCTGTTCGGCGTGCAGCCGTTTACCACGCCGATGCCGCGGTTCGATGTCCTGAAGCCGCAGTCGGTGGGAAGTCTCAATCCGTTCCCGACGCGGGCCGCCAACGAAACCTTGCGGCCCGTCGATCCGGCGCTCGGCGGCGGGTTCGGCCCGATCGAAGGCCGGCCGCCCGGCGACATCTGGGCGCATCAGGGATTCGATCTGTTCCCGCCGCGAGTCGCCTACGACGTGAGGCAGGGGCAGGCGACGACCAACACGACCTACAACCCGCAGGTCGCCAACCAATTCAACAGCGGCATCAATCCGTCGAATGCAATCCCGCTCAAGTTCCATCCCGGCTGGCCGACGCAGAACGCGAACAGCGTCTGGACGTTCAACGGCACGATTCCGCCGAAGCTGGTGCTGGGACGCTACGGCGAACCGATCCTGTTCCGTCATCACAACACGCTGCCAGCCGACCGGTCGCAGAACAACGACTTCGGCTGCCACACGATCTCGACGCACGAGCACAACGGGCATCACGGCGCCGAGAACGACGGCTTCACCGGTGCGTTCTTCTTCCCCGGGCAGTTCTACGACTACCACTGGCCGATCGTGCTGGCGGGCTGGCGGTCGATCAACGCCGACGCCACCGATCCGCGCGCGAGCTCGCCCGCCGACAACGGCGGGATCAACAAGGTGGCCGGCGATTGGCGCGAGACGATGAGCACGCACTGGTTCCACGATCACATGTTCAGCTTCACGTCGCAGAACGTGTACAAAGGGAACGCCGCGATGTTCAACATCTACAGCGGCCTCGATCGCGGCAACGAGGCGATCAACGACGGCGTCAACCTCCGGCTGCCGAGCGGCACGGCCAAGAGCTGGGGCAACCTCGAATACGACGTCAATTTGATGCTCGCCGACAAGTCGTTCGATCGCAACGGCCAGCTGGCGATGGACATCTTCAACTTCGACGGCTTCGTCGCCGACTGCATGACCGTCAACCTCACCTACCGGCCGTACTTCGAGGTCGAGCGGCGCAAGTATCGCTTCCGCATCCTGAACGCCAGCGTGTCCCGGTTCTTCAAGGTGGCGCTGTGCGACGGCGGCAACAACGCGGTCGCGTTCCAGCAGATCGCCAACGACGGCAACCTGCTGCCGTCGCCGGTGACCCTCACCGAGCTCGATGAGCAAGGCATCGCCGAGCGCTACGACATCGTCATCGACTTCACCAAGGTGCAGGGTAACCGGGCGTACCTGGTCAACCTCTGCGACCACTTCGACGTCGGCGACCAGGCGCTCGACGGCACCAAGCCGGTCCGCGACGTGACGCTGGCGGAGGCGCTCGGCGGCGCGTCGCAGGATCCGTGCGTCGGCAAGTTCCTCGAGTTCCGGATCGGTGCGGCGACGACCGACAACAGCGTGGTGCCGTCAACGCTCATCCCGAATCCGGACCTCTCGTCGATTCCGGTCGCGCGTGAGCGCTTCTTCGACTTCGGCCGCGGCGCGATCCAGACCACGTCCGATCCGATCTCGTCGTTCATCGGCGGGCCGTGGGGCATCGGCACGGATGGCGGCAACAGGCTCCAGGCAGACTTCGGCCGCGTCTCCGCCGCGCCGCGACTGGGCACGCGCGAAGTGTGGACGCTGAAGACCGGCGGCGGCTGGGATCATCCAGTCCACATCCATTTCGAAGAGGGCCAGGTCCTCGCGCGCAACGGCAAAGCGTCGGAGGTGCCCGCCTGGGAGCGCGGCCGCAAGGACGTCTATCGCCTGCATCCGGGGTCGACGATCACGATCACGATGCAGTTCCGCGACTGGGGCGGCATGTTCATGGAGCACTGCCACAACACCGTGCACGAGGACAACGCGATGCTCCTCCGATGGGAACTCGACGACGGCGGCGCACCGTTCCTGCGACCGTTGCCGACGCCCATCCCGACGCCGCAGGGTGTCACGTTCAGGCAGCCGACCGAGGTGTTGCCAACGGCGTTTTAGAGGATGTGAGGCGTTCCATGACCATCCGGCGGGCACGCAGACGCACGTGGTCGACCGTCGTGACAGCGGCGGTGGTGGCGTGGTTGATCGGCGTGGTGGTTTCCACCACGCCGATCGCGGCGGACAACACGCGTTGGGGCGCCGCCTATTTCCCCAATGTCACGTTGATCACACAGGACGGCGCAGCCGTCCATTTCTACGACGATCTGATCAAGGGGAAGACCGTCGCGATCGATTTGATCTATACGACGTGCAAGTACGCCTGCCCGCTCGAGACGGCGCGTCTCGTCCAGGTGCAGCGGCTCCTCGGCGATCGCGTCGGCCGCGATATTTTCTTCTACTCGATCACGATCGATCCCGAGCACGACACGCCGGCGGTGCTCAAGGAGTACGCGGCCAAGTACCATGTCGGGCCGGGCTGGACCTTCCTCACCGGCAAGGCTGCGGACATCGAGCTGATCAGCCGGAAGCTGGGGCTCTACTCGGCGCCGAACCCGGACAATCCGGACGGGCACACGCCGAGCCTGCTGGTCGGCAACGAGCCGGGCGGACAGTGGATGCGCAACTCTGCGCTCGACAACCCGGCGTTCCTCGCGCGAACCGTGAGCGACTGGCTGGACGGCTGGAAGACCAACGCGGCGAGACCGCTCGCATCCTTCGCCGACGTACCGGTGATGAACGTGGACGTCGGCGAGTACACCTTTACGAACCACTGCGTCGCCTGCCACAGCATCGGCGGCGGCGACGCGATCGGTCCGGACCTGAAGGGTGTGACGGCGAAGCGCGATCACGCCTGGCTGCAGCGCTTCATCGCACGGCCGGATCTGATGCTCGCCGACGGCGATCCGATCGCTCGGATGCTGCTCGACAACTACAAGCAGGTGCGAATGCCGAACCTGTCCTTGACCGAGCAGGATGCGGCGGTGCTGCTCGATTACATCAGCCGCGCCAGCAGCGATTCGGCAGCGGCGAGTGCTGGTGCGCGGGCGACGCCGATGCCGCCGATGCCCGGCATGCCGGACTCGTCGCCGGCGCGGTCGCTGTCGCCTCCAGCTCCGGCGGGGGCGGCGTCAGCCGCGACGAGCATGCTGATCGACGCGTACCTGCGGTTGCAACAGGCGCTCGCGGACGATCGCATGGAGACAGTCGGCGAGGACGCGCTCGCGCTCGCCAACGCGACAGTCAAGATCGGATCGAAAGCCGCGACGGTCCGTGCCGCGGTCAATCCATTTGCGCAAGCGCGCGATCTGCGCGCGGCCCGCGAGGCGTTCGGCGGGTTGAGCGAAACGATCATCGCGTTGGTCGGCGACGCGTTGCCCGATGGGCTCGCGATCGCCTACTGTCCGATGGCCAGGAAATCCTGGCTGCAGCGCGGCGATGACGTGCAGAATCCCTATTACGGTAAAGCGATGGCCGATTGCGGGCGCATCGTGTCCGCATCCAGCCGAATCCACCGCTGAACGAATCTGCGCCGCCGTTGCTGTCGAACGGCGGCGCAGTGATGTCCCCTCAAAACATCGAGCGAGTCATCGACATCCAGGAACGGATTGAAGAAGTCCTGCGTGATGTGCGGCCGTCGCGGTTGGAAGAACTGCCGAGCCCGTCGCGGAGACTTGTCCTGGAGCGTCTGCAGATGCTCTATGGATGCTCGAGTTCGGTCAGCAAGCTGGTGACCACGACGATCGACAGGGCAGCCAGCAACTCGATGCTCCCCGCTCGACCGGGTTCACCCGATCCGGCACGAATCGATCGCCAGTTGACGTATCCGCACGCCGTCGCGACCGCAACCAGCGCCACCTTGAGCATCAGTACACGACCGTAGACCGTGGTGAAGACGTTCGAGGTCGAGCCGAGGTAGAGAAATGACGCCGCGATGCCGGTGGCGACCGCGATTGCGGCGCCGGGCAACGCCAGCACGTCGAAGGATGTGAAGAGAGCACGCCGACGAGCGACATCGCTGATGCGGCCGATCACCATCAGCGATGCCAGCGTTCCGAGCCACAGGCCGCCGGCGAGCACGTGCGCGGTGTGCAGCATCATGCGGCCGACCGCGCCCGAGGCGTGACCGGTCATCGCCACCGTCCACGCGAAGGCGACCACCGCACACGCGACCGCTGCCCAGACGGCGCGGCTCGAGCCGGCCGCCAGGCCGAACAGGCCGGCACATCCGAGGGCGCTCACGAGTTGCCATCGCCACCCAAGGCCCCAGCGGCTCTGGACGACGATCGTCCGCAGGGCGTTCAGCGACCATGCATCGGCGAAACCGAACGCCGACGCCGTATGTGCCCACGCGCGACCCGCCAGCGCCGTCACGGCGATCGACGATGCGCACAAGCCGATGACGCGCAAGCGCGATTCGGCATCGGTCTGCCACGCCGCATCTGAATCCAGGGCGGCGCGTCGAAGCACGCACCAGTATGCCGAGACCACGCCGATCGCCAGGAGCAGCCCGAGATAGAGTCCAACCTTCGTCGCCGATTCGAGTGTCACCGCGTCGATGCCGACTTCACCGAAAACGCGACTTCCCCCTTGACCACGTGCCCATCGTCGCCTGCGGTCTGCCACGTGATCGAATAGGTCCCGGCGTCGACCTTGCCCGTGATCGGCGCCATCAGCGACTTGTCGTCCACCGCATGGACAGGTCCCAGAGCGACTTTTCCAACCGCGCTTGTCAGCTCGATCTTGCTGACCGCCGGATCGATCTTCTCGTTGAACCAGAGCTCGACCTGCTTGGGCGCCGTCGTCAGTGCCGCGCCGGCTTTTGGCTCGCTGTTCACGAGCTTCGTATGAGCGCTCAGGACGGCGGTGGCGCACACGATTCCGATAATGGCTGCCGCGCGAACGGTTCTCGATACGGTCATCTGATGAGGCCTCCTGGTGGTGTCAAACCAGCAGTATAGGACGTCGCTGCCGCACGGCGCGAAAGCGATTCAGTGATACGCAATCCAAACCGCCACGTGACGGCAAAGCGATGAGTGATTGCGGGCGTGCTGTATTCGCATCGTGCCGGAGCAAGCGCCGAGCGCCTGGAGCCGAATCTTTGAAACTACTGCGGCACGATCGGCGTCGCAGTTCCGGCCGCGTCAACTCCGATGCCCATGACCTGAATCGGCACGGCGCTCGAGCGAACGCGCACTCGCGTTGACGCCACATAGGCGACGCCAAATAGTTCGGAGAGTTCCTTGACCACGTAGCGGTCCGGCTGCACGTTGATCCTGGCAGTCGCGAGCACGCGCCCCTCGGGTGTCAGTAGATCGATCGCCACTGGCGCTACAGCGTTGTCGATGTTTTGTACGGCGACGGCCGTCGGCACGGTTTTGACATCGACGCGGCCAAGCGTTGTCAGACGCAACGGAAACAGCGGTACGGCGTTTTGCAGCGGCAGAAACCTGGTCGTACCCTGACGCGACGTGCGCTGGTACGAAAAGTACGTCGTCTTCGAGCCGTCACGGTTTTCGGCCCTGATGCGCATCCCGTGCATCCGCGCCGCTGACGCGACTACGACCTGCATGTGAGTGGCGTCGATGTATCGAACCGACGAAAGCAGGACATGGTCGAAACGGACTTTTGTCGTTGGCGTGAACCCACGTCCGACGATTGTCACGACGCTGCCGGCCTCGATGTCCGCACTGCCGGGGCGGACGTCGTCAATCGAAATCGCGCGGTCGACGGTGACGGCGCCGTCCTTGAAAGCGGTCGCGTAGACACTCCCGGTCGGACTCAGAAATCGAATGCCCGTGCCCGCGAAGCTGACCGGCATCACGGTTCCGAGCGCCGCCGTCGAGGGAATGTGAGCGGCGATGGTCAGGATTGGATAGTCGGAATCGGTTCCCAAGGAGCTGGTCGCCGACAGCAGGCTGAAGCCGAGATGGGAACCGTTGATTTGGGCGACGCCGAACGTATCGTTCCTGGGGCTGATTGCGGCAATTCCCGCGAAGCCGTCAAAGTCGGCGAACGCGAGGCCGACGCTGCCGGTCGAAATTGGTTGCGGCTCCGTGACCGACACCTTGATCTGCGCAATGCCGCCGGGAGGAACAACCTCGCGGCTGATCGTGAGCGATACACCCGTGAACAGCGAGGCACTGAGCACCGACGTGCCGCCGACTATCGAGACGATCGCAAGCGCTATTTGCCGTGCAGTGAACCTGGTAAACATGGTCAACTCTTCGGTGAACGACTCGGTATTTCGACGCGGAACCGCTGCGCACCCGACTCCGCGATAACAGTATCCGACACGTCGCGGGCGCGAACCTGCCACAGAACCGTCTTACCCGGCTTGAGCTGGCTGACGACCGAAGGTGCAATTTCGATGCGCGGCGTCGAGGATCTCGCGCGCCACAGCGACGTGCCGTCGACTTCGGAGACCTCCACATCGTAACTGACCGCACCGAGCGGCGCCACCCATTCGAGCACAGCCGGCGGCGAGGGAACATCTCCCAGCGGGGCAAGGACTCGCACTCGGGCGCTTCGATAGGTCTGGTCAGTGTTCGTCACGGGGTTCAGCGAAGGCTCGCGGTCCCACGCGAAGTACCCGACCGTTGCGACGACCGCGAGCGCTGCAAATGCAGCCGCCCAGCTCCTGGTCGCGCGGGGCAGCCACGACAAAAGCCGTTGCGGCGGCGCGGCGGATGCGGATCTGGAGCGGCGGTCGAGCTCTGCGACGATCCACCGCACGGCCGCGCCCTCGTCGGCCGCCGGTGTTGCGCGCTCGAGTTCCTGCCACAGATCGAGCTCAGCTTTGCAGCGGGCACACACCGCGATGTGTGCACGCTCAGCCGCGGTCAGCTCTTCAGCGAGGCGTTCGAGCGGCAGGCAATCCGGTGTCGCGCGTAACGCTCGCCTCATTACGTCCCTATCGGTCGTGGTCACGGCCGCTCCCCTCGAACCTGCAGCCGCTGCACGGCCTTGGCAAGCTTGCGTCGCGCGCTGACGATATAGGCTTTCGCACCGCTTGTATTCGTCAATTGGAGAAGCCGCGTGATTGCATCGAGTGGCATATCGTCACCGTAATGAAGGACGAACACGACGCGTTCGAGCTGATCGAGAGTTGCGGCCAGAAATTCGCGGATGCGTTGCGTCTGTTGCGATCGGCTAGCGAGTTCGTCGGGGCCGGCATCGATCGCCGCCACGCTCGCAAGGACGTCGTCGGAATCGGTCGGCGGGCCGGCACGTTGCAGCTGGCTGAGCGATTCATTGCGGGCAATGCTGTATAACCACGTCGAAAATCGCGACGCGGCCTTGAACGAGTCGAGGTGCCGGTGCGCCTTGAGAAACACATCCTGCGCAAGGTCGGCGGCGCGGTCGCGATCGCTGGTGAATCGCAGGCACCAGCGCGCGACGCGCTCGTAATGACGGGTGAACAACTCGTTGACGAGGGCGTCGCGCTCGGCGCCCGACCGCTGCCGGGCACGCGCCAGGAGTTCGTCATCCGAGAGTTCCGCATAGCCCATTCCGCCCGATTATATCGGCCGCATAAATGCGTCACTGATTCCATTCGTTAGCTAAGACGACCCGTGGAACCGTAAAGGAACAGAAATCGGTGGCTGCCTTCCGAGTGCTGTACGATCGTTCGATGCGGAGAGCGCTGGGCCCGTGGCTGACGTCGCTGGCGATGTTGGCGCTCGCGGTCCGCACCCCGGCGCAGACACGCCCCGCGGGGGAGGCACTGAGAGAGGCGCAGGCGCTCGAAGCTGCCGGAAAACCGGCAGCAGCGCTCGAGGCATATCGTTCGGCTCTCGAGACGTCGCTCGGCTCACCCGATCGGGCGCGGGCGCTTCTGCACCTCTCCGCCCTCGAAACCGGACAAGGCAAGTACGACGCGGCGCGCCGTCACGCAGCCGATGCCGCCCGCCTTTTCGAACAACTCGGCGATATCAAGCAGGCATCGATCTCGTTGAACCAGGACGGCCTTGCGGCACTCTTCGCTGGTCAGTACGACGCCGCGGGGCAGCGCTTCGCGGCGGCGCTCGAACACGCCACGTCGGCCGGGTTTGCCGAAGGTCGCGTCGAGGAGATCGGCAATCTGGCGAATGTACAGTTTTATCTCGGCCGCTACGCCGACGCCGCACGGTTCTACGACGAAGCGCTCGCCACGACGGAGGCGTCGGCGTCGGAGCCGTGGGCCGCACGACGCCGGGGCCTGCTGCTGGCGAACCAGGCGACGTTGTACCAGCGTCTCGGACGCGACCAGGATGCGCTCCGAATTTATCGCGAGCTCGGCGCAACGAGCGAGTTCCGCCCGCGCGAGCGCGCCCGGTTGCTCGTCAATCTTGGTGTGCTCTACCGTCGGCTCGGCGATCCGATCAAGGCGTTGAGCACATATGAGGAGGCGAAGGCGCTCTTCGCCCGCGACCGGGATGTCGATGGAGAGCTGGACACCCTCAAAAACCGCGGCATCGTTTTGGCCCTGGATCTCGGCCGGCTGGACGAGGCGGAGAGGACGTTTTCGGCGACGTTGGATACGGCGACACGCGTAGGGAACCGGCGCGAGATGCTCCATAGCCGCCTGTATCGCGGGGAAACCGTTCTTCGCGCCGGGCACGGCGACCGCGCCGAAGCGGACTTCACCGCGGCGCTCGCGCTCGCGCGCGAACTGCGCATGCCGGAAGAAGAATGGAAAGCGCTTTACGGCTTAGGTCGCGTCGAGGGCGATCCGTCGAAGGCAATAAGGTACCTACGCGACGCGATCAATACGATCGAGGACATCCGCGAAACGATCCGCATTCCGTCGAGCCGCAGTGAATTCCTCAACGACAAGCGGGAGGTCTACGACGCGCTGATCGCCGCCAGCCTGCCGAACGCAGCGCCGGCAATCCTGTTCGAGCTGCTCGAGCGAAGTCACTCTCGTGTGTGGCGTGAACGGCTGCACCTGGGCGGGCGCGTCGACCTGGCGCAGGTGCAGCAGGCGCTCGGCGACGGCACTTTGTTGCTCGACTACTGGAACGCACCGCAAGGGTCGGCGGTTGTTGCCGTGTCGCGCCGTCGGATCGGCGTCTTTCCGATTCACGTCGACGATGCCGAGGTGCAGACGTTCGTCGACAGCCTGGCGGCTGGCGCGTCGGCGGCCTGGCGCGAGACGAGCCTGGCGATTGGCGCGCAGCTGTTGCCGCCTTCCGACTGGTTCACCGGTGTCGAACACCTGGTCATCGTTCCCGATGGAGCCCTCGCGCTCGTCCCGTTCGATGTCCTCGGAGTGCGAGGGCAGCTCGTCGTCGAACGCGCCGCAGTCACCTACGCGCCGACCGCCGCGATTCTGGTCGGCACCCGCGCGGCACCGCGCTGGCTGCCACCCTGGAGACTGCAGCTGCGAGCGTTCGCCGATCCGGTTGAGGGCTCGCGCGATCAGGATGGCGATTCGGCCGTTGGCGTGCGGCTCGCCGCGTCGGCCGGCGAGGTGCGGGCGGTCGCGAGCGAACTCGGCGGGCGCGCCGTCATGCACGTCGGCGCCGACAACCGGAAGGCCTACCTGCTTTCGCCGCCGGACGCGCCACTCCTGCACCTCGCAACACACGCCGTCGCGGACACGAGCGCGATGGAGCAGTCGCGGATCGAGTTCTCAGCGCCCGACAGGTCGGCGTCGACCGCCGACTATTTGTACCTGAAGGAAGCGTATGCGCTGAAACTGGACGGCGTCGATCTCGTGGTGCTGAGCGCGTGCGACACGGAGCGCGGACGGCTGGTGCGCGGCGAAGGTGTCCAGAGTTTCAGCCGCGCGTTCCTTGCCGCCGGCGCGACCAGCACCGTGACGACGATGTGGCGCGTCGCAGACGGACCGACCGCCGACTTCATGCGGCTGTTCTATCACTTCCTCGCTCGCGGCGAAACCCGCGACGAAGCGCTGCGCCACACCAAGGTGCGGTTTTTGGACAGTGCCTCTGCAGTCGCGCATCCCCACTACTGGGCGAGCTTCGTCCTCACCGGCGACGGTCTTCATGCCGTGCCCCGCGCGATCACATGGGCACTCGTCGCGGAACTGGTAGGCGGACTCGTCCTGCTTGGCGTATTCACCGCCCGCCGGCGTCTCCGCAAGCATTCTGTTCCGCGCTGATCGACGACGCAGCGCGGTCAGAACGTCAACACAGCGCAGCCCCCGAAACGACGAACGGCGTAAGCGCTTTCGGAAAGTGAACGCGAGGTCAGCCTGTTCCACGAGGCCTCCGCCCTGCGTCTCACCTCTCATCGAACGCCATGCGAACCCAATCGACTGCGATGGTCCCGCCCGCTCCGGCATGCCCCGCTGCCGCCCTGACGGCGAAGGTGCTCCTGTATTCCCACGACACATTCGGGCTCGGCAATATCAGGCGGACGCTGCTGCTCGCGGAGGCGTTGAGCCAGAGCAACCCCGCGGCTTCGCTACTGATCGTCACCGGCTCGCCAATGATCCACGCGTTCCGCATTCCTGCGCGGACCGACTACATCAAGCTGCCGTGCCTCACCCGGCCGGCCGCCGATTCGTATGCGCCGACCTTCCTCGGCGCCCACGGCTCCGAAGTGGGGCAGATTCGAGTCGGCGTCCTCGAGCGCGCCATCCTCGGCTTCGCACCCGACCTGATGATCGTCGACAAGCGCGCCGCCGGCATCGGCGGCGAGTTGATCGAGCCGATCCGCGCGCTGCGGCGATCGCACCGGCGCACGAAGCTGGTCCTCGGCATCCGCGACATCCTCGATACGCCTGAACGCACGCGGCTGTCGCTGAAGCGCGCGCGCGACATGCGGACCATCGCGCGCTACTACGACGAGGTTTGGATTTACGGCGAGCGGACCGTCTTCGACGCGGTCGCTGAATATGGATTCCCGCCAGACGTCGCCCGCCGCTCGCACTATTGCGGCTACCTGAAACGGCCGACCGCGCGTTCGCAGCGCGAACCAGGTCCGCCGCGGGTGCTAATTACCACCGGCGGCGGCGAGGACGGCACCGAGCTGATCGAAACCTACCTCGAAGGGTTGATCGCGCTGCCGCGCAGCATCGCGCTGCGCAGCACCGTCGTCTTCGGTCCGCAGATGCCGGCGGCTGCCCGCGAACGAGTGCTCGGCCGGTTCGGCGCGCTCGCCGACGTCACCTTCCTCGACTTCGACCCCGACATGACGAGCCGCTATGCGGCGGCCGACCTCGTCGTGTCGATGGCCGGCTACAACACGGTGTGCGAACTGCTGTCGTGCGCCGCCCGCGCGGTCCTCGTCCCGCGCAGCCAACCGGTCGGCGAGCAACTCCTTCGCGCACGCCTTCTCGCGGCACGCGGAACCTTCGCCGTCGTTGAGCCTGACGCGCTTCGCCCTGATGCGCTCATGTCCGCGGTGTTGCGCCGGCTCGAGCAGCCACCCTCCCCGGCGACCGTCGACCTTGACGGGCTGCCGCGCATCCATCGCCGCGCTGCTGCGCTGCTCGCCGAGGCGCGGTCGTGAGCGTGCCGCAGCTCGTGGTGATCGTCAGCGGCTTCCCGCGCCACTCGGAGACGTTTGCGCTGACGGAGTTGAACGCGCTCGACGATGCCGGGATGCTCGCGGCGCTCTTCTGCACCAAGCCCGGTGATGCCGGCGCGTGCCAGCCGGCGGCGCTTCGGCTGCTGGGCCGTGTGCATCTGCTCGACAGCGACGGCCCTGCGCGGCTGGAACAGGCGGCGTACTACCTCGAGGACACCGATGTCAGCGGCATCCACGCCTACTTCGCGCACACGCCGGCCGAGGTGGCGAGCGATCTCGCAGTGATGCTCGGTGTCCCGTTCGGATTCAGCGTGCACGCCCGCGACGCTCGGAAGGTGCCGCGCGAACAGCTGTTCGACCGCGCGCAGCGGGCGGCCTGCGTGGTCGCGTGCAACAGCGATGTCGCCCACGAGTTCGACGGCAGCGGCGCACGCGTCACGCTCGTGCCGCACGGGGTTGATGTGCGCCGCTTCTCGCCCAGACGCACGGTCGCCGAGACGTTCAGGATCCTCGCGGTCGGACGCCTGGTCGAGAAGAAGGGTTTCCACGTCCTCATCGACGCGCTGTCGCAGTTGCCCGGCCCGTGGCGGCTGCGCGTCGTCGGCGATGGCCCGGAGAAGGGGCGGCTGCTCGCGCAGGTGCAGGCGCTCCGGCTCGGCGATCGCGTGACGTTCGGCGGCATTGTCACGCACGAGGCGCTCGCCGCCGAATACGGCGTCGCCGATGTGGTCGTCGTTCCCTCCATCTGCGATGCCACTGGCGACCGCGATGGTTTGCCGAACGTGGTCCTCGAAGGGATGGCATCAGCGGCGGCGATCGTTGCGACCGACGCCGGCGCGATCACGTCGGCGGTGCGCGACGGCGACACGGGCGTGGTCGTGCCCGCCGGCGACGTGACCGCGCTGAGGGCGGCGTTGCGTCGACTGGCGGCGGCGCCGGCGGAACGTCGGCGCCTCGGTGATGCGGCCCGCGAAGTGGCTGTGCGTGAGTTCGACGCCCCGACATGCGCCAGCCGTTTCGTCTCGGTGCTGAGGGAAGCCTATGCGTAATCCAAAGCTGCAGGTGCCGCCGCCGTTCTCGCCGGTCGTGGCTTATGTCGTCAAGGGCTACCCGCGCCTGTCGGAGCTGTTCATCGCCAGTGAGATCTATCGGCTCGAGCGTGCGGGGCTTGGAGTGCGGCTGTTCGTGATCAAGCGCGGCGATGAGCGACTGCATCATCCGACGGTGGATCGCATCAGCGCCGTACCGGATTATCTGCCGCCGACGGCGTCGGTGTCCGACACGCCGCTGCTGCGCTGGCTGGCGAATCATCTGCCGGCATTCGCCGCGCCGCTCGGACGAACGTTCCGGCGATGGCCGCTCGGCGTCGCGCGCGCGGCCGGTGCCGCTGCCGCGCAGGCGATCCGCGCGCGCGCGTCGTTCTGGTCGGCGCCGCGGAAGGTGTATCTCAAGGAATTTCTCCAGGCGATCGCGATCGCCGACAGCCTGCGCGATGTGCGCAACGTGAGGCACCTGCACGCCCACTTCTGCCACGGCGCGACGACGGTGGCATGGCTGGCGGCGATGATCTCCGGCCGGACGTTCTCGTTCACCGCACACGCGAAAGATCTGTATACGCCGTCGCTGAACCCCGCCGGTCTGCTTCGCCGGAAGCTGGCCGCGGCGCAGTTCGCCGTCACGTGCACGGAGGCCAACCGGCAGTTCCTGCTGCAGCATGCCGGCTCGACGCCGGTGTTTCGCGTCTATCACGGCCTGAACGACGAATTCGCCGCGCTGATATCGCGGCAAATCGATGCGGCGCGCCGGCCCGCGGCGAGCCCGCTGCGGATCGTCTCGATCGGCCGTCACGTCCACAAGAAGGGTTTCGATCTTCTCGTCGACGCCTGCGCGCGTCTCGTCAGACGCGGAATTCCAATCGAGGCGACCATCATCGGCGAGCGCGGCGATCAGAGCGACGCGATTGCGGCGGCCATTGCACGGGCAGGGCTGCAGGGCCACGTAAAACTGCTCGGCCCGATGTCTCAGGCCGACCTCCTCGCCGCGCTCAGCGGCGCGACCGTGTTCTGCCTTCCGTGCCGGGTATCGGACGACGGAGATCGCGACGGCATCCCCAACGTGCTCGTCGAAGCGATGGCGACGGGACTTCCCGTCGTCACGACGAACGTCAGCGGGATTCCCGAGCTGGTGCACGACGAGGTTACCGGTCTGGTTGTCCCGGCCGACCAGGCGGACGCGATCGCCGACGCGCTGCTGCGGATTCATCAGGACCAGGAACTGGCGCGGCGTCTCGGCTTGGCCGCACGTGCTGTCGTCGCGGAGCGGTTCGACGGCGACCGGCTGATCGACGATTTGTTCAGCCTCTTCCGGAGGGTCGCGTGAGCGCAGTCAGACGAAAACCGTCGCCGGCGGTGCTGCGATGGGCGCTGCCGATCGCGCTCGAGCACCGTCGCCTGCTCGGATCGGCGTACGCGTTTCGCGTCGCCGCCGTAGGTCTCACTCTGGCGACGCCGTGGCCGTTCAAAGTGATCGTCGACAACGTCCTGACGCATCGTCCGCTGCCGCGCGTGCTGCGCGCCGCCGGTTTCGTCGACGCGACACCGCACACGCTCGTCCTGACCATGGCGGCGGCGATCATCGCGATTGCCCTGGCGCGGGCGTTCGTTGAATCGCAGCACGCCGTCCGCAGCGCCAGGTTCCGCGAGCGCCTGAACACGGAAATGCGCGATCGGATGATGGTGCACCTGCAGCAGCTCCCGCCGACGATCAGGACGACGTATCGCAGCGGCGAACTCGCGCTGCGGCTGGTCGGCGACGTCGATCAGTTCGTCCGGTTCCTCGCCCGGACGGTGCCGACGATCGTGGAATACCTGCTGACCACGGTCGTCACGCTCGCGATGATGCTTTGGCTGCAGCCGGGGCTGACGCTGTTCGCGGCCTTGCTGATGCCCGGCCTCGCCGTCATCGTCCGCACGTATGGCCTCCGGCTCGGCCGCGCGTCGCGCGAACGACGCCGCCGTGAAGGGGAAGTGGCCGGCCTGGCCCAGGAGATCGTTCGCGGCCTGCCGGTGATCCAGGCCCTCGGCGGCGACGAACATGCGCGCGAGCGGTTCCGGCGATTGAATGCCAACAGCCTCGATGCCGGCGTCACCGAGAGCCGTGCGGCATCCGACATGGAGCGGGCCATCCGGATCGCGCACGGTCTCGCGACGGCGGTGCTGATTAGCGGCGGCGCGCTGCTGGTCCTGAATGGGCGACTGACGCTCGGCGCCCTTACGGTCCTCGCCACGTATCTCACTCAACTGCTGAAACCGGTCGAGCGCTTGAACGACGTCGCCGAGACGACTTCGAAGGGGCTCGCCGCCGGCGAACGCCTGCTCGCGCTGCTCGAGCATCGTCCGGCAGTTGAGGATTCGGCCGATGCGATTGCCATTGGCCGGGCCCGCGGCGTCCTCGAACTGCGCGACGTCGGTTTTTCATACGCCGGCGCCCGGCGCGGCGCGGTCCTCCGCGGCGTGAACCTTCGTCTCGTGCCCGGTGAACTCGCGGTGCTCGTCGGCGCGAGCGGCGCGGGGAAGAGCACACTCCTCAGCCTGCTCGTCCGTCTGTTCGATCCGACGTCGGGCGAGATTCTGCTCGACGGCCGGCCGCTGCCGCGCTACACAGTCCGATCGCTGCGGCAGCAGATCGCGATGATGGCGCAGGACACGCACCTGTTTGCCGGTTCGTTGCGCGAGGCGCTCACGCCCACCGGCGAACGTCTGGGCGACGCGCACATCTGGCGTGCGCTGGAACTCGTCGCGATGGACGAGGCGGTGCGGGCGATCCCGGGCATGCTGGACGCGCCGCTCGGCGAGGATGGCGTCAACCTGTCCGGCGGTCAGCGGCAGCGGCTGTCGCTGGCGCGCGCGTTCCTGCTCGATCGGCCGATTCTGCTCCTCGACGAGCCGACGTCGAGCGTCGACCCGGAATCGGAAGCGATCATCGCCACAGCGCTGTCGAAAATCCGCGAAAGCCGTACTTGTTTGGCAATCACGCATCGGCTGTCGATGTTCGATCACGCCGACGTCGTGTACCGCCTCGAAAACGGTCAGATCGTCCGCCACGCGCCCGGTCTTCGGCTCGTCGCCGCGCAAGGTGCCCCCGGTGCCTGAGACGGTCGTGGTCACCGCGCCCCGTCGCGTCTACTGCGTCTACGAGCGGCAGTACAAGCGTCGCGTCGTCGCCGATGCGGTTGTCGCCGGATTGTTCCCGATCCAGGGCACGACGGTGGCGCTTGGCGTCGAGCCGAACTGGCTGTCGGCGGTGCTGCCCGCCGACCGCGAATGGCGGCTCGAGTGGAGCAAGTTCTATTACGGCCTCGATCTCGCGGCGGCCGCCGAAGCGACGCGCGACGCACGATACCTGCACGCGTGGCAGCGGCTGGTCGGGTCGTGGATCGCGCAGGTGCCGGTTGGTTTCGATTCGTCCGACGTGATTGGCAGACGGATCCAGAACTGGTTGTATGCGTGGGCCCGGTTCGCCGCCGTGTTCGACGTAGGGGCGGGGCTACCCGGGTTCGAGGCGCGGATCACGGCGAGTCTGCAGGCGCAGCTCGATCGCCTGCGGCATCAGCTCACGCCGGAACGCAATCATCGGACCCTCGAACTGTACGCGCTCTTGGTCGCCGCGCTCGCGCTGCCGGACCTCGACTCGGACGGCGACCTGCTGCGCTTCGCGATTGGCGCCCTCCACGAAAACCTGCTCGCCGACGTGCTGCCCGACGGCGTGCACCGCGAACGCTCCACGCACTATCACCACGTGGTGCTGCGCTCGTTTGTCGGCCTGCGCGAAAACGCGCGACGCTTCGCCCTTGCGCTTCCGCCAGGGTTCGACGAGCGGCTGACGCGCGCGTGCGAGTTCGCGCTGCATTGCCACCGGCCGGACGGATCGATTCCGGCGCTGTCCGACAGCGACAGCGGCAGCTACCTGGATCTGCTCGCGACTGCCGGCGACCTGCTCGGTCGTGAAGATTTCGTCTACGTCGCGACGCGCGGGCGAGACGGCCATCCGCCGACGGCGACCGCGGCGAGCTTTCCGGACGGCGGCTACTTCGTGCAGCGCAGCGGCTGGGGCGCCGGCGCGACGGCGTTCGGCGACGAGCGCTACCTGATTTTCGATTGCGGTCCGATTGGCGACGGCGGCCACGGCCACTACGACGCGCTCAGCGTCGAGATTGCCGCCGGCGGCGCACCGATTGTCGTCGATCCCGGCCGCTTCACCTATGCCGATGCGCCGCACTGGCGCCGCTGGTTCAAAGGCACCGCCGCGCACAACACAGTGACGATCGACGGCGTCGATCAGACGCCGTACCGCAGCGGGAAACCGAAAGGGGAGACTGCGTATTCGCGCGTGCTTCAGCGTGCGACTGCTCGCAGCCTGGATGTGGTCTGGGGTGAGACGCAGTCGCCGTGCTACGAAGTCGTGCATCGCCGGCGTGTGCTGTTCGTCGACGGCACCTACTGGCTCATCGAAGACGAGCTGCACGGCGATCGGCCCCACGACTACCAGCTCCGCTTCCACCTCACATCCGATCAGCACACCGTTCGTGTCGATCCGACAGCCGACGGCGCCGCGGCGATCAGCGATCGCGTCGCGATCGTGGTCGTCGGTACCACGACGTCGGCGGTCGAACCGGGCTGGGTCTCGGCCACCTATGGGATCAAGGAAGCGGCGCCGATCCTGACGTTCACGAAATCCGGTGAACCCTGCGCACGTTTCGTCACGCTGGTAGCGCCGCGACAGCCGTCGACGGTCGGCGTACCGCAGCTCGCAGTCCGGATCGAGAACGGCATCGTCGTCGCCGACGTCGCGGACGCGACCGGCTCCGGAGTGTCCGACCGCGTCGCATGGAGCGCGACGGGGTTACCGGTCCTCGACGCCGGGTTCACAGGAGTGGCGGTGTGGACACGCCAATTCGCTGGCAGCGACATGGCGCACCGAGGCGTGATCACCGCCGCGGACGTGTCGCTCGACGCGCGTGGGGAGATCGTGGCCGCAGAGGTCGCACTGTGACCGGCGCCTCACCGATCGCGCTCGCGATCGACGTCGCCCTGCCGCGCCGCGACGACATGCTCGACGTCGGCCGCATCGCACAGCGGTTGTCGGCGCTTCTCCTCGACACTGGTCGGTATCCGATCGCGTCGGTGACGCTTGCGCGCGTCAACTATCACGCCGGCAAGACCGTCCGCGCCGTCTACCGCATCGACGTCGACGGTGTGTCGCACACGGTTGCGGCGCGGATGTTCGCCGACGCACACGCCGCCGAAAGGGTCTACCGCCGCGCGGAGGCGGTCGCGCGACCGGTCGACAGGCTGCGCGGCGTCGTGTACGACCCGCTGCTCAGAACCGTTTTCTGGACATTTCCAAACGACAGAAAGATCGTAGGGCTCGACGCCGCCGTCACGGCGGCGCTGCCGCAGGCGGTCAATGACAGTCGTCCCGTCTCCAGGCGGCTGGTGGCGTACGCGCCCGAAAAGGCCGCGACTTTCGTCTGCGAAACCACCGCACAGGCGCCCGTGGGCTACCTGAAAGTGACAGTAGACGATCAGGCAGACCGCGATCGCCGCTCGTACGACCGGTTGCAGTCGGCACTCGCCGCAGACGAACGTTCGCTACGGCTGCCGAGAGCGCTGGCGTTCTCAGACCGCCGTGTGCTCTGGCTCGAACCGGTGGCCGGCCGTCGCATCGCCGCATCGCTCGGCACCGATGTCGAGCTGAGCGATCTCGAACGTCTAGGCGTGGCGCTCGCGATATTCCATGGATTGCCGCTGGGAGACGCTCCGAGCTTCGATCGGTTCTCGGCGTCGCACCTGGAGGTCGACGTCGCGATGATCGCTCTCGTAAGGCCCGACATCGCCAGGGCTGCGCGTGCGCTCGGTCAGCGCCTGATCGACGCCACCACCGCCGGCAACGGCGTCGTCTGCCTGCACGGCGATCTGCACCCCAAAAACGCCATCGCCGGCACCGATGCGATGGCGCTGATCGACGTCGAGAACGTCGCCGCCGGACCGGCGGCGGCCGATCTCGGCAGCCTGCTCGCGTCGCTCGTCTACCGCCGCGCAACCGGCCGCCTGTCGGCCCACGGTTGCCGCTCGCGCGCGCACGCGTTCCTGAGCGGATACGCCAGCCGCCGCCGTTTGCCGTCGCGGGGGTCTCTCGCCTGGCACACCGCCGCGGCCCTGTTTCGAGAGCGCGCGGTTCGCGCCGTCAAGCGCATCCGGCCGCTCGGACTCGACGTACTGCCGGCGCTGCTGACGACGTCAGAGCGCCTGTTGGAACGCGGGTTGGAGGAACTGTGAAGGATCGCCCGACTGTTCTCCTGTACTGCCAGCACTCGCTTGGTCTCGGTCACCTCACCCGCTCCTGGGCGCTCGCCGAGCATCTCTCGAGCGGCTTCCGCGTCGTCCTGGTCAGCGGCGGCGCTCCACCGGTCGGCGTGTCGCCACCATGCGGCATCGAGACAGTCGCGCTGCCGCCGCTTGCGCAGGAGGCGAACGGCACGCTGGCCGGGTTTGACGCGGCGTCGCTCGACGCGATTCGCGACGATCGAAAACGACAGCTGACGACGCTCTACCGAAAGCTTCGCCCCGATGTCGTCGTCATCGAACTGTTCCCGTTCGGACGGCGCAAGTTCCAGGACGAAATTCTGGCGCTGCTCGAAGAGACGCGCTGCGAGCCGAGGCCGGTCGTCGCCTCCAGCGTGCGTGATCTGCTCGTGGATCGCGCCGATCGGCAGCAGCAGCACGACGACCGCGCGCGGCAGATGCTCGACACCTGGTTCGACCTCGTCCTCGTCCACGCCGACCCGACGTTTGCGTGTCTCGACGACACGTTCCGACCATCGCAACGGCTGACCACGCCGGTGCATCACACCGGATTCGTGGTGGCGGAGCGGGACGATACCAAGGAGCAGCGCCTCCGGTCCGGCCTCCTTGTGTCTGGCGGTGGCGGCCGCTTCGCGGAGCGGTTGTACGAGATGGCCATCGCTGCGCATGCACGGCTCGGATCAACCGCGCCGCCGATGACGATCGTCGCCGGCCCGCTCTGTCCCGAGAGTGTCCTTGCAAGGCTTCGCGATGCGGCAGCGGCCACGACCGGTGTCCGCGTCGAACGCGCGGTGCAGGACCTGTGCGGCGAGATGCGGCGTGCGGCCGTTTCCATCAGCCAGTGCGGCTACAACACCGCGCTCGACATCGTTCGCTCCGGCGTGCCGGCGGTCGTCGTCCCGTTCGACGATAACGGCGACAGTGAACAGACGGTGCGCGCCGAGCGGCTTGCCGCGTTGAACGCGGTCCGCGTCGTCCGCTCGGCCGCTGGTGCCGACGCCCTCGCCGCGGCGATCGCCGCCGCCACCGGTTCGTCTCCCGCAGCGCAGGCGTTCGATCTCTCCGGCGGGCAGCGCAGCCGGTCGATTCTTGCCGATGCGGTCCGGGAACGCGCCCTCGCCGCGGTGTGCGCCCGATGACGTCGTGGCTGGATCGCCTGCGTGCCGACCTCGACAGGCGAATGACGCCTGCCATCCTCTTCATACGCGACGACGACGGCGGCTGGGCGGACGAGGCGCTCGATGCGCTGCTCGACCTCACCGAGCAACGGGGCGTGCCGATCGATGTCGCGCTGATCCCGGACGCCTGCGACGAACGGATCGTGCGGACACTGCGCGGCCGGCGTGCGCAGGCGGTCCATCTTCACCAGCATGGGCGCGCGCATATCAATCACGAGCTGGACGCGCGCAAGTGTGAGTTTGGTCCATCGCGCCGCGCCGACCAGCAGCGGGCAGACATTCGACTCGGCCGGCAGCGTCTGGTCGACCTTGTCGGCGACCGTCTGGAGCCGATCTTCACGCCGCCGTGGAACCGGTGCACAGAGGTGACGGTGCAGTGTCTCGTCGATCTCCAGTTCCGGCTGCTATCGCGCGACGTGACGGCGCCGCCGGCGCATCACCCGCTGCTCGCGGAGCTGCCCGTCGCGCTCGACTGGACCGGACGATACGGGGTCCGCGCAGGCATCGCGGAATGGGGGCTGGCGATTGCGGAGTGCATTCGCGACTCGCAGCAACCCGTCGGGATGATGCTGCATCACGCCGTGATGTCCGCTGCCGACCGCCGGCTGCTGTCCGAGTTCCTCGACGTTGTTGCGGTGCATCCGATGGTCGTCTGCAAATCCATGATCGAGCTGGCCGATGCGCCCCGAGGTGCACTGTGAGACCCGCAAGACCGTTCATCGCCATCCTGGTCCTCGGCGCGTCGCTGATCGCGCCGGCAGCACTCGCGCAAACGCTGATTCGCGGCGTCGTCGTCGACGACTCCGCGGCGCCGCTGCCCGGGGCGACCGTGACCCTTCGCGATCCCCAGGCAGCCGGCGTCAGCCCGAGCATCAGCGCCGCCGACGGCAGCTTCGAGATCGAGGCGCGGCCGGGCACGTCGACGACGGTTCACGTCGAACTCCCCGGTTTTCAGCCGGTCGACGTGACCACTGCGCTGCCGGCGCCGCGTCCGCTGACGATTCGCATGCAGGTGGCGTACGGGGAAGAGGTCACGGTGACGGGTTCGCGCGGCGACAACGTCCTCGCGCCGACGCGCAACGCCGACGCCGTCGACTTCGATCCCGAGGCGCTCCGGCGGCTGCCTACCGACGCGCAGGATCTCAAGTCGATTGTCGATGCGTTCACCGCGGCCGCGCCGGCAGGCGTCAGCCTCGTCGTCGACGGCGTCGAAACCGACGGGGCATCGGTGCCGACGGCGGCGATCGAGCGGCTGAGCATCAATCGCAGTCCCTACTCCGTCGAGTACAAGAGCCCGGGGAAAGCGCGTGTAGAAGTGGAGACGTCGCGCGGGTCGCGACGTTTTTATCACGGCAGCGGCGCAGTATTCTTCCGCAACGATCGTCTCCAGGCGCAGGATGCCTTCGCATCTGCCAAACCGCCGCTGACACGCGAGCTGAACGAAGCGACCATCGGCGGCCCGCTGCTCGGCAAGGCGTGGTCGTTCTTCCTGGCCGGCCAGCGGCTGGTCGACGACGGCACCTCGCTCGTCAATGCCTGGACACTCGCGGGACCGATCTCGCAGAACGTCGCGGCCCCGGAGCGGCGTTCGACGATCGCCGCCCGGATCGACATGCGGCCGAACAAAGCCGACGCGCTGACGATCAAGTACGACCTGTTCGACGAAAGCGAGCGGAATCGCGGCGCCGGCGGACTGCGCCTGGCGGAGCAGGGCTACGATTCGGTCGAACGGCGGCACCGTGTCCAGCTGACCGACCACCGCGCCGTCGCCGGCGAAACGCTGAACGATGTTCGTGTCGAGGCGGTGGCGCGGCGAAACGACGAGGGCGCTGCGGCGCGCACGCCGGCGATCGTCGTGGCCGGGGCGTTCACCGGCGGCGGCGCACAAGAGTACTTGCGCGACCGCTCGACAAGCCTTCAGATCCAGGACGTCGTCGCGACCACGATCGCGGCCCATCCGGTTCGCCTCGGCGCCCGGCTGAAGATGCGGAGTACGGACGCGATCGACGGCACGAACACCGCCGGCACCTACCGGTTCGACAACCTGGCCGCCTTTGCCGAAGGACGGCCGGTCGAATTCGCCCGCCGCAGCGGCAGCAATGGCGTAACGTTCACTAACACCGACGCGGATTTCTTCGCCGAGACGACCCTGCGCCCGACGTCGTCGGTCGGCGTGACAGCCGGCGTCCGGTACGAAATCGACACGAGGACGGCCGACTGGAACAACGTCGCGCCGCGGGTCGCCGTGGCCGTCGCACCGTCCGGGTCGTCGACGGTCGTGCGCGGCGGCATCGGCGTGTTCTACCAGTCGCTCCCGCAGGAGGCGATCGCGCGCGCGTTGTCCTACGGCGAGGGCGGCGTCCGCGACGTCACGATCGTCAATCCTCCGTTTCCCGGGCTTCCTGTGATCCCGATCGGGCCCGCGTCGGAGTGGCGGCTCGCCGCTTCGCTCGAGCAACCGCGAACCACGCAGGGCAGTATTGCCGTGGAACGCCGGTTCGGCCGCCGCAGCGCCCTCACGGCAGAATACCTGCACATGCAGACGATCCACGCCTTCCGAAGCCGCGACGTCAACGCGCCGTTCGCGTCGGCGCGGCCGGATCCATCGCGCCTCAACGTATTCGAGATCGGCTCGGTCGGCGAGAGTCGCACTGATGCGTTGACGGTGACGATGAACGCGTCGACGCCACGCCTCCGCACGACTGCGCAGTACACATTGTCGCGGACAAAAGACGACGGCTCGACGATCTTCGGGCTGCCGGCTGACAGCGTGACCCTCGCCGGCGAGTTCGCACGCGCCGACTTCGATCGTCGCCACCGGCTGAACCTCGCCGGCACCTACGGCTGGAAGAAAGATCGCGTGCGAGTTGGGGCGTTGCTGGCGATCTCGAGCGCCGCGCCGCTGAACCTGCTCGTCGGCAGTGATGCGAATCACGATCTGGTGATGACCGACCGACCAGGCGGCGTCGAGCGCAACAGCGCGAGCGGCCCGGCGTTCGCGCAGCTCGATTTGCGGTTCACGACGGTGTTCCGCGCGCCGCGGCCGTCGACGGCCGACCCGCAGTCGCGGAAACGCGAGAACACGGACAACCTCGAGTTGACGGTCGACCTGTTCAACGCGCTCGATCGCGTGAACGCCGCCGGCTACGTCGCCGTCGTCACGTCGCCGCTGTTCGGCCGCGCGACGTCGGGCCGCCTGCCGCGAACCGCGCAGGTCTCGATGCGGTACCGCTTCTAGCCTTCGTCCGGCGCCAGCTGATTCCGCTGTCGATTTTGGCTGGCGCTGTGGTACGGACGCGATCAGTGGCACAAGCGGACAGCGAAAAGCTGGACGCACGTCCGTTGCGGTGCGACATCCGCGCGTAATGTGCTAGCGGACCTGAACCGTTATGTGGCGCACGCCGTGATCACTGTCAATCTGAAAGCGGTAGCAACCGGGATCGGGGTAGAAGACGGCCGACGGGTGAAACGTATAGGTGTCGAGCAGTTGCCGGTCCGCGCCACCCGGAAGCACTGATTCACGTCTCGCGTCGTCGATGGTCATGCCGTCGTTGATAGGATTCTCAAAACCGCGCTGAAATCGCACAACCGCGCCGGTTGTGATCTCGCGTCCGGTCACGCGCACTCGGCGCGCCGCCTTGAACACCCATAATGTTTTCATGCCGATGGCGGTCCACGTGATCGGACTGTCGGTTGCAAGCCATGCTGGCTCGGTACCCGTTGCGCGGTCAATGATTCCCGGCAACAGCGGCACCGTCGGTGTAACGGCGCACGGCGGCACTTGCGCCACAAGGAGAAGCGTCGACAGCGTGCTTAGGAGTGTCATGTCAGGCTACTGCGTCGCGGCTTCAGAGGCGACGCGCGATCGAGGACAGTCAGGTCGTCCCACCATCGCCATCACACGCGCCGGGCGCCCATTCGCGCCAGCGTTCCGATGTGAACACTGGAGATCGCATGGCGGGCGTCTGCAAGCCGCTCTCAGCGTTGTCGGTTCAGCAGGGCATCGACTTCGCGTGCGAGCACACCTCGCGTTTCGGCGTCATGCACGTGCGGCTTGAACATGATGCGTCCCTGCTGGTCAACCAGCGCAGTGTCGGGCGTGCCTTTCACCCCGTAGTTCTGCTCGGCCCACTGCCAATCGGTCTGCAGCGGCACGAATCCGACGCCGAGCGCGGCCATCACTGGAGCCACCAGACGTTGCTGCTCGGGTTCCACGTTGATCGCAAGCACAGCAAAGCCGCGGTCCCGATACATCTCGAACACCCGCTGTAAGTGAGGAAACTCCTCACGGCAGCCCGCTCACGTCGGGTACCAGAACGCGAGCAGCACGACGCGACCGCGAAAATCCGCGAGCCGCACCGGTGCTCCATCGGTCAGCGATGTGAGGGCGAACGCGGCGGCCGGCGTGGCGCGCGCGTCGCGTATGCTCCAGACGTCGGCGTCGACATCGTCGCTCGCCTTTCCGAGGTCGGCGGCGTATTTCGCCAAGGCCGCGTCGACTCGTGCGTCGGGCGATGTGGCCGCGCTCTCGACGAGTGTCGCGTACCCCCGCTGTCGATTACGGGTGCCCGCGGCGGCTTCCGCTTTCAACAGCGTCATGGTGGTGCCGTGGCTGCCAGCCAGAGGCGGCGTGTTCTCCAGCAGCGCGAGGGCCTGGTCGAACTGCTTGTCGCCAATGAGCGTCTTCGCGCGCGCCATCGCTTCCTGCGCCGCGACCCGCTGCCGCCAGAACGCGGCGGCCGGCAGCGCCGCGGCCATTTCACGCGCGAGCGCCAGCGCGTCGGACGGCTCGGTGAGATCGGCGTACAACGTGTTCATCGCCGACGCGGAGTAGCGGAAGCGCGCGACCGGATAGCTGGCGCGAAGCCGATCCAGGTAACTGCGGCGATCGAATGTCGACGAGGCCTCTGCGAGGTTGTACAGCGCTTCGGCCGCAGAGGGACTTGCCGGGAATCTGTCCACCACCTGCAACGCGAGCTGCCGAAAGCGGTCCGGATCGCTCTTCAGATGCGCGACGGCATATCGCAGCACGTAGCGCGGCTCGTCGGGATTGTTGGCGACCGCCGCCTTCAGATGTTGCCGCTGGATCTCCCAATCGCCGCGCGTCTCGGCGTTCTTGGCAAGTAGAAAGTGCGCAATGGCCGACGACGGATCGATTGCGAGGGCCTTGTTGTAACAGACGTCGGCCTCATCCGCGTTCTTCGTGAGTAACCCGAGCGCCACCTGATACACCGCGCGGGTCGGATGTTGCCGGGCCCCCTGCTCGTACTCCCGTTTCAGCCGAGAGAGGATCGGTGACTGCGCGTCCTGAAGCTGTTGACGCTGTGCGACGTCGATCAGCCGCTCGTGCGCGGCGACGTAGTCCGGATCCGCCGCGATGGCCTTGCGGAAGGCGGCGACGGCGTCGTCCAGCTTTCCGGCGTCGGCCGCGGCTTCACCCTTGTCGAACGCCGACCTGGCGGCTGGAGTGCCGCGACTCTCGCGCGCGATCACGCCGGTGACCGACGCCGTCCCGATCAACGCGAGCATGCAGCCGAGGACAATCAGTCGATGGCAGCGCATACGCCAATAGTAGACCGTTCGAAAACATCCTCGGGAACAGTCTGAAAGAATTCGACCGGACGTTTCGCGCTTTTGGGATCTTGCAACGAGGAGGATCGCGACGGCGACGCTGCGACTCAGGCCATACGTTATTGAAGAGTTGAGTCGGCATTCCCTTTCCTCCCGCCGAAACGGCGCACGGCGTACGCGCGGTCACGTCAGGACGTTTGATTAGATGTGAGCACACGTGCGGGTGTTTACACGCACTCCCGGTTTTTTGGGCGGATTTTCGCGCCTCGCGCCTGGTCCGTCGTTTGCCCGTTCAGTCCCGGAAGCGCTCGATTCCGGCGCGGGCGACTACGTCGTGAAGCCGTTCAATGTCGGCGAGCTGCTCGCGAGAGTTCGGGCGGTGCTGAGACGAAATCCGTCCGGAATGTCGGTTGAACATTTGTGGCGGGTGGCGGCCGGGCACACAGCGATTTTCGAGTCTGAGCGCAGATGGATGGGGAAGGTGGGCGCCAATGAACAGCCTTGAATACTGGTACTACGAGTGGCTACTGCGCCGCCGGTTCGCCGCCGAGGCAGAGGACGGCGCGAGCCACCCTTTCAATCTCACATGGTGAACCGGCGCTTCGTCTTCGTCACCTCAATCGTCGCGACCGCGGTTGGTCGTTCACGTTCGGCGTCTTTCACACTGAAATGGGCGCGCAGCTGCGCCGCACGCGGACGGCAGACGCCGTTCTGCCGGTCGGCATCACCGGCGTGACGCCGAAGCACTGCACATCGACACGTCTTACGGCTACGAGTTCGCGGATCCGATCTTCAGGCTGCGCAACGACTACTCAAAAGGGATTAGGCTCTCGACCGGCTATGTCGGTCGGCACACCTCGAACGGCCTTATCACCTGCCTCACCGAGGGTCATCCGGCCGTGTCAGACGCGGCGTACTGAACCAGCGGGGCGACCTCGTGGGCATCCCGATCGGCCGGATGCAGGGCGATTTCCGCCTCCGTGCCTGCATCCGGCTCGCTGAGGACGGTCAGCGTGCTGCCAATCATCGCAGCGCCTTCCGACATGCCGCGCGAACCCATAATGCCTCTGAGCGGTAATACGCACTCGTGTGCGGCTACCAGCGCCTTACGACAGATTCAGCAGCTTCTGGTATGGATAGTAGAGGTGAACTGCGATGTCTCGGCTCATGAATGAAGGCCGGACCACTCGACGACCCAGAAATCGCGATCGGTCTAGACAGACTCACGCACCCACTGAACAGGTGAATCATTCAGCATGACCACTCCACGAGAACCGAGTGACCTTTCAATCCGGGAATTCCTGAACGCGCTGTCGTCCGCGGAAGCGACTCACGGCGCGGTATCTGCCGCGGCCGTCGCCGGCGGCTTGGGAACGTCGCTGCTGCTGATGGTCGCGGCGCTGCCAATGACGAGATCAGATTCAGCGACCGATCGAACGGCATTGGCTGCCGCCAGCGCGGAGCTGAGCGGCGTGCAGGAGCAGCTGCTCGAAACGATCGAGACGGAGACGGTGGTCAAAATCTACGCCGCACGAAAGCTGCCCCAGGGCAGCGCGGCACAGCGAACGGAACGGGACGCGGCCATCCAGCTCGCTCTGCGCGCCGCCGCCGACGTCCCTCTCGAAGTCACGCGGCTCTGCGCAGCCGGTTTGCAACACGCACGAACTGTCGCGGAGCGTTGTTCTCGTGCCGCCGCACCGGATGTGGAACTTGGCGTTGCCCTCCTGCGCGCCGCATTTTCAGGTGCGCGAGCGAACCTCGAAAGGACACTCACGAGTCTGACCGACGTCCCGTACACGACTTCCATCGTGGAAGAGATGGCGCGCCTCAGCGACGAAGCCGCCGGTGCGGCGACTGCCGCGGAGACGGCCGTCCGAACTCCACCGTCGTGACCGACGACTATCAGTGATCGGAGTCGGGCCGCCGCCGGCGACCCGACCCGACACCCACGCAAGTTCGTCGATCAGTAATCGTCCATACCGGGACCGTGAGCCGCCGGCGCTGGCTTCTCCTTCTCGGGGATCTCCGATACGAGCGCCTCAGTCGTCAGCAGCAGCGACGCGATGGACGCCGCGTTCGTCAGGGCGGTTCTGACCACCTTGGTCGGGTCGATCACGCCGGCCTTCACGAGATCCTCGTACTCCTCCGTTTGCGCGTTGAATCCCCAGTACTGGTCTTTCGACTCCTTGATCTTGGCGGCAACGATCGAGCCCTCGAACCCGGCGTTGTGGGCGATCCAGCGCGTCGGCTCCTCGGCTGCCTTTCGCACGATGTCGACGCCAAGCCGCTCGTCGTCATCGACGCTGCGGTCCTTGGCGAAGGACTCCAGGATGGTCGAGGCGCGGAGCAGCGCCACGCCACCACCTGGGACGATACCTTCCTCGACCGCTGCCTTCGTCGCGTGCATGGCGTCCTCGACGCGCGCCTTCTTCTCTTTCATCTCCGTCTCGGTGGCTGCGCCCACCTTGATGACGGCGACGCCGCCCACGAGTTTCGCGAGCCGTTCCTGCAGCTTTTCACGGTCGTAATCGGAAGTCGTTTCCTCGATCTGGGTGCGGATCTGCTTCACGCGTCCCTCGATCGCCTTGCTGGTTCCAGCGCCCTCGATGATCGTCGTATTGTCCTTGTCGATCGTGACGCGCTTGGCCGTGCCGAGGTCTTCGAGCCGCAGGTTGTCGAGCTTGACGCCGAGGTCCTCCGTGATCGCCCGGCCGTTGGTCAGGATCGCGATGTCTTCGAGCATGGCTTTGCGGCGGTCGCCGAAACCTGGCGCCTTGACTCCGGCCACCTTGAGCGTGCCGCGCAGTTTGTTCACGACAAGGGTTGCGAGCGCCTCGCCCTCGAGGTCTTCCGCGATCACGAGGAGCGCCTTGCCGGACTGCGCGATCTTCTCGAGGATCGGCAGCAGGTCCTTCATCGCCGAGATTTTCTTTTCGTAGATCAGAATGAGCGGATCCTCCAGGACGCATTCCATGCGTTCCGGGTCTGTGACGAAGTACGGCGACAGATAGCCCCGGTCAAACTGCATGCCTTCGACAACTTCGAGCGCGGTCTCCATCGTCTTGGCTTCTTCGACCGTGATTACGCCATCCTTGCCGACTTTCTCCATAGCCTCGGCGATGATCGTGCCGATCGCGTGGTCGTTGTTCGCGGAGATCGTTCCGACCTGCGCGATCATGCCGCCTTGGACCGGCTGGCTCAGGCCCTTCAGCTCGGTGACCATCCGCTCCACGGCCTTCTCGATGCCGCGCTTGAGGCCCATCGGGTTCGCGCCGGCCGCGACGTTCTTCGAGCCCTCGCGAATGATCGCCTGGGCGAGCACGGTCGCCGTCGTCGTGCCGTCACCGGCGATGTCGGACGTCTTGCTCGCCACTTCCTTCACCATGCGTGCGCCGAGGTTCTCGACGGGATCGGGGACATCGATCTCTTTCGCCACGGTCACGCCGTCCTTGGTGATGGTCGGGGAGCCAAATTTCTTGTCGATGACAACGTTGCGCCCCTTCGGACCCAGGGTCACCTTCACCGCGTCCGCCAGCTTGTTGGCGCCACGCATCAGCCCATGACGCGCATCTTCGTTGTAGATGATTTGCTTGCCTGCCATGACTGCGCCCTCCTACACGGTCGCGAGCTCCGGCACGCCTTCGGCGACGCCGAGGATCTCGTCTTCCCGGACAATCAGGTACTCCTGGCCATCCAGCTTGATGTCCGTGCCCGAGTACTTCCCGATGAGGACGTGATCGCCGACCTTGACGTCCAACGGAATCCTCTTTCCATCATCGTTGACACGGCCGCTGCCGACGGCGACGACGGTGGCTTGCTGTGGCTTCTCTTTCGCGGTGTCGGGGACGATGATGCCGCCGATCCGCTGTTCCCGCTCCTCGACTCGTTTCACGAGGATGCGATCTCTCAATGGTCGAACGTTCATGGACCTGTCTCCTGTTCGATGGTCGGTGTCCTTTCGAAGGCGTCTGCCGAACAGGTGTTCTGAACGATTGAACGCGCGTCAGAAGCACTGCGGGCAATGCACTCGCGGCCGCACGAACCCGGCTGAAAGCGTTTGCCTTCGATTGAACGGACAGCATGCATTGATCGTGTGGGATAACAAGGCAGGGCGGGATGAGCGCCTCAGACGCTGCGAAGCCCGCCCCGCGAGCGAGACCTACCTCGCGCCTACCAACTGCTTCTGATCTTCCGGCTGCGTCTCGATCTGAATGCGGCGCGGCTTGACGCTGTCCTTCAGAGGAAGCGTCAGGCGCAGCATTCCGTGTCGATGCGACGCGCTCAGTTTTTCGAGGTCGAGAAACTGGGGGATCGTGAAGGTCTGTTCGTACCGAGCCGGATTCCTGTCCTGGTCGTCACTCGGCACTTCGGCGCGAATGCTAAGGGTGCTGCCCGCGGCTTCGAGGGTCACATCCTTGGGATCGACGCCGGGTAGTGGAACGTCGATTCGCCATCCGTCCTCGGTCGTATTCACCTGGAACGATGGCGATGACGATCCGGCCGGTGTGGCGGTGCGGGTGGGCAGATCGTTCCAGAACTGGTTAAACACGCGATCTACCTCACGCTGGAAATTCAGCACATCTTCGAACGGGCTCCAACGGGACATGCCAAACATGGTGAACCTCCTTGAGACCGAATCCTTCGGGAAATATCTACGATATGCCTTTTATGTTGTCAAGTACTATGAGTGTTTGATTATCAGATTACGCGGTTCCGCACCGCTTATTAGGCTGGGGAAGGGCTCGTTCGGCGGGGCGAGACAACGCGTGGTACCGCCCTCGGCCAACGTGTGACGACCGGAACAACACACGAAAGCGGCGGACTCCTGTGAGCCCGCCGCCAACGATCGCTATGCCGTCTTCGGCTGAAACTCCGGAGTGCCGGCGATTTTTCACACCATCCTGAATCGCTCCCGACTGGCGACGAATTGGTTAATCCGTACCAACGCCGCGACGAGATGGTCGAGCGCGCTTCTCGTGTGGGCTTCTCCGGCGAGAATGCACATGCGGGGTGAAACGAATCACCTTCGCAAGAACCTCCTCGAAGTCCTTCAGGGCTTCAGGATCCTCGTCGGCGACCATCTGGCACGGCGCGGTCCCGAGCAGCGCCTCGACTTCTTTCCGCAGCGTCGAGATGTGGGCTCGGCCCTCAGCGGTTTCGCGTCGGTGATGTCGGGCGGATGCATGACGGTCCCCGGCCACGAGGGGCCTGACGCGTCGGCCAGCCTGAAGCCGAGGGCCCGATATATCAAAGTTGCAGGCGGACGGCGCGGGGCGTCACGCACGACTCACGCGCGAGCCTTGCTGCGTGTTAGAAGCGTGCTAGATGATTGACATTCGGTCGGTCAGATCCCGCCCGCCAAGGAATTACTTGGTGCCGGAGGAGGGAATCGAACCCTCACGGGGCGTGAACCCCACGGGATTTTGAGTCCCGCGCGTCTGCCAGTTTCACCACTCCGGCCCGCAGTCAGTATAGCGGGTGGTCGGTTGTCGCGCTCGCGCGTTCCAGAAATGCCGATTGGCGAACGCGCGGCCGGATTCCGTTTTCAGGTATCGCTCAAACGGCGGGTTTCACCACTCGACCCGCGGTCAATACAGCGGGTGCGAGTGGGACATTTGCGGCGCCGTCGATTTTGGAACCGCGGCGCCTGATCCGGTATCAGCGACGCGGCGCTCACCACAACATGAATCGCGCGCCCGCGGAGAAACGGAATTCGTTATCGACCTGGCCGTCGAAGATCGCCATGCGGTAGTCGCCCTGGCCGACGATATTCAGGTAGCGGCTGATCGGCACGCTGACGCCGACGCCGGGCTGCACCATCGGGCCCCACAGACCGACCTCGGTCGCCTGGTTCTTCGAGTACGCGGCGCCGCCAAGGAGCTGGAAGAAGGGCGCGGGTCGATGTCGATCGGCAGGCATCAGGCGGATGCCGGCGCCGAAGTGATAGAAGGACAGCGTCTCCACCGGCAGCGGATTGGCGCGAGCGTAACCGCCTTCACCGACCCACCGCACGACCTGATGGTCGCCAACCGGACCCGACAGATCGAGGTTCCAGCCGAACGGATACGTCTCGCCAGGAATGTGCAGGAACTGCAGACCTGCGCCGATCTCAACCGCTGGAGTATCGAGAGTTTGGGCGCCAGCCGGTGCCGCCGCTCCGGCGAACGCGAACGCGAGCACGCAGCAACCGAAAAAATGTCCCGTTCGTTTCACACGCATACCTCCGAATGGCCGCGTGTGCACGCTTCGCGCCGATTTTTTTAGACGAGCACCTCGAGCTTGCTCTTGCTCTTGGCCTGCGCGATGAACTGCTCGAGCTTCTGTTCGCGCTGACCCTGGGTGAGGAAATCCTTGATCTGCCCGCTCACCTCATCGAGCGGCGCGGTGCGCGCCGGGCGACGGCCGAGCGATTTGATGATGTGGAAGCCAAACGGCGTCTCCACGATATTGCTCACCGCACCGGTTTTGAGCTTGAACGCGGCTTCCTCGAAGGCAGGTGTCATCTGGCCCTTGGGAAAGAAGCCGAGGTCACCGCCGTTCTGCGCGCTGCCGGGATCCTGCGACTGCGCCCGCGCCACCGTGCCGAAGTCGGCGCCGCCGCGCACCTGCTTCAACGCGGCCTCGGCTTTCGCCTTCGCGGCCGTCTTCTGCTCCGGCGTCGCGCCTTGCGGCACGCCGATCAGGATGTGGCTCGCGTGCACGCTCTCACCCTGTTTGAACCGTTCGAGGTTCTGCTCGTAGAAGGTCGACACGTCGGCGTCCTGGACCGACACCTTCGCGCTCACCTCAGCGTCGATCACTTTCTGCACTTCGAGGTTGCTGCGCGTCTGCGCGCGCAGATGGTCGACGGTGAGCCCCTGTGCGGCGATCGCCTGCGTGAACGCGGCTTCGTCAGGAAAGTTCTTGCGGATCTCGGCGACGCGCGCGTCGACATCCTGATCGGCGGCGGCGAATTTCCGCGCGCGCGCTTCCTGCGCGAGCAGGTGATAGGCGACGAGTTGATCGAGGACACCGCGAAGGATCTCGTCGCGCCGATCGGCCGGGATCGATCCGCCGGCGCGCGCCTCGAGCCGTTTGACGGCGTTGTCGAATTCCCACCGTTCGACCGGCTCACCGTTCACCCGCGCCAGTACGTCGGGCAGCTGCGCCGGCATCGGCTTCGGCGGTACGGTTGCGGGCGCTGCCGCGTTAGATCCAGGTACAGGCGCGGGCGGCACCGATTGCGCCGCGCCGGTCGACGCTGGAGCAGCGGACCCGGCGGGGCTCGGCTTCTTGCACGCCGCCGACGTCAGCGCGGCGGCGACGAGAAGCGCGACGAGAACGCGCGAGGTGGATGACGGCATTGCGCCCATCCTAGCAGGTCGGCGCCGCACGGCGTCTCGGCCGTGGCGCGGCCGCAACTTTGCAGTGCACGCAACCGGAGGGACGAAGATGACGCGCCGCGGCGCCAGATGGCAACTAATCGGCGGAATCGCGGTGGTCATGTGCTTCGCCAAGGCAGACTTTAGTCGCGCGCAATTGTTCCGCCCTTTCACCGATCATTCGCGTGCGCTGCTCGAGGGCAACTGGCAATCGTGCCGCGAGAGCGACGGGCAATACGGCGAACGCGTCTACGACGGCAAGTGGGCCGGCCTCCCGGAATTCGAGCTCCACATGGGGCCCTATCATGAGTTCGCGCTGTTTCGCGGCATCCAGGATGATCATCGCGATCACGCCGAGGCCACCAACCTGCTGAAGCCTTACACGATCGAAATCCGCGCGAACAACGCCAAGCAGGCGTGGGATGTGGATGGGCTGCACCTCGAAGTCGTCCTCGCCGGCGGCTCGCGCGAAGATTGTGAAAGCTGGTTCGTCACGCTGAAGCGCACGGAGACTACCGCCTCCCACTGATACCGTCGGGTCATCCGCCCGAAGCCCTTCCGGTACAAACCGGCGAGGCAGAACGACTTACGGCGCGTCACCGCGCGACCGTCTTCTCAGGCAATTGCCGAAAACGCCCGATTTCTGGCCTGTTCTCATTGAACCGGCCCCAAAAGTGGGCTATACTTCAAGGGCTGCAGGTACCACTTACATCCTTCCAGGTAGCGCTTCTTTCAGGGGGAACCGTGACATTTGAAGTCGGCGACAAGGTCATTTACCCGAATCACGGGCTCGGGATCGTCGAACGCATCGAAGAAAAAACCATCCTCGGTACCACCTGCGGGT
>Ga0075425_100000511_pt1 | contig 36341 bp, 28 predicted proteins | sample SoiMethybrSBSTD4_FD_75300 | JGI IMG/M metagenome (GOLD analysis project Ga0075425, IMG submission 75300) | Bulk soil microbial communities from a Populus tree surrounding site in Tennessee, USA - Soil MetaG P. TD hybrid SBSTD4 | ecosystem: Environmental > Terrestrial > Soil > Tree plantation... | reverse complement strand
AGGGTGAGGATCTGGCGCTGCTGTCGCGTGAGTCGGCCGCGCGCGAGGAGGGTCTCGGCTTCGTCGGTCCGGGCGCCGCGCTTAGGCCGAGCCGGTCGCTTGCGGAGGCTCGCGGTCGCGACGAGTTCGCTCGCTCCAGCGGTGACGGCCGGGACGCTCCCAGCGAGCGCGACGACCTCGCTATCGGCGGACTGCTGGAGCCATCGCAGTAGCTTCGGCAACGACAGCGTGAGCGGCCGGATCTTCATGCGGCGGCCGTCACGGCCTTTGATCCATCTGGGTCCGATGCGGATGTATTGAGGCCGGTCCACATCCGTCGCGCCCTTCTCGATCAGCGCCTGCCGAAGGTAGAACCTGTAGGCGTCTGCCGGTGAGGCGAAGTCCTTCGTCAGGTCGCGGCCCTCACGACTCCACCATGCCCGGCGCGCGGACGGTTTGCGGATGAACGTCGACAGCTGCGCCGCGATCCTCGCCGCTGCTTCCTCTCGCTTCGCCGTGGGAGGCGGCGATGTTGGCTCGTGGCTCCCGCCGAACGCGACGGTGACCTTTGCTCCCCGAATGATGACCGTCATCTCTCTGCGGCCACCGATCAAGTCGAGCGCGTCTCCCGCCGTTTCCAAGTTCCACAGCATGTCGGTCACGCTCGCCCGGCGCGAGATGCGCGCCGCCTGCGCGCGGAACCCCGGCCGTCCCTGGCCAGAGCGCTTACGAGGCATTTCCGATCCTTGACTGAGAGTGCCCTCGGCTGCAAACCCGAGTGAGCTTTCGCGGCCATCGGGTTCAAAAGTAGATGTCAGGCTTCTCCATGATCTCTTTCAGGTTTGCCAAGGCAAAAGTGAGCACCCTGAAATGCTGGTGGCATGTCGGGTCGATGCCATGGAACTCGAGGGTAGGTTGCGCAGGCTCCAAGACAAGCGCTGCCGCAGACTGAACGGAATACTTTTTCAACATGTTTTGCGTATCGTCGTACCACCGGTCCATTTCGGAACGCCACTTCTGCGCAGCCGCCGGATCGGCATTCATGGCTCTGGGGACGCGCCTACGTAACGTCAGCCCTTCAGCGAACCACTCATACAGACGTTTGAGCCATACCCGGACTCGGTCGTGGAGTTGGCGGTGTTGTGGGTCATCGCGTACCGAGATCAACTCGAAGCGCCGCGCCTCGTCGAGCCCGAGCGCGTGCCATACGCGGTAGCCGAAGTGGACAAACATCATGGTCGCTATTTTTGATGATGACGACCCAGCAATGCGATGGTGCAGGTCCGATGATGAGTTCAGGCTGTTCGTGCGCGAGCGAGCGGATCGGCGACGGGAAGGGCGCGGCCGAATGGCCGCGCGCCTCGGCGGGCCGCGCACGCCGGACCGGCGCCTGATAGGCAAAAGATAGGCAACTCCGGCGCGGAGTTGGTAATACTGGCCGAAATGCTCGTGGTTGGTGTTGCTGGTGCGGAAGCGGGGATTTGAACCCCGACCCGATTGCTCGGACTAGCTCCTGAGGCTAGCGCGTCTGCCGTTCCGCCACTTCCGCAGTAGGACCGGGAACTTCCTGCGACAGAACCTTCAGTATAGCCGAAAAACTCCACGCGCCGATGCGGAAGCCCGACTGGCGCAAGCGGCCGCGCACCCTGCGTTGCCGCTTCGCGTCGCGGGCGGCGCCCGCGCGCCACAACGCGAGCGTCGGCCGCTTCCTGGCATCGTCCTGCGCCACACAGTGCACCGCTTCGTAGAGTGCTGGATCCGATTGTGCGAGCCACGCATTTGCACCCATCGACACGGACACCTGCTCCTCGAACGTGAGCAATCGATCGCCTGGCACCAGTTGGCTCTGTTGACCATCGCGCTTGCGCCGAACTCGGCGCGGATGGCAGACACAGTCGCAGAACATGTCGTTTGCCGAGACCACTCGCGCCGCTCGACGCGTTGGCGCGATGCGTCGCGTCTTAGGGGGGTGACGGCGGCGACTGGATTTCGTTGAGTCTGTTTTCATGCGCGTGAACCGCTACTCGAACGCGAGTGGCGGCTCACGCCGCGAGCGATGCAGAAGTTGCAAGGTCGCTCGCGGCGTCGTGGAGACGTCTGCTACCGGCCGGGAGCCGGCAGATCCGATTTCCAGCGCAAGACGACCGAGGCCGTCGTGGTGTTGTCGGTCTTCTTGAACCCGGGAACCGGGTCGTTCGAGTAGCGAAAGAGGTACCCGATCTTCAAGGCGAGGTGCGCCGCCATTGCCGCCTGTGCCGTGATCTCCGCCTCGGTCCGGTAGGCCGACGTATTCCTGAAGTCGGGATAGTAAGTGAATCGTTGCGTCGTGTCGCCGGCGGTGCCGAACGGAATCCGGCTCAACAACTGGAAGTTCCCGATCGGATCGTCGACCGTCGTCCCGTCGGTGCGGCTTTCGTGCAGCCACGCGACGCCGGTCGCCGCGTCGAGCGTCCAACGCGGGTCCTTGACGAGCGCCCAGCTCAAGCTGCCGTCGAGAATCGACCGGAAATCGAGGCCGGCAAACCGGTCGCGCTCCGCCTTCTCACCAACGGACACGCCGAGGATGGGCGTCAGCTTGCGCTGGACGCGCACCAGGCCAAGGTAGCGTTCCGCCGTCGTCAGGTCGTCGGTGTCGGTCCGGACGGCGGTGGCCGTGGACTCAATTTGCCAGATCAATCCGCGCCGGTGTGCACTGAAGTCCGCACCGGTCGACGCCGTATCGGAGTTGCCCTTCGTGCCCACGAACGAGGCGCCGATTTGCGTGTCCCACAGCGGAGGCGGCGGTGGAGGTGGAGCGGCGGCCGGCGCCGGCGGCTGCGCACCGGCGGGAATCGCCACGAAAACCGCGAGAACCAGCATGAAAACGAGTCGCATACGCGTCATGGCACCGCTCGGGAGCAACGGGCGTACCGCAGCCAAGCTCAACACTCACTTAGTCGCATCGCAGCGCCTCCGCCGGATCGATCGCGGCGGCGCGGCGCGCGGGCACCAGGCAGGCGAGCACGGCGACGATCCCGAGAATGGCTGGTGCGGCGGCGAAGGACGCGAGGTCGAGCGGCGCGACGCCGAACAGGGCGCCGCGCATGAAACGGGTGAGCGCTGCAGCCGCGATCAGGCCGGTCGCGAGCCCGATGGCCGTGGTCGCCATCCCTTCGCGCACGACCAGCGCCACGAGATCGCGCCTCGCGGCGCCGAGCGCGGCCCGCACGCCCAACTCGCGCCGGCGTTGCGAAACCGCGTACGACAGCACGCCGTACAACCCGATCGACGCAAGCACCAGCGCCATGATCGCGAACGACATCAGCACGGCCATCGCAAAACGCGGCTGGTCCACCGCCTCCGATACGCGCTGCGAGAGGGCCACGGTTTCGACCGCGGCCGTCGGCGCGAGGCCACGAACGACTGCGCGCACGGCGCCGGCCGCAGACGCCGGCGTGCCGGCGATTCTGGCGACGATCTCGAATCGGCCGCTGAATCGCCCGCCGTCGCGGCCGAGCACGTAGACCTCCGGCTGCGGCTGTCGATCGTTACCGTCCTTCAACACGTTGGCTACGACGCCGACGATTTCGACGGGGATGGGACCGCTGTCGCGCGGCTGCTGAAAGCGATAGCCGAGCGGCTGCGCCGGCAGATACAGGCGGGCAAATTCCTCGTTGACCACCCACGCGCGCGTGCCGCTGGCGAGATCGGCCTCGGTGAACAGCCGGCCCCGGCGCAGGCGCAATCCCAGCGCTTCCTGGTACCCGGGCGTGACCAGATACTGGAGCGCTCGCGCACTCACCGGCTCGGCGCCGGGCCTTGTCCACGGCGCGGGAAAGCCGGCGATCATCGTCGCGCGATCGAGCGGCATCATGTTGCCGGCGCCGGCTGCTTCGATCCCGGGAATGGCGCGAACGCGTTCGAGCAGCGTCGAGACGAGCGTGCCCATTCGCACCGCCTGATCGGGCGCATCGCCTCCGGGCACGTAGACTTCCGCGGCCAGCACGCGATCGGCGGTGTAGCCCGCGTCGACGTGTGTGAGCCGCGCGAAACTGCGCGCCAGGAGGATCGCGCCGACGAGCAACAGCACGGCGAACGCAGCTTCGACGACGAGCAGCACATCGCGGAGCCGGCCGCCGCGCGCACCACGAAATTCAGCGGCGCTGGCCGCGTCGCCGCCTCGCAGCGCGCTGATCAGGCTGACGCGCGCGCCTCGCACTGCCGGCGCCAGGCCGGAGCCGATCGCGGTGACGAGCGTCGCTACCGCCGTGAATGCAACGGCACGCGCGTCGATGCGGACGGCATCGAGCCGCGGGAAATCGCTCGCCGCGGCCCGCGCGGCGATCGTCACGAGCGCTGACGCGAGGCCAAGGCCGAGAACGCCACCAAGGCTTGCGAAGACGAGGCTCTCGGTGAGCAATTGCCGCGTCAACCGGCCGGCGCTGGCGCCAATGGCCGCGCGCACGGTGAGCTCGCGCTCGCGCGCGACGCCGCGCGACAGGAACAGGTTCGCGACGTTCGCGCACGCGATGAGCAGCACGCAGAACACACCGGCGGCGAGCACGAGCAGCGCCGGCCGCACCCTCGACGTCATCTCCTCGACCATGCCGCGCACGTGCACGACGGGCGGTCCGCCGACGCCGAAGAGCAAGTTCGCCGCCATCGGCCGCACCGTCGTTCGCGCCGCGGCGGTCCCTTCCGCTTCGGCCTGCGCGGCGGTGACGCCGGGCTTCAGTCGCGCCAGCGCGAGCAGCACGTTCATGCGTCCGCGGCGGCCGGCGACCGCGTCGGCCGACGGCGGCGGCACGACGAGCGGCATCCACATCAGCGCATCACGGTCCGGAAACGCGAGCCCCGGCCGCGCGACGCCGACAATCGTCGCCGGCTGCCCGTTGATGACGACGCCGCGGCCGACAATCGACCGATCGCCGCCGAACCGCTCGCGCCAGCCGCGGTCGCTGAGGACGGCGACAGCGGCCGCACCGTCGGCCGCATCTTCGGCACGGAAGAACCGTCCGAGCGCTGGCGTCTCGCCGAGCATCGTGAACAGCGATGGCGTCAGGTTGGCGCCGTCGAGCCGCGCCGATTCGCCGTCGCGCGTGACGGTGTAGGCCGAGGACAGGTAGGCCGCCAACTGCTCGATCGTCCGCGGCGCGATGCTCCACGCGTCGTAGGTCAGATTGCTGAGCATTGGGCCACGCAACGGTGAGTTGCCGCCGGGATGCTCTTCGGAAAGCCGCACGAGACGGTCGGGTTCGCGAAACGGCAGGGGACGCAGCAGCACTCCGTAGACAACGGAAAACACGGCTGTGGTCGCGCCGATGCCGAGCGCGAGCGTGCTCAGCGCGGCCGCCGCGAACGCCGTGTTGCGCCGCATCGATGCCACGGCGTATCGGAGGTCCTGAACGAGCGCGTCCATGTCGCGGACTATACTGCGAAGGCAGGCTGCAGGCCTGCACAACGGGGTGGGATATGGCACGCCGCGGATTTGCGCTGCTCTTTACGCTGCTTGGTGTCGCGTTCTTCATTTCGATCGTCGGCTTCGCCGCGCTCTACGTGCTGTTCGGCCGCGAGCCGGCCGTGCCCTCGAATGCGACGCTGGTGCTCCGCGTCGGCGGACCGCTCGCCGAACTCGCGCCGAACGACGTTGTCGGCTACCTGCGCGGGACCAGGGCGCCGACCGTGCGCGCGATTGTCGACAACCTGCGCAAGGCCAAGGTCGATTCGCGGATCCGCGCGGTAATGCTGAAGCCAACCGGGTTCGAGTCGCCCTTCTGGGCCAAGGTGCAGGAGATCCGCGACGCCGTGCTCGATTTCAAGAAGTCGGGCAAGCCGGTCTACGCCTATGTCGAGTACGGCGGCGACCGCGAGTACTACCTCGCTACCGCCGCCGACAAAGTATTCCTGATGCCGTCGACGCCGCTCGATCTCACCGGCGTCGCGAGTTACGAGCTGTTTCTGCGCGGCACGCTGGACAAGCTCAACGTCTTCCCCGATCTCCACCGCATCGGCGACTACAAGACCGCGGTCAACACGTTCAAGGAGAAGACCTTCACCGCCGCCCACAAGGAGATGGACGAGTCGATGAACCGCGATCTCTACGAGCAGATCGTGCGCGGCATCGCCGACGGCCGCAAGAAACAGGAGAGCGACGTGCGTGCGCTGATCGACCAGGGACCCTTCCTCCCTGAAGACGCGCTGCGCGCCGGCCTGGTCGACGACGTGGCGTACGAAGATCAGGTGGACGACAAGCTACGCGCCGGCCAGAAGCGCGCCCGCGTCGACACCGACGACTACGGCCGCATCAGCCCGGCATCGGTCGGCTTGAACAGGGGACCGCGGGTGGCGGTGATTTACGCGAGCGGCACGATCGCGAGCGGCAAGAGCGGCTACGACCCTGTCAACGGCGCGGTGGCGGGCTCCGAGACGCTGATCGACTACATTCGCCAGGCGCGCCGCGACAACAGCGTCCGCGCGATCGTCCTCCGCGTCGACAGCCCTGGCGGATCGGCAACGGCGTCGGACGCGATCTGGCGCGAGTTGATGATTACCAAAGAGGAGCGGTCCGATCGGCCGCTCGTCGTCTCGATGTCGGACCTGGCCGCGTCCGGCGGCTACTACATCGCGATGCCGGCGCAGGTGATCGTCGCACAGCCGTCGACGCTCACCGGATCGATTGGCATCTTCGGCGGCAAGTTCGTGACCGGCGGCCTCTACGAAAAGCTCGGCGCGCACATCGAGTCGACGAGCATCGGCAAGCACGCCGAGATCAACGGGCCGGCGCGCCCCTACAACGCCGAGGAGACGAAGAAGCTGCAGGAGCAGCTGCAGTCGTTCTACGACCAGTTCGTCGAAAAGGTCGCGGCGTCGCGGCACAGCACGCCGGAGAAAATCGACGCCATCGCGCAGGGCCGCGTCTGGACCGGCCGCCAGGGCAAGCAGAACGGGCTCGTCGACGAACTCGGCGGCCTCGATCGCGCCGTCTCGATCGCCAAGCAGCGCGCCAAGATCGCCGCCGACGCCGACGTCGAGATGATCGTCTATCCGCCGCGAAAGAGTTTTTACGAGCTGCTGTCGGAGCAGTTGAGCGGGTCGAGCGAGTCGATGGCGGTGAGTGCGTGGTTGAACGCGAACCTGTCGACGGGTGAGATCGAAGCGCTGCGCATCATGCGCGGTCCGTTCGCGATGTTTCGCCGCGGCGAACCGCTGTTCCTGATGCCCGTCACCTTCTTACGTTGAGTGAAGCAGGTGTCGGGGCTGGGAGCTGGGGGCTGGGGGCTGCTGACGGTCGGCTGAAGCCTTCGCGCTCCGTGATTCAGCTAGCCCCCAGCCCCCAGCCCCGACAGGTCTCTACGACACCGCGCGCTGCAGCGATTCGCGATTGACCTCGATCTTCATCTTCTGCTTCGCCTTGCCCATGTACGCGGAGAAGAAGCGGTTGCGGCGATCGGTGAGGAGCTCTTCGCGGAACTTGTCCTTCGACGTCGTCCACTCCTCGGTCGCGACTTCTTTTTTCTCGAGCACTTTGACCACCGCCGTGCCGTTGTCGGTCGCGATCGGATCGCTGACTGCGCCCTGCGGCAGCTTGAACGCGGCATCGGTGACGGCCGGCGCGTTGCCGAGATCGGGAATCGGCGAGTCCTGGGTGATGAGCTCGGTCGTCTTGGCTTCGAGGCCGGCCGCTTTCGCCGCCTTCTCGAAGTCGGCCGCCGCCTTCAGCTTCGACGCGATTTCCGCCGCCTTCGCTTTGCTGGCGTCGCGCGCCTTCTGCTTGATCACCTCGTCGCGAACGCGCTCCTTCACTTCCTCGACCTTCGGCACGTAGGGATCCTGCCTGGCGACCATCGTCTCGAAGACGAAGCCGCGCGACGCGCGCAGCGGCCCGGCGACTTCGCCCTGCTTCATGTCGAAGGCCTTGTTCGCCGCTTCCGGCGCCGGTCCGAGGCCGAGGATCGGTTCGTCGCGCGCGAAGAATCCCGACTCCTGGACCGCCAGGCCCTGCGCCTTGCCGACCTTGTCGAGATCGCCCGGCGACTTGATCTGCTTTTGGAGCGTCTGCGCGAGGTCGGCCGCCTGCGCCTGCGCCCGCTGATACGCCAGCTGATCGTGCAGCTGCTGCTGCACCTGCGCGTAGGGACGCGTCGTCGCCGGTTTCTTGTCGACCAGCTTGATGATGTGATAGCCGTACTGCGTCTTCACCAGATCGCTGATCTGACCCGGCTCCATCGCGAAGACCGCGGCGTCGAACTCCGGCACCATCCGGCCCTTGCCGAAGTAGTCGAGGTCGCCGCCGTTTTTCGCGCTGGCCTCGTCCTCGGAATTCTTCTTGGCGAGCTCGGCGAAGTCGGCGCCGCTCTTCGCCTGCTTCAGGATCTCCTCGGCCTTCGCCTTCACCGCCGCGTCGTCCTTGCCTTCGGTCTTCAAGAGGATGTGGCTGGCGCGCACCTGCTCCGGCGTCTTGTACTGCTCTTCGTTGTTCTTGTACTCTTTCTCGACGTCGGCCTGGGGGATGTTGACTTTCGCGCGCATCGCGTCGATGTCGATCAGCAGGTAGCGAATCTTCCGCTTCTCGGGGATCTTGAAATCGTTCTTGTGCGCGTCGAAATAGGTGGCCACTTCGGCGTCGCTCGCGCTGACCTGCGACCGGAAATTGTCGGCCGTGAAGCTCACGACCGCGAGCTTCACCTTGTCGTTGCGGCGCCGGTACTCTTTCTCGAGCTCGGTGTCGGGCACCGACAGCCAGTCGGTGAGCGAGGCGCGGAGCTTTTCGACGGCGAGCCCGTGCCGCACGTTGTCTTCGAACTCGGACGGCGAGAGCGGCGGCCGCTGCATGCGCAGCAGCTGCTGATAACGGGAGTCGCCGATGAACTGGCCGTTGTCCTGGAAGGCGGGCATCGCGAAAATGCGTTGCCTGACTTCTTCGTCGCTCACCGAGATCCCGACCCGGTCGGCTTCGGCCAGTGCGGCGCGCTCGTCGACCATCTGGTTCAGGATCTGCTGATCGATGCCGAGTTGCTTCAGCAGCTGATCGCTCATGTTGTTGCCGTACGCGGAGCGATACGCCTGCAGCTGAGCTTGATAGGTGCGGCGGAATTCGCCGCTGGTGATCTCACGCCCTTCCACTTTGGCGATCGTGTCGCTCGACGCGGCGTCGGCGCCGCTGCCGCGGAGGAAGTCGGGGATGTAGAACAGGACGAACGCCACACAGACCAGGCCGAGACTCCACTTCAGCCAGTCCCGGTGCCGGCGCATCCGATCGAGCATTGTCATTCGTGCACCTTGGAAACTTCCATCTTAAGCCATGAACTTCCGATGTGGCAACCAGTTAGCGTCGTCGGTGTGCTATATTTGCAGAGTCTAGAACCACTTAGCTGATGTCTCCCGCGACGCGAGCCACGAAGATTCCAGCGGCGCTCTACCAGACGGTCGGCACGGCCGGCAAAAGCGGCTCGCGGCTTCGCCGCGCCAGCGAGATCTCGCTGACGACGCCCGGACTCGATCTGGCGACGCGCCTGCGCGTATTTCAGCGCGCGCTTCGCAGTCGTGTCGAACGCCGCGACGCGCTGCTGGACATTGTCCGCGCGGTCAACGCGACACTCGAGCCGCCGAAGATCGCCGATTTGATTCTCGATCGGTCGTCCACCTGGGTGCCGGCGCCATGCTGGGCGGTTGTGTGCACCGATCTCTCCGGCCAGCTCTCGGTGATTGCCGATCGCGGCCTGCAGCCGGAGATGCGACCGGCGGTGTACGCGATTGGCGGCTGGGTGATGGCGCGCGGCCAGGAATTCGTGACCAACGATCTGGCGCACGACACGCGGGTGACCGACCCTTCCGTCGGCAGCGTGATTGCGTTTCCTCTGAGCTGCCGCGGACGGCGGATCGGGGCGCTGGTCGCCCTGGACCGCGAGGCGTCAGCGCGGGAACCGCGATTGTCGGCGCCGATGCTGCGCGCAGTGCGGGTGCTGCTCGAACCGGCCGCCGTCGCGCTCGACAACGCGCTGCTCTTGAAGCGCGCCGAGGCGCTGTCGCTGACCGACGATCTCACGCATCTTTACAATTCACGGTTCCTGAACCAAGTCCTCCGCCGCGAAACCAAGCGCGCATCGCGCAGCGGCCGCCCGCTCTCGCTCCTCTTCATCGATCTCGACGGATTCAAGTCGGTCAACGACACCCACGGGCATCTCTACGGCAGCCGCGCGCTGGTCGAAGCGGCGGCGGTGATCCGCGGCAGCGCACGCGAAACCGACGTCGTCGCGCGGTTCGGCGGCGACGAATTCGCGCTGGTGCTGCCCGACACCGGCGGAGAGGGCGCGTTCGCCGTCGGCGAGCGCATCCGCGATCGTATTGCCGAGTTCCGGTTCCTTACTGGAGACGGGCTCGATATCCATCTCACCGCGTCAGTTGGCGTAGCCACCTTGCCCGATGTCGCCGCCTCGGCCGAAGAACTGGTGCAGGCCGCCGACAAAGCCATGTATCAGGTCAAAGAAACCGGCAAGAACGGTATCGTGGCCGCCATCGCTCCTGCCGATAATTGACGCGTAACGTCGTGGGGAGTGCTTCGTGACGTGTGGCGGGGTTGCACGAAACTGCACCGAGCTGGTTCGCCACCACACTACGCGCACTGACCCCCGGCCATTACAGGAGTTCGTTTGAGCCTTCGTTCGATGCTTTCTCTGTTCTCGAGTGACCTGGCCATTGATCTCGGCACGGCCAATACCTGCGTCTACGCCCGCGGCAAGGGGATTGTCGTCAACGAACCGTCGATTGTCGCCATCAACAAGGTGAACGGTCGCGTCGAGGCGGTCGGCAAGGACGCCAAGGACATGCTCGGCCGCACGCCGGGCAACATCGTCGCGATCAAGCCGATGAAGGACGGCGTCATCGCCGACTTCGAAGTCACCGAGAAGATGCTGACCTATTTCATCAAGAAGGCGCACAACCGCAACGTGTGGGTGCGCCCGCGGATCGTCATCGGCGTCCCGTCGGAAATCACGCAGGTCGAGAAGCGCGCCGTGAAGGACAGCGCGTACCGCGCCAAGGCCAGCGAAGTGCACCTCGTCGAGGAGGCGATGGCGGCGGCGATTGGCGCCGGCATGCCGATCACCGAACCGTCCGGCAACATGATCGTCGACATCGGCGGCGGCACCACCGACATCGCCGTGATCTCGCTCGCCGGCATCGTCTACAGCAAGGCGGTCCGTGTCGCCGGCAACGAGATGGACGAGGCGATCATTCAATACATCAAGAAGCAGTACAACCTGCTCATCGGCGAGCGCACCGCCGAGCAGATCAAGATCGAAGTGGGCTCCGCCTACCCGCTCGAAGAGCGGATGACGATGGAGATCAAGGGCCGGCACCTCATCGAGGGCGTGCCGAAGACGATCACCATCACCGACGAAGAAATCCGCGAGGCGCTGGCCGAAACGGTCAACGTGATCGTTGACGCGGTTCGGGTCGCGCTCGAGCGCACGCCGCCGGAGCTTTCGGCCGATATCGTGGATCGAGGCATCGTGCTCACCGGCGGCGGATCGATGCTGAAGAATCTCGACAAACGGCTGCGCGAAGAAACCGGGCTGCCGCTGGCGATGGCGGAGGATCCGCTGTCTTCGGTGGTGTTGGGGGCAGGAAAAATGCTCTCGGACTTCAACCTGTTGCGAAAGATTTCAATCGACTAGCAGGCCTGAAGGCCCTGCGCTACACCTGTAGCGCAGCCCTTCAGGGCTGCATCTTATGGCTGTTACCGACATCCGCCAGCGCTCCGGCTTCCTCTTCCTCGGGGTCGTCGTCGCTCACGTCCTGCTCATTTCTGCACAGGTGAACTCGAGGACCGGTGTGCCGGTGCTCGAGGCGGTCACTTTCGGGATCTTTTCCGAGGTGCAGCGGACGCTGTCGGGCGGGGTCGGCGGGGTGCGCCAGGTCTGGGGTAACTATGTCGGCCTTCGCCACGTCAAGGCCGAGAACGACGAATTGAAGCGCCAACTCGCGGCCGCCGAAATCGCGCTGCAGGAGCAGCGCGCGCTCGCCGATCGCGCCCGAGGACTGCAGAAGCTGCTCGAACTGCGCGATCATCTCGAGCTCGGCACGACCGGCGCCGAGATCATCGGTTCCTCGGCCTCACCCGACTTCCGCACGCTCACCATCGACAAGGGGACGCGAGACGGCGTGCGGCCCGACATGGCGGTGATCGCGCCGCCCGGCGTGGTCGGCCGCGTCGTCGTGCCGAGCGCCCGGTCGGCCAAAGTGCAGTTGCTCATCGATCGCAACGCCGCTGCGGCGGTGATCGTCGAGCGCACGCGCGCGCAGGGCGTCGTCGTCGGCGGCGACAACGATCGGCTGCAGATGCAATACGTGTCCGAAGCCTCCGACCTCGTCGTCGGCGATCTCGTGGTCACCTCCGGGATCGACACGATCTATCCGAAAGGCCTCGTCATCGGCAAGGTCGAGACGGTGGAGAAGAACGGCCCGGCCTTCAAGCGGATCGTGGTGAAGCCGGCGGTCGATTTCTCGCAGATCGAAGAGGTGCTGATCGTCCTCACGCCCACGCCGGCGAAAGAAGCGGCCGGCGGAGTGTCGGAGTGAGGGCGCTCGGGGTCATCTTCGCGGTTGTTGCGGCGCTCGCTCTGCAGACGACGCTGGCGCGCTACCTGGTGAGAGGCACGGCGGCGGTCGATCTGGTGCTGGTTGCGGTTGTCTACGTGGCGCTCACCTCCGGCCCGGCGACCGGACTGCTCGCCGGTGCGTTTGCGGGTCTGGTGCAAGATGCGCTGTCCAGCCCGGTCGTCGGCATCGGTGGACTCGCGAAAACGATTGTCGGGTTCCTCGCCGGCGTCATCGGAACCCAGTTCATCGTCTCGCAGCCGCTGCCGCGGTTCGTCGTCTTTTTCGGGGCGACGGCGCTGCACGCGCTGATTTTCATGGGGCTCTATACGCTGCTGGATCTCCGGCACTTCGGCACGCCGTACGGGCCAGTGGCGGCGCAGTCTGCCGCCAATGCGGTGGTTGGCGTGATTGCCTTTCAAGTGGTTGAGCTTCTGCCCGGGGCGGTTGAGCGGCGCAGGGCTGCGAAAACCCGGCTTCGGCGTTAGATTGGTTGCCTATGGCTGCTCCGGTTGAAGACCGTCGACGGCTGACGCTGCGGCTCTCGGTCCTGCAGTACATGATCACGGTGCTGTTTTCCGTGCTCGCCCTGAGCTTCTGGGTGCTGCAGGTCGTGCAGCACGCGAAGTTCGAGGAGATGGCCGAGAACAACCATCAGCGGACGCTCGCGCTGCGCGCGCCGCGGGGTCTGGTGCTCGACCGCAACGAGAAGATTCTCGTCGAGAATCGCCACGCCTACAGCATCTCGATCGACCGCGAGCGGACCAAGGATCTCAACCGCACGGTCCGCGTCGTGGCAGCGGTGCTCGGCCTCGACGAGAAGGGGCTGCGCACGATCGTCGATCGCCATCGCCGGGAGCCGACCTACCGGCCCATTGTCGTCGTCCAGGATGCGACGCTGGCGCAGGTCTCGGCGGTCAAGGCGCGCAAACTCGAGTTGCCGGATGTTCTGGTCGAGGAGATGCCGACGCGTCGTTATCCGGAAACGATGGGCGCGCACCTGTTCGGCTACGTCGGCGAAGTGAGCGACTCGCAGGTATCCGAAGCCAACGGCCTGAAGAGCGGCGACATCGTCGGCCAGTCGGGGATCGAGAAGATCTACAACGCGATGCTGATGGGCGAGGACGGCGCCAAGCGGGTCGTCGTCAACAGCGTCGGCCGCGAAATCCGCACGCTCGAGGAAGAAGAGCCGACCGAGGGTCATCGCCTGCAGCTGACCGTCGACTACGACGTGCAGCGGGCGATCGAGGAAGGTTTCGATCAGCTCGGGTTCAACGGCGCCGCGGTGGTGCTCGATCCGAGCAACGGCGACGTGCTCGGCTTCACCAGCCGGCCGGCCTACGATCCAAACGCGTTCGCCGGCGGCATCGATCGCGAGACCTGGGCAACGCTGACCAGCGACGAAGACCTGCCGCTCAACGATCGTGCGATTCAGGGGCGCTACTCGCCGGGATCGACCTTCAAGATGGCGGTCGCGACGGCGGCGCTTCAGGAAGGCGTGATCACGCCCGACTTCAAGGTGCACTGCACCGGCAGCGCGAACTTCTACGGCCGTCCGTTCAAATGCTGGAAGAAGGGCGGACACGGCACCGTCGATCTGCGCCATGCGATCGAGCAGTCGTGCAACGTCTACTTCTACACGATCGGCAACATGACCGGGATCGACAACATTCATAAGTGGGCGACGCTGCTCGGGCTGGGCGAGAAGAGCGGCATCGACCTGCCCAACGAACTGGTCGGCATCGTCCCGTCGCCGGAATGGAAGCAGGCGCGCTTCAAGGAGAAGTGGTACGCCGGCGAGACCGTGTCGGTGTCGATCGGCCAGGGATCGGTGTCGGTGACGCCGGTGTCGATGGCCGTCTACGCGGCGACGCTCGCCAACGGCGGGACGCGCGTGACGCCGCACCTGCTCAAGGCGGTCGACGATGGCAGCGGCTGGAAGCCGGTGCCGCCGCCGCCGCCGCGCTCGAAGGCGCCGCTCGATCCGGACAAGCTGCAGGCGATCCGCGACGGCCTCTTCCTGGTCGTCAACGGCGCCGGTACGGGCCACAATGCGATCCTCAAGGGCTACGACATCTCCGGCAAGACCGGGACGGCGCAGGTGATCTCGAACCAGGGCAAGGAACGCGCCGGCAAGACCGAGAAGGATCTGCGCGACAACGGCTGGTTCGTGTTCTTCGCGCCGCGCGACAAACCGGAGATCGCCGGCGTGGTCCTGCTCGAGCACGGCGTCCACGGATCGAACGCCGCGCTCGTCGCGCATCACGTGCTCGACACGTTCTTCGCCAAGAAAGAAGGGCGGCCGCTGCCGCCGAAGCCGGAATTCAAAGCCAACCTGGTACCGTAAGTGTTCGAACGCCGCCTCTACCATCACATTGACTGGGCACTGCTGATTGCCGTGCTCGCGCTGTGCGCGCTGAGCGTCGCGACGATCTACGCCGCGACCTTCGATCCGACGCACGGCGGGTCGCGGCGGTGGGTAATTCAGATGTACGCGATCGGCATCGGGCTGATCGCGATGCTGGTGACGGTCACCGCCGACTACCGGACCTTCACCGACAAGTCGCATTTCATCTACATCGCGATTCTCGGGCTGCTGCTCTACGTGCTGCTGTTCGGGCACGAGAGCAAAGGTGCGCGGCGCTGGATCCCGCTCGGCGCCTTCAACCTGCAGCCGTCGGAGTTCGCGAAGATCTGCGTCGCGCTGGTCCTCGCGAAGTTCTTCGGCGAGAATCGCGGCGCGCCGACCTGGGGTGATCTCGCCGTCGGCGGGATTCTCACCGGGATTCCGCTGGCGCTGATCGGCAAGGAACCGGATCTCGGCACGGCGATGACGCTGGTGCCGATCCTGCTCGCCGTGGCGTATCTGGCCGGGATGCGGATGCGCATTCTCGGCATCATGCTGGTGGCCGGACTGCTCGCGGCGCCGATCGCGTGGAAGTTCGTGCTCAAGGATTATCAGAAGTCCCGCATCTCGACCTTCATCGATCCATCCCAGGATGCGAAAGGCGCCGGGTATCAGCAGATCCAGGCGCGCATCACCGTCGGATCGGGCGGGTTGACGGGCAAAGGGTTCAAGCAGGGGACGCAGGGGCAGCTGCGCTTCCTGCCCGAAGTCGACAACGATTTTGTCTTCTCGGTGCTTGCCGAGGAGCAGGGGTTTGCCGGCGTCCTGGTGGCGCTCGGCCTGTATCTGTTCGTGATTCTGCGCGCGCTCGAAGCGGCGCGCCTGGCGAAAGATCGCCTCGGCGCCTACCTCGTGCTCGGCGTGCTCGCCAGCTTCACCTTCCAGGTGGTCTACAACATCACCATGTCGGCCGGACTGGCACCCGTGAAAGGGTTGACGCTACCGCTCATGAGCTACGGCGGGTCGTCGATGATCGCGACGCTCGCCAGCTTCGGGCTGGTGCTGAACGTACGCATGCGCAGGTTCACGAACTAACGCGGACGCTCGCCTGGGGGTCGGGAACCGTTTTCTCTTGAGTTCGGGTGAAAACGGTTCCCGACCCCCAGACGAGCGCCCGGAGGTTCGCGATGACCAAAGAGATGATCGTCTCGTCGAACGGCCACGAGACGATGGTGGCCATTCTCGAAGACGATCTCGTTGCCGAGATCTTCGTCGAACGCGAGCGGCACCGCGGCACGGTCGGGAACGTCTACAAGGGCCGGGTCTCGAAAGTCCTCCCCGGCATGCAATCCTCCTTCATCGACATCGGCCTCGAGCGCGACGGCTTCCTCTACGTTGCCGACGTGGTCGACACGATCGACGAGTTCGACAAGCTGTCGAGCGACGACGACGAGGAGGGCACCGGAAACAAGAAGGAGCGTGAGCCGCGCGGCGAGCGGCCGCAGCCGAAGATCGAAGAGCTTTTGCGCGAAGGCCAGGAGATCGTCGTCCAGGTGGTCAAGGAGCCGCTCGGCACGAAGGGCGCCCGTCTGACCTCGCACGTGACGATGCCCGGCCGGTTTCTCGTCTTCATGCCGACCGTCGATCACATTGGCGTGTCGCGCAAGATCGAATCGCGCGAGGAGCGCAGCCGCCTGCGCGGCATCGTCCGCGAGTTCCGCGAGGCCCACGGCTTCACCGGCGGCGTGATCATCCGCACCGCGGCGTCGGGCCGGCAGAAGGAAGACATCGTCGGCGACCTCGACGCCTTCCACAAGATCTGGACCGAGATGCGGCAGCGCAACGAGTCGTCGCGCGCGCCGGCGGTCCTCTACCGCGAGCAGAGCATCGTCAGCCGGCTGCTGCGCGACCTGCTCACCGAAGATTTCCAGGCGATCCGGATCGACAACCAGACCGAACACCAGCGCGTCGTCGAGCTGGTCGAGCGGATCATGCCGAACCTGGCGCCGAAGGTGAAGCTCTACTCGAAGCCGTACCCGATCTTCGACGAATACGGCGTCCAGGCGGAGATCGACAAGGCGCTGAAGAGCAAGGTGTGGCTGAAGTCCGGCGGCTCGATCGTCATCAACCAGACCGAGGCGCTGGTCGCGATCGACGTCAACACCGGGCGGTTTGTCGGCAAGAAGACCAGCGGCCGGCTCGAAGACACGATCGTCAAGACCAACCTCGAAGCAGTGAAGGAGATCGTCCGGCAGATCCGGCTGCGCGATCTCGGCGGCATCATCGTCCTCGACCTGATCGACATGGAGGACAAGAAGAACCGCCAGAAGGTCTATCAGGCGGTCGAGCAGGAGCTGAAGAAGGACCGGTCGCCGTCGAAGGCGCTGCAGGTATCCGACTTCGGACTGGTGATCATCACCCGCAAGCGCGTCAAGCAGAGCCTCGAACGCGTGCTCACCGAGCCGTGCCCGTACTGCTCCGGCACCGGCGTCATCAAATCGAGCTCGACGATCTGCTACGAGATTCTCACCGAAGTGAAGAAGGTGAGCCCGGAATTGAACGGCCACCGCCTGCTGCTGCGCGTCAACCCGGACATCGCCCGCGCGCTGAAGGAAGAAGAGAGCGCGGTGCTCAGAGATCTCCGCCAGTCGATCGGCAAGGAAGTGACGATCAAGCCGGACACGCAACTGCACCACGAGCAGTTCGACGTCATGGCGGTGTGAGCCGCCGGACTCACCGATGAACAGGATCGTCGTGAAGCCGCCGGACTTCAGGCTGCGCCCGGCGTTCACCAGCAGGTCGGCGAAGCGATCGTCGGGAAGGGTGATCGTCCCCGGTTTCGTCATGTGGCCGGCGGGGTTCTCCCAGCTGCCTTCCGGAACGTAGGTGACCACCGGCGCGACGAGCGTCTTCCCGAGCGCCCGCGCGATCTTGTCGCCGGTGTATTCCATGACGAACTTGTGCTCGCCGTCCACCATGTGCGGGCCCTTCTGCTCGGTGCCTGCGGTGCCGACGATGATGGTCGTGGCGCGCGCCACGTCTTCGTGACTTCGTGACTTCGTGACTTCGTGGCTTCGTGGCTTCGTGGCTTCGTGGCTTCGTGGCGGCCGGGTGGTGTGGCCACTCTGCGCTCTTTGCGGTCTTTGCGTTCCTGGACGGCGAAGGGCAGCGTGTCTGTTCACACGTCGGCGGGCAACGCGATGTAGAACGTCGATCCGTCGCCGCGGCGGCTGTCGGCCCAGATGCGACCGCCGTGGGCGTCGACGATCCATTTCGAGATGTACAGCCCGAGGCCGAGGCCGGCGCGGTCGTCGTCGAGTTGACGGAACCGTTCGAAGATCTTCGGCAGCTCGGCGGGCGAAATCCCGATGCCGGTATCGGACACCGCGATTACGCACTCGCGTCCTGCCGGCGCCGCACGGACGCGCACCGCACCGCCTGCCGGCGTGAACTTGATCGCGTTCTGCAGCACGTTCGACAGCACCTGCAGCATCCGGTTGGGATCGAAGACGCCGATCACCGGCGCTGGCGGCACAACGATGTCGAGCGCGAGCGGCTTCGCGGCGGCGAGCGGACGGAACAGATCGACGGCGTGCGCGATCAGCGGCCCGACGTCGTGCGGCGACGCCGCGATGCGCAGCTTGCCGTCCTCGAAGCTCGCGACGTCGAGCAGATCGTTGATCAGCCGTTCCATTACCGAAGCGGACCGCAGAATCCGATCGGCCGCATCCTTGATGTCCGTCAGCTCGCGGCTGTCGCCGCCAGAACGCGCCCGGCGCCCGATCAGCGTCGAGGCCAGCGAGATCGATGTCAGCGGCCCGCGCAGATCGTGACTGACGATGGCGAGGAAATCGTTGCGGCTGGAAAACTCGCGGCGGACGGCGCCGTGCGCGTTCTGTTCATCGGAGAGGACCTCGAGAACGTGGTCCATGGCCTGATCGGTGTGGCGCCGTTCCTTGGCGAGCTCCTGATCGGTCGCCTCGCGTTCGCGGACCAGCGTGCCGCGGTTCGCGTCGTCGCTCGTCACCGGATCGAAGTGTTCGAGCTGGCCGCCGAGAATCTGATCGGTGAGCTCGCGTTCCTTCTGTAAGGTGTCGTCGGCGGCCTGGCGCTCCGCGTCGAGGTCGGCGGCGACTTCGGCGACGCCGCCGGCGATTTCGGCCAGCTTTTCGACGAGCTCCACCGGTGTGTCGCCGACCGCGGTGTCGCTACTCGGCAGCGGCGACCCCACCATTCCAATGTCGCCCGCGGCGCCGGCGAGCTCGTGCGCCGCTTGCGCGAGCCTTGCGACGGAGTGCTCCGCATGGCTCGGCGGTATCGGGAGCATTACGCCCGAACTCAACGTGTCGGCGACGCCGGTCAGGCTCGAGGCCGCGGTCGTCAGGCTGTCGGCGACCGCCTCGAGCGCTTCGGTGATCTTCGGTAGGATCTCCGCCTGGCGTTCGAGATGTGCGTCGACGTCGCCGCGCGCTTCCTGCAGCCGGGCTTCAACGTTGGAGCGCGGTTGTTCGAGCGTGTCGCCTGCAGACCGCGCCGGCTCGCCGGCAAGTACGCGATCGGTTCGTTCTCGCTCCTCGCGCAGTTTCCGGTCGGTATCGCGGCGGTCGTGCTCGACGTCGCGGCGAATGTCCACGCGTCGCGCGGTGCAAAGGAATGACCAGAGATTCTTCGTAGTGTCCGGCTTCCGGCGGACGGGCAATATCCGCCTAAGGCGGACACTACGGAGAAATGAACGCTCTAGACCGGCAGGTGCATCAGGTAGTGATTGCCGCCCTTGTTGATCCAGACGCGGACGTAATCACCGCCCTTGAGCGTCTCGACCTTCGACGAATTCGCCTTTGGCGGGGTGTCCTTCTGCACTTTGGCGATGTCGGCCTGCGGGACGATCGTCACCACTTCGCGTCCAGCGACCTTGCCGCCGCGGACGAACTCCGCCCAGCGCTCGAGCGACTTGGTCTGCCCCTTCGCGTCCTGCGACGCGGTATCGGCGGTCAGCCGCACTTGGTAGGTGCCGGCTGCCAATGGTTTACCGTCGGCCTTCACACCTTTCGGAATGTGGACGGTGCCGAGTTGCAGTTGTCCCTCCGGTGCCGCCGGCGACGCTTCGGTCGGGGGTTGCGCCTTCGGTGCGGTGTGCCCGGCATCCTGACCGGACGCTGCGCCGCTCTTGCCTGCCGGCTTCTTTGCGGCATCCTGCGAACCGGCGCCCTGCGCGTAGGCGCCTGCGCCGAGCGCGCTGATCAAGGCTCCTACGAGTACGAATCGTTTCATGCTTGCCTCCCAGTAACGGCTGTGCGGCTCAGCTGACGAGACCAATTATACAAGCCGATCGAAGCAAGCGAGATACCACGCTCGGCTGAGCTACCGCTTGGCAATCACGATGTCGCCGCTGAAGGTGTGCACGGTCAGCGTCGCGCTGCCGTCGCCGAACGTCGCACGAATCGCCCGGTTGCCGGGCCCGCGGTGCGTGCGGTTGTCGCGAGCGCGATCCTGATCGCCGCCGATCGTCAGCGGCAGATCCGACCGGATGTTGCCGCTGAAGGTGTTCGCCGTCAGCTCGAACCCGGTCGGGTTGGCGAGGACGAATCGCGCCGTCCCCGAGTGGAGGTTGACGTCGTAGACGCCGCCGCGTGCGATGTTGCCGCTGTACTCGAACGCGCCGCTCACCGACTTGGCGTTGAGGCGATCGCAGGTGACGTCGCTCACCGTCAAATCGCCGCTCACCGACCCGAGATCGAGCGAATGCGCCTTCACGCCTTTTGCCCGTACCGCACCGCTCACGCTGCTCGCCGACAGGTCGCCTTCGATCTGAATGCCTGACAGCGTCACGTCGCCCGACACGCTCTTGGCCAGTTCCACTTTCGGCGTATCGGTTGTCGTCACGTCGCCGCTGACGCTCTCGGCACGCACCGCGCCGCGCACGCCGGTCACCTTGATGCTGCCGGAAACCGACTTCAGCTCGACCGACGCACCAGCGGGGACCGTCACGGTGTAATCGACTGACACGTTGTTGTTGCGCGTCGAACGGCTCATGTCGTAGTCGGTGCGCACGTCGACGCGTCCGGCCCGGTCGTCGACGCTGATGCGGACGTTGGCGAGCTGACTCTGGTCACCGCGCGTGCGCTTGACGGCGTCGATCGAGATCTCGTCGCCGGAGCCGCCGGTGACGACAATCTCACCCGAGATGTTGCTGACGCTGACACGACCGTCGCGTCCGAGCTTCAGCTTGCGCGAGAAGCGATCGGTTTGCTCCGGACCGCGGTCGCGGCCCTGGTACGCCGCCGTCCGCGCCGCGCGGGCGATCTGCTGCACGACGACGATGTGCTGCGGCGCGTCCTGCGCCGGCGCCGGGACGGCGCCGGCAGCGAATACGGCCAGCAGCAGGAGTGGTGTAAGACGCATGTCAATTACCCTTTTGCTTGAGCCCGGACACGATTCGCGCCGCGCCCGCCTCGTTGCCTTTGCGCATTTCGTTGATCAGCGCCACGGTGTCCTGCAGCAGCGCGATCTTCGTCTTGAAGTTCTCGATCAGGCTCTGCTGCGCCGGCTCGCTCGCGGGTTGCGAACGAATCGCCGCGCGGCTCTCGTTGATCGCCTGGTCGATCACCGCGAGGTTCTTCTGCAGCGTCGCCGCGGTCCGCGGATCGAGCGCGTTCTGCTCGGCGTTGGCGATCTGCTCGAGCCCTTTGATCGCGTTCTCGTAATGCGCTTCGGCCTGGCGCAGCTCGTTCTCGACCGACTGCGCGGCGTCGCCGGCTGACGCCTGCGCCGCACCGTCGCGAGCCTGCGAAGCCGGCGCCGCGAGCTGCGATCGTCCCGGCGCATAGCGCAGTCCGACGAACGTTGCGAGCACCAGCGCAGCAGCCGCCGCAAGCCACGGCAGCCACATCCCGTCGTGTCCGGCTTTAGCCGGACCGTGACCGTGTCCGGAGGCGATGTCGCGTTCGCTCGCCTGAAAGGCCCGCGCTCCTTCAGCTCGCGCGCCTTCCTGCTCGAGCTGAATCGCGCGCTCGATGCGCATCCAGGCGCGCGCCGGCGGGTCCTGCAGATCGAGGTCCGCCGTGGCACGCAGGATCTCGCGCAGATCGTCGACGAGCTGCCGGCAGGAGACGCACGAGGCCACATGCCGCTCGATCTCCGCGGCCTCGTTCGCCGGCAGCGAGCCGTCGGCGTATGCGTTCAGCGTCTCGTCATTCGGGTGCATGTCACGACGCTCGCCTGAAGGCTCGCGCTCCATTTCACCGGCGTCCCAGCAACACGCGCAGCTTCATCCGCGCCTTGAACACCTGCGACTTCGAGGTCCCTTCCGCAATTCCGAGCAGGCCGGCGACCTCCTTGTGATCGAACCCCTCGACGTCGTGCAGCACGAACGCCTCGCGGCATCCTTCCGGCAACCGCTCCACGGCACGCTCGAGATCCATCCGCGCGATCGGCGTGTCGCGCCGCGCCGTCGGTTCGAATGACGTGTCCGCGTCGAGCGTTTCGGTCAGCTTGTTCATCTTCGCCCGCCGGCTGCGCACGTAATCGAGGCAGTGGTTGAGCGCAAGGCGATACAGCCACGTACCGATCGAGGCGTCGCCTTTGAAGCTGCCGAGTTTCCGATACGCCTGGAGAAAAATTTCCTGGAGCAGATCTTCGCCGTCTTCGCGCGACCCGGCCATGCGGCAGGCCAGTGTATAGAGACGCGCCGCGTGCTCGCGATACAGCGTTTCGAACGCCTCGACGTCTCCGGCACGGCAGCGGGCGACAAGATCCATTCCCTCCGTCGATCCTTTAGACGGAAAAGGGATTGGGGGACGTTGCTTTGCGGACGTCACAGAGGCTGATACGACGAAACGCGGGCGGAAAGTTCAGGATTTTCTGCGCTTGGGTGCATGCCATCGCACCCGGTCGAGCTCGCGGACCCTCGCCCCCGAGACCAGAACCCCCTCCGCGGCGAGCAGCGACCGCTTCATGCCCTCGCGGCCGCCGTAGCCGCCCAACCGGCCGCCGGCGGCAATCACCCGATGGCACGGCACGTCGGGTCGGCCGCACCCGCGCATGATGTTGCCGACGGCGCGCGCGGCGCGTGGGCGGCCCGCCAGGGCGGCCACGTCGCCGTAAGTCGCCACGCGGCCGGGCGGAATGCGGCGCACCACCGAGAGCACGCGATGCGTGAACCCGTCCAGTGCGGGCGGCGCCTTCCTCACGGCCGCGCTACTGCACGCACGACAGCGGGTGGCCTTCCGCCTTCATCGTCATGCCCGAGATCGCGGCGAGCGTCGGCGTCAGATCGGCAGGCGTCACCGCGTTCTGGTATTTTCCGGGCTTGATGCCGGCGCCAAGAAACATCAGCGGCACATGCTGGTCGTCGGGGTTCGCCGATCCGTGCGTGGTGCCCGACGCCGAAATCATCCAGCCGGGTTTGGTCGCGAAGATGATGTCGCCGCTGCGCCCGGGAAAGTAGCTGAGCGCGGCCGCCCGCAGCAGCGGATCCTTCGAGTCGGCGCCGCCGCGCACCTGCTCGCTGAGGAAGACGCGTTGCACGCCGGGGCGCGCCTCGATCGCGCCGAGCACCTTGGCCATCAGCTCGTGCGACTTCGTGATCTTGGCGTAGACACCGGGCTCGAAATAGATGTCGTTGGTGTTGAGTACCGTGACGTGACGGCCGGAGCCGAGCGCGGGCTTCAGCGTCTCCTCGAGCGCCGTCACCATCGCGCCGCCGTCGATGCGGCCGGCGTCCTTGCCGGCGGCGGCCAGCTGTTCCGGGATCGGTGTGACGCCGTGATCGGCCGAGAGTCCCGCCACCCACTGGCCCTTGCCGACTTGCGCGTCGAGCGCCTCGAACAAGGTGCCAACGGTTTGATCCAGATGCGCGTAGACGTCCTTGACTTCGTGGCTTTGCGGACCGAACGAATGACCGACCAGGTCGGGCGCCGAGAAGCTCACCGCCAGCACGTCCGTCCCCTCGTGCTTGCCAAGCTGCAGCGCCTGCACGAGGGCGGCGGCGAACCGCCCGAGATAGGCGTCGGAGTACGGGCTGCGTTCCCATTGCGAAAAGAATGTGGCGTCGGGTTTCCCCTCGACGCCTTTCAGCACGTGCGGAAAGGTGGACGACCAGCCGCGCGGCGGCGCCTCGGCAACGCCGTCGTCCGGGCCTGGGTATGACGCGGTGGGCAGCATGCGATCCCAGCTCTTGCCGAAGTCGGCGGTGATCGGATTCGCGTCGATGAAGGTCTTCACCGCAGGCACCGGCCCTTCGGCGTACACCGACGACGACTCCCATCCGTCGAGCCCGTTGCTCAGCCACGTGACCGCGTCGGCGCCGTGGCCGCCGAGCATGATGGCACTGCGATCCTTGAGCGACAGCGCGACGACATGCGCGGATCGCTGCGCGCGCATCTGGTCGGTGAAGGTCGGCACCTGCAGCCGGTACGCGCTGTCGCCGCCGGCGACCGGCACACCGTAGCCGAAATCGCGCGCCGACGGATCCTCGGTGCACGACATCTGTTTCCGGGTCTCGCGGTCCCACCACGCATTCTGGAAGATGCCGTGCGTGTGCGGAAACGATCCGGTCGAGACCGTCGCGTGCCCGGCGCAAGTCACCGTCGTCAGGTACGGATATGCAGCCTGCTGGTACCACGCGCCTTCGGTGGCCATTCGCTTGAGGCCGCCTTTCCATTCGCCGTCGAAGCGCTCGACATAATCGGCGCGCATCTGATCGACGACGATCACCACCGCGAGCTTCGGCGGAGCCGCGGGCGCCGCGTGCGGCGCCGGACCGGCGAATGCGATGAGCGCAGCGAGCGTAGCGGCGGCGGCTGAAACGCGGACCAGCATCGCGGAAATGTTACATCAGCATCAACGGATCGAACTGGAAGTCTGCGGGGTCGAGCGGCGCCACGATCGACGATGGCCGCTGCGGATCCTCGGCCTTCTCCCACAGGTTCAGTTCGTAAGGGAGATCGAGCCGCCTGCCGTCGCGTCCGACCAGGACGCGCACATGCGGCCGGTACGGATCGGGGGCGTAGACGTTGACGACGACCGCCACTTCGCCGGTGTTCAGGCGGACGAGGTTTCCCGCCGGGTAGATGCCGATCAACTGCACGAACCGGCGGACGAGATGTTGGTCGAACTGCTGGCCGTCGTTGCGTTTGAGGACGGCAAGGATGCGGTCGGTGGGGAAGGCCTGCTGATACTGCCGCTGCGATCGCATCGCGTCGTAGACGTCGGCGATGCTGCACAGCATGGTGCCGACGTTCAAGGACGAGCGCTTGACGCGGCCCGGGTAGCCGGAGCCGTCGATGCGCAGATGATGCTCGAAGGCGACGACCGGCGCCAGCGCCGGAACGTCGGGCGTCATCCGCAGAATCTCGGCGCCGTCGACGACGTGGCGCTTCATGATCTCGAACTCGGCGTCGGTCAGCTTCTCGGGCTTGTTGAGGATCTCTTTCGGCGTCCGCACCTTCCCAATGTCGTGCATCAGCGCGGCCAGACCGAACTCGCGCAGCAGCGGACCGTCGATGCCGAGCCCGCGCGCCTGTCCCATCGTCAGGATCGAGACGTTCACCATGTGCGTGAACGTGTAGTTGTCGTAGTCCTTCAGCGTCGTCAGCGCGAGCAGCGCGGTACGGTTCTGCGCCACCGCCTGCGCGAGCCCGTCGATCATCGTCCGCGCCACCGTGGGGTCGGGCTTGCCTTCGCTCTGGGCGCAGTCCCAGACGTTGCCGGCGACGGAGACGGCGTCCTGGTAGAGCCGCTTGATCGTCGCCATGTCGGTGAGGCTGCCTTCGACGCGCTGATCGATGCTGACCCGGCCGACGCGGATGTGCGCCATGGCCGGAAACTCCGGCGCCTCGCTGCCGGCCAGCGCCGGGCGGCCTTCAATCGTGGTGACCGTCTCGATGAAGGTCGCGAGTTCCTGGGCAGTGACACCGCGGTCGACGGTGATCCGCTCGACGCCGCTCTGCTGCAGGCGGCGAATCAATGGCCCGAGCGTGTCGGCCCTGGCCATCGGCATGTCGTCGACGATCACTTCGTCGCCGACGATGCCGATCACGACCGACGGCTGCAGTCCGTGGAGAATCTGGAACGCCGTCGACAGCGACTCGAGGTTGCGGCCGATGATCGGATGCCCCGGCGAGTACAGTTGCGCCGACCGCAGCGACGCGGTGACGCGGCGGAGCAGTTCGTCGGCGAGCTGAAAGCGCGGTGCGGTCACGCGTCGCTGCCCCCGGCGGCGCTGCGCGCCGGTCGCCGGCTGTGCGCGGCGGACAACTGCGCACGGGCGGCCGAGCGGATGCCGCGCGAACCGCGCTCGACGGCTTCCTCGAGAACGGCGATCGCTTCGGGCGAACCGATCCTCGACAGCGCCGCGGCCGCTGCCGATCGCAGCGCCGCCGTCCGCCGCGGCGCCCACCATTCACCTTTGTAGAGCACGTTGCGCAGCGGCGGCACGCCGGCCGGATCGCGCAGGGCGCCGAGCGATTCGATGGCGCGCACGTAGATCGGCGCGAGCGCGCCGCGATGATCGACGTGGCCAAGGATGTACGCGAACAGCGGCGTCGCCCGCTCATCGCGGACCGTGCCGATCGACTGCATGATCGCGTCGCGCGATCGCGCAGTGCCGCTGGTCAGGGCCTGCTCGAGGATGCGGAATGCAGCGTCGGTGCCGATGTTCAGAATGGCGCGTACCGCCTCGCGCTGCACCTGCGGCTCGCTGTCGTCGAGCAGTTCGGTCAGGTCGGGCAGCGATTCGCTGCCGCCAAACTGCCGCATCAACTGAATCGCGGTGCGGCGCACCACCGGATTCGGCGAGTTCTTCAACCGCTCGATCGTCCGCCGGCCGACGGTGCCGAACGCCAGCAGGATCGCGGTGAGGCGCTCGCGGGTGCGCGGCCGCTCTTCGACCGACAGCGCTTCGGCAAGCGGCCGCACCAGCACCTCGCCGAGCGACACGCACATCGCGCGGACCCGTTCGAACTGCCCTTCCTCGATGGTCGCGAGGTGCGTCGTGATGTGCCGCATCATCGCGCCGGCAATCAGCAGATCGATCGCGGTCAAGGCGTGCTGCCGCCGCGCCGGGATGCTGCTTTCGGGCGACGCTTCCTTGACCAGCACGCCGATCACTTCGATCGCCGCGTCGAAATCGCCGACGAGCAGGAGATCCTCGAGCAGGCCGACGACCGGTTTCATCAGCTCGCTCCAGCGGGCCGGATCCTCTTCGATCTGCAGCAGATCGAGGACCAGCGTCAAGTCGAGCGCGCGCAGCGCCGTCGTCGCGATGCTGCCGAGCCAGGCGCTGATCCGCTCCGGCGGATCGTCGTTGACCTGTTCCACTTCGACGGCCTTTAGCCGCGAGCCGGAGAGTTCGCGTCCGTAGTCGTCGGAGACGTATGACTCGTCGGAGTAGGACGTCAGCAGCCGTTCGGCCATGTTGTTCCACACGGCTTCGAAGCCTTCGGTGCTGCCGAGCGGCGAGGCGGCGACGTCCTCGCGGGCCAGCGCCAGCAGCCGCTGCTGCTGATCGGGCGCGCGGACGAGCGATTGAAACGCGAGCGCGAGGCGATCGGTCGACGAGCTCTCGGCGATGATGTTCTTCGAGACGAACCGCGCGATCGTGTGATCGGTCATCCGGCTGACGACCGCCTTCATCAACCGCGGGCCATCGTCCTCCTCGTCCTGCTGCGGGTGGAGCAGCCCGAGCATCATTTCCGGAGAGACCTGGCCGACGGCAGACGCCATCGTCCGCAGGACCGGTTCGACCCTGTCCGGATCCGCTTTCGACACCACGTCGATGATGTTGCGCAGCATGCGCATCATCGCGGCGGTCTTGGCGCCGATCCCGCCCGACTTCGGGACGGTCTCTTCGAGCGATGACATCAGCGCGGCGAGGCGGTCGCTGTCGATGGCGACCCCGAGCAGTTCCCTGATGCCTTCTTCGTCGAGATCGAACGCATGGCCCTGGAGGCAGTTGGCGATCACGCGTTCCCACACTGCCGATTCGCCGCCGGCGCGTTCACGCAGTACTTCGGCGTAATCGATTTCCCGCAGCTCGACGTGGCGACCCGCCATCGTCGTCCAGACACGAGCGATGCCGCCGTCGCCGCGAACCGACTCCGGCGAGCGGCCGAGCAGGAGCAGGAACGTGCGCCACGCCTCGACGTCGCCCCCGGCATTGACCGTGATTTCGCCAATCAGATGCGAGTGGAGCAACGTCGCGAGCTCGACAAGCGCCGCGTCGGCGCGGGCTGGCGGCCGACTGTCGAGCAGCAGGCCATCCGGCAGAACGGTGATCCGCAGCGGCACTGCCAGCGTACCGGGTGCGGTCATCTGCGCGATCCGTCCGAGCGTCGCGGCGATCGCGGGGTGGCCTGCCGGATACAGCACGACGGCGCGCGCCGCCGCCTTGCACGCGCGCGCGAAGTCGGTCAACCGCGCGGTCTCCGCCGGATCGAGCGGCGCCGGCGCGTCGGTCAATTCAGGCAGATCGGCCATCACAGATACTTCAGCGGATCGATGCCGACTGATTCGGGATCGACCGCTTCAACCACCGCATAGGGATGCTCGCCGCGACTGTCGCGCTCCCACGTGTTGGCGAGCGGCGGATCCTCGAGGAGCGTCCCCATTCGGTCGGTCAGGATCTTCACCTGCGGCCGGAACGGATCGGCCGGATGTTCGGCGGTGACCACCGCGACCTCATCGCCGCTCAAGCGGACGAGGTTCCCGACCGGGAAGAGCCCCATCAAGTTGACGAACCGCTTCAACAGCACCTGGTTGAACGCCGGGTTGCCCTGCTCGCCCATGATGCTGCGAATCCGCGCCGTCGCCAGCCCCTGCCGGTACGGGCGGTTGCTGCGCAGCGCGTCGAACACGTCGGCGATCGACACGATCATCGTGCACAGATTCAGCTTCCGGCTGCCGATCTTTTCCGGATAGCCGCTGAGATCCTGCTTCAGGTGATGTTCGAAGGCGACGATCGGCGCCAGCGCCGGCATCTCCGGCGTGCGCCGCAGGATGTGCGCGCCGTCGACGACGTGCCGCTTCATGATCGAGAACTCTTCGTTGCTCAGCTTGTCCGGCTTGTTCAGCACTTCGAGCGGCGTGTGCACCTTGCCGATGTCGTGCATCAGCGCCGCAAACCCGAACTCGCGCAGCAGCGGCCCCTCGATGTTGAGCGCGCGCGCCTGCGCCATCGCCAGCGCCGAGACATTCACCATGTGGGTGAACGTGTAGTTGTCGTATTTCTTGAGCGCGGTGAGCGCCATCAGCGACGTGCGGTCCTGCGTCACCAGCCTGGCGAGGCCGTCGATGATTTTCCGCGCCGCCCCGGGATCCGGCTGATCGCCGGCCTTGGCGGCGTTCCACAGCGTCTCCGCCGTTTCGACGGCGGTGTTGTAGACTCGCTGCGCCGCGACGATCCCCGCCTGGTCGTCGCTGACCTCGTCGACGACGATTCGGCCGAGGGCGACGTTGCGGACCCCTTTCGCGACCAGGCGGTCGGGCAGCGGCACTGCCGAGGAGCGATCGCTGAATGCGGCGACCAGGTGGCCGACTTCGCTGCGCGACAGCCCGCGGGTCAGCGTCACCTTCTCGATGCCGCGGTCGCGCAGATCGCGCGCGAACCCGACCAAGGATGCCGTTCCGCGCGGCAGCCGCGTGCCGTCGACGACGACCTCGTCGCCGATGAAGCCGATCACGACCGACGGCACCGCCTGCAGCCGCTCGGTCGCGGCGGCGGTGAACGCCTCGATGCCGCGCTGCACGAGCGGATGGCTCGGCGAGTACAGCTCGGTGCCGCGCATTGCCGCGGCCAGCCGCCGAATCAGCTCCTCAGCCTTCTTGTGATCCATCCAGACTTCAGCGAGCCCCTAGCCCCCAGCCCCGACCGCGGCCGCGGCCCGCGCGGCGGCGATCTTGCGCAGCATCCGGTCGCCCTGCTGCGCCGCCTCCTGGATCGCGGCCGTCGACTTCACGGTGCCGACCCGCGTCAGCGCGTCGATGCTGCGTTGTTTCAGCGCGCGAGCTTTCCGGCGGCCGAAAAACGACGTCTTCCGCGCCATCGTCGCGAGGATCGGCACGGCGCCATCGGTGCCGACGACGCCGAGCGCGTCGATTGTTTCGAGGACCAGGTCGTGGTCGGGGCCGAGCGGCTGGCTTTCCTCGAGGATGCGGACGAGCATCGGCACGACGCGCGGATCGCGTTCGGCGACCAGCGCGTCGGTCACCGCTTTCCGCATCTCGCCGCTGGCGGCGCGCAAGACGGTCTGGATGGCGCGTGCCGCCGCCGGATCCTGGATCGCGCCGAGCGAGGCGACCGCCTGGCGGGCGACGCGCGGATCGCTCTGCCGCAGCAGCGGCTGCAGCAGCGGCACCCCTTCGGCCGCGGCAAGCCTGCCGAGCAGCCGCGCTCCGCGCAGCTGCACGAACCATCGGGAATCGCCGGTGAGCGCCGCCAGACGGCCGACGGCCCTGGCGCCGAATGCGAGGATCAATTCTTCGGCGCGCGCCGTCGCGACCGAGTCTTTCTCGACGAGCAGCGCGCCCTTGATCGCCTCGACGCTGGACACGCCGATGGTCTGCACGACGGCGCGAATCGCCTGCCAGGCTTCGTCGTCGACGTCGCCAATCAGCGAGATCGTCTCGCGCAACGCCAGCGATTCGCCGAGGCGATCGAGCGCCACGCGCGACGCCTCCTCGCCGATGCGTTTCGGCGTCGTCGCGCGCTGCTGCAGCGCGCGGGTGACGGTGAGCGCCTCGTCGTAGGCGCCCGACATCAGCAGGTCTTCGGTGAGCGCCTCCATGTCGCGGGCGATCTGGCCGGCCCGGTCCGCATCCTCCTCGATGGTGAAGAGATCGATCAGCATCCTGACCGAGAGCAGCCGGACGTTCGCCTGGCCGAGGCTGTCCATCCACTCGGGGAGATCCGGCGGCAGGTCGATCGCCGACATCCGCTCGGCGCGGCCGCCGACGCCGTCGAGCGCGTTGCGATAGAGCTCTGAGACGAACGGTTTGTCGTTGTAGGAGACGAGCAGTTGCTCGGTCGACTCCCACAGCACCTGGAACTGGCCGGAGCGGCCGAAATCGGTTTCGCTGAGCATGCTGCGGGTGAGCGACATGACGCGGCGCTTGCGATCTTCGTCGGGCGCAATGGTGTTGAAGATCGTCGCGAGCCGGTCCGACGCCTGGCCGTCGAGCGCGAGGGCCGTCGCCAGCAACTGCGCCACCTTGACGTCGTCGAACGCCGCGGCCATCCCGCGGACCACCTGCACACCGCCCGATTCGTCGGCGCTCTGCAGCACCTGCATCACGACGTGCGGATCGATCTGTGAGGCGGCGGTAGTGAGGTTGGTCATCACGTCCGGCATCCGCTCGGGCGACATCACCGAGACGATGCTGGTGAGGTGACGGAAGGCGGCCAGCACCGTCGCCGCCTGCGTCGTCAGCATCGGCGAGCCGTCCATCGCGCATTTCGGCGCCGCGACCGCGGTGGCGAGATCGGCGATGTCGACGGCGCTGCCGGCGATGGCGAGGAGCCGCTGCTGCGCGCGTTCGTCGAAGATCGGCTGCTGCCCGCCGGCAATCGACAGGACGATCGATCGCCAGAGGTCGTCGCGGCGGGCCGGTTCGGCAAGCTCGCCCTCTTCGCGTGCGAGGACCTTGCTGTAATCGATCTGCTCGATGGCGATCGAGCGATGCCCGGTGGAGGCCCAGACGGCCGCCGGACCGCCGCGCTGCCGGCGTTCGCCGGCGTCGAGCGTCAGCACGCGCAGGAACGCATGCAGCGCGTCGGTGGGGACTTCGCCGACAAAGGTGAGGGCGAGGATGTCGCGATCGTGCAGGAGCGCGGCCGCTTCGGCGATGCCGCTCTGGCTGGCATCGGCCATCGTGCCTTCGATCATCAATGTGTCAGGGGTGACGCCGACGGCGAAGATCGCGCCGAGCGAGGTGTCGTGGATCGTCGTCGCGAGACGCGTCACCGAGGCGCCCACCGTCGGATGCTCCGGCGGATACAGCGTCCAGTTCCGCACCGCGACCAGCAACGCTCGCGCGAGTTGCAGCAGCCCCCGGGTCAACTCGGGAGATAGCTGGGAAACCTGTGACATTGATTAAGGAAGTATACTGCCCGCAACCAGATGCGGGCCGTCGACGTCATCTTATCGAAGCGAGACGGGCGGAGCCTTACCCGCGAGGAAATCCGGTTTTTCGTCGACGGTGTGACGTCAGGATCGTTGCCGGACTACCAGGCGTCGGCGCTGCTGATGGCGATCCTGCTGCGCGGAATGACACCGGATGAAACAGCGTGGCTCACCGATGCAATGGTGCACTCCGGTGTGCGCGTCGATCTCGCGGAGATCCCCGGCGTCAAAGTCGACAAACACAGCACCGGCGGCGTCGGCGATAAGACCTCGCTGGTGCTGGCGCCGCTCGCGGCCGCCTGCGGCGTACCCGTGCCGATGATGTCCGGGCGCGGTCTCGGGCACACCGGCGGCACGCTCGACAAGCTGGAGTCGATTCCTGGCTTCCGCGTCAACCTGTCGCTCGAGGAGATGCGCGCTGCACTCGCGCGCGTCGGTTGCGCCATGATCGGCCAAACTGCGCAGATCGCGCCGGCCGACAAGAAACTGTACGCGCTCCGCGATGTCACCGGCACGGTGGAAAGCATCCCGCTGATCTCCGCCTCGATCATGAGCAAGAAGATCGCCGAAGGGATCGACGCGCTCGTCCTCGACGTGAAGACGGGCAGCGGCGCGTTCATGAAGACCGAGGCCGATTCGCGCAGGCTCGCCGAATCGCTGGTCTCGATCGGCAACGCGTCTGGCGTGAAGACCGAGGCGATCATCACCGCGATGGAATCGCCGCTCGGCCGTGCGGTCGGCAATGCGCTCGAGGTCGTGGAGTGCATCGACGTGCTGAAGGGCGGCGGACCGGCGGATCTGATCGACGTCTCGATCGAATTGACGGCGCGGATGCTGGTCCTCGGCAAGGTCGCGCGCGACCGCAGCGACGCAGAACAGAAAGCGCGCGGCGCGATTCACTCGGGCGCCGGACTCGAACGATTCCGGCAGATCATCGAGCGCCAGGGCGGCGATCCCAAGGTGGTCGACGATTATGCGCGGTTGCCCCACGTCGGCGAACGGCATCGCGTCACCGCCGACCGGGAGGGGTTCGTGTCGCGGCTCGACGCGGAATTGATCGGCCGCGCGTCGGTCGCGCTCGGTGCCGGTCGCGATCGCGTCGAGGACCCGGTCGATCCCGCAGTCGGGATTATGGTGCTCGCGAAACCGGGCGATGCCGTGCGAGCCGGCGATCCGATCCTGGAAATTCACTACCGCGATCGCGGCCGGCTCGAGACGGCGACGCGGCTGACGTCGCAGGCGATCGCGATCGGCGACCAGCAGCCAGCCGCGGCGCGCCTGATCGTCGGCGAGGTGCGTTGATGGTCGGCATCCTGCAGCCGATCTTCGGCGCGGTCGTCATCCTCGCGATTGCCGTCGCCTTCTCGACCAACCGCCGTGCGATCAACTGGACCACGGTCGCCTGGGGTCTCAGCCTGCAGGTCCTCTTCGCGCTGATCGTGCTGAAGACGTCGGTCGGCCAGCGTGTCTTCAGCGCGCTCGGCGACGCCATCAACACGCTGCTCGGGTTTGCCGGCGTTGGCGCCGCCTTCGTGTTCGGCCCGCTCGGCGACAGCAGCGTCTGGTCGCGCGCGATGACCGGCGCACTGGGGCCGGCGGGTGCGCAGTACGGCGTCATCTTCGCCTTCCAGGTGCTGCCGACGATCATCTTCATCGCCGCACTGTTCGCCATCCTCTACTACTTCGGCGTGATGCAGGTGGTGGTCCGGCTGTTCGCGGTCATGATGCATCGGGTGATGAAGGCGAGCGGCGCCGAGTCGCTGAACGTCGCGGCGAGCATCTTCATGGGGCAGACCGAGGCGCCGCTGACGATCCGGCCGTACCTGCCGGAGATGACCGAGTCGGAGTTGATGACGGTGATGACCTCGGGGATGGCGCACATCTCCGGCGGCATCATGGCCGCCTACATCCTGTTCGGCATCGAGGCCAAGCATCTCCTCACCGCGGTGATCATGACGGCGCCGGGCACGATCATGATGGCGAAGATGCTCGTGCCGGAAACCGGTCAGCCGAAGACGATGGGCACGGTGCGGCTCGAAGTCGAGATGACCGACGTCAACGTCATCGACGCCGCCGGGCGCGGCACCGGCGAAGGCCTGCACCTCGCGCTGAACGTCGGCGCGATGCTGATTTCGTTCCTCGCGCTGATCGCGATGGTCAACTACCTGCTCGGGTTCGCGCACCTCAGCCTGCAGCAGATCTTCGGCTGGGTGTTCGCGCCGGTCGCCTGGAGCATGGGTGTGCCGTGGCGCGACGCCCCGGTGATCGGCAACCTGCTCGGCACGCGGATGGCCCTCAACGAGTTCGTCGCCTACTCACAGCTCGGCCCGCTGAAGCCGTCGCTCGATCCGAAATCGTTCACGATTGCCACCTTCGCGCTGTGCGGCTTCGCGAACTTCAGCTCGATCGGCATTCAGATCGGCGGCATCGGCGCGCTGGCGCCGAATCGCCGCCACGACCTCGCCCGTCTCGGCCTGCGCGCGATGTTCGCCGGGACGCTCGCCAACTTCATGACCGCCACTATTGCCGGCTTCCTTCTCTAATGGGCTACTACGACAACGTCAAAGAGGCAGCCGACGCGGTCCGCGGCCGCGTCGCCGAGATCCCGCAAATTGCCATCGTGCTCGGCTCGGGGCTCGGCGATTTTGCGAAGTCGTTGGTCGATGCGGTGACGATGCCGTACGGCACGCTGCCGCACTGGCCGGCGGCGGGCGTCATCGGCCACGACGGAACGCTGGTGGTGGGGAAGACCGCCGGGAGGACGATTGCCGCCCTTGCCGGCCGGTGCCACGCCTACGAAGGCTACGACCTGCCGACGGTAACCTTCGCGATCCGCGTCCTCGGCATGCTCGGCGTCAAGACGGTGATTCTCACCAACGCCGCCGGCGGCGTGAACACCGGGTTCTCGCAGGGCGCGCTGATGGTGATCGACGATCACATCAACCTGATGGCGGTCAATCCGCTGGTCGGCGTCAACGACGAGCGCTTCGGTCCGAGGTTTCCGGACATGACGGAAATCTACTCGGCCCGGCTGCGCGCGGTCGCCGATCGCGCGGGGAAGGCGATCAACCTGCTGCTGCCGCACGGCATCTACGTCGCCGTTCTCGGCCCGAGCTACGAAACGCCGGCGGAGATCCGCTACCTGCGGACGATCGGCGCCGACGCCGTCGGAATGTCGACGGTGCCCGAAGCGATCGTCGCGCGCCACATGAAGATGGAAGTGCTCGGGATCTCGTGCATCACCAACATGGCCGCCGGCGTCTTGCCGCAGCCGCTCGACCACGACGAGGTGATGGCCACAGCGCGGCGGATCCGGGGCCAGTTCATCGCGCTGCTGGAGGGGATCATTGGCCAGCTCTGAGGACCGCCGGCTGTCGGTGGCGCTCATCGACGTCGCGGCGGGCCGCGAGGCCGAGTTCGAGGCGTTGGCGACCCACTTTGCCGCGATCCTCATTCGCAAGGAATACGGCCACGTCGAGATGGTCCGCGACGAGGCGGTTCCGCTGCGCTTCTACGCCGTGCGCTACTGGAACGATGCGAGCGCCGCGGAGCGCTGTCACGCCGATCAGGAAGTCCAGGCGCTGACCGCGCGGCTCTACCAGCTGGCACGGGTCACGCACGTGGTGAACGGTGTCGGACGGCGCGACAGCGGCCGGCTGCTCGACGACCGCCGGGCCCACGTCGACGGCGACCGCCGCAGCGGCTTCGACCGCCGCGTCAAGAACACTGGCCGGGCCGAGGGCGACCGGCGCAAAGGCGATCGCCGGATCGGCCCGCGGCGGCTGCGCGACCGCGCCGAACTGGATCTGGTCGCCGCCGCACGCCGCGCGCGCGAGAACGCCGACGCCGCCTTTTCACATTTCAAGGTTGGCGCCGCGCTCGAGTGCGGCGACGGCAGCGTCATCACCGGCTGCAACATCGAGAACGCCACCTACGGGCTCACGATCTGCGCCGAACGCGTCGCGATGTTCAAGGCGCTGTCGGAAGGCCATCGCGTGTTCACGCGCATCGCCATCGTCGCCGACACGGAGGCGCCGACGCCGCCGTGCGGCGCCTGCCGGCAGATCCTGTGGGAGTTCGGCGGCAACCTCGAGATCGAGCTTGCCAATCTCACCGAGTCGAAGGGCAAGCACCACCTCAAGGATTTGCTGCCGCTCCCGTTCGACGCGCGGCTGCTCTGATACCAGTCCGGGTTCGGCGTTCGGCGTTCGGCGTTCTCGGTTCTCGTTCCTGCGTTCTGGTTCTTTGGTTCTGGGTTCTTTGGTTCTGGGTTCTTTGGTTCTGGTTCGCTGATTCGCCCATGAACCGTGGAACCCAGAACC
>Ga0075425_100000508_pt1 | contig 36387 bp, 20 predicted proteins | sample SoiMethybrSBSTD4_FD_75300 | JGI IMG/M metagenome (GOLD analysis project Ga0075425, IMG submission 75300) | Bulk soil microbial communities from a Populus tree surrounding site in Tennessee, USA - Soil MetaG P. TD hybrid SBSTD4 | ecosystem: Environmental > Terrestrial > Soil > Tree plantation... | reverse complement strand
TTTCGCAAAGGCTTGCTTTCGAGAAATTGAACAAAATTATCTCTTCTCACATTTCTCACATCGGGTTAAAAGAAGGGCAAATGATCAGCACAACACTGCAGAAATCGCTTCCCAGTCGACACTACTACTCCTCACAAATGTACGAGCGCGAAAAACATTCCATCTTCTTCGAAGAATGGTTCTGCGTTGGCCGCGAAGAGGAGTTGGCGTCAGGGGGCAGTCTTTTCGTTGCTGATGTGGCTGGGGAAAGTATTCTGGTGGCCAAAACCAGGGAAGGACAGCTTAAAGCCCACTACAACGTCTGCCGGCACCGCGGTACACGGTTGTGCGTGGAGTCAAATGAAGAGCGCTGGGGAGTGACCCTCGGCCGCGGAGTCACTTCGGCAGCCACCATTCGCTGCCCCTACCATCAGTGGACCTACGGTCTGGACGGCACATTATTGAGTGCTCCATTCCTTTCCGAATCTGAGCATTTCTCGAAGCAACACTTTTCTCTCTATCCTGTGAGCATCCAGACTTGGGGCGGGTTCCTCTTTGTAAATCTCTCGACCGAACAGGACGAACTTGCTGCCAGACCGCTGCTTTTCCAGCTTGGGCGCATTCCCGAACGGCTCTGCCGCTTTCCCTTGAGTGAGCTTCGAACGGCGAAGCAAATCGTCTACGATGTGGCCGCGAATTGGAAAGTGATCATGGAGAACTACAACGAGTGCTATCACTGTGGACCGGTGCATCCTGAACTGTGCGAAGTAGTACCGGATTTTAAACGCGCGGGCGGCGGCAATCTTGACTGGGAGCGGGGAATTCCCCATCGTCAGGGAGCATATACGTTCACCGCCACCGGCACTACTGCGCGGCAGCCGTTCCCATTGCTCAACGACGATGAAAAAGTGCGCCACATGGGCGAACTGATTTATCCCAATATGCTTCTGAGCCTGAGCTGCGATCACGTAGCCGCGTTTTTGCTGGCCCCGCAGGGTCCGGAGCGCACGCGCATCGTTTGCAACTTTCTTTTTCATCCCAGTGAGATCGAAAAGCCGGGCTTTGATCCGTCTGACGCGGTGGAGTTCTGGGACCGCATTAATCGTCAAGACTGGACAGTATGTGAACGTGTACAAGCAGGCCTGAAGTCGCGAGTGCATCAATTCGGGTACTACGCTCCGATGGAAGATGCCAGCGTGGATATCCGTCGCTACGTTGGCGAGCGGCTAGGCCCGTTGTAGTGCACCACAACTGGGATCAGGAGAAGCCGAGATTTCCCCTATGCTCCTTCGGGTAACACCGAATTCATTGAACTACAACAAGAAAATGCTCAGTGTGGTCGTGGCGTGGCCTTTCTTTCTGTTCCAGTAGGAAGGCAGCAAACGATTTCTAGTCTGGGGGATCAGATGACGCCAAAGAACGCTCGGAGAGCCTCTGCTCAGCAAAGCTGGAAACGTACAGTCTGGGCGGTTTTCCCAGTGCTGGCGGTCGTTGCGATCGCCGATTTAATGGCGAATACCCAAACATCTACTCCGCCCTCGTACGGGGTGAAGTTGGAGCACATCTGGATTCCGATGAAGGACGGTGTGCGTCTGGCGGCCGACATCTACATGCCCACAGGAGCTAAACCGGGCGAAAAATTTCCCGCAGTGTTCAAGTACGATCCTTATCGCAAAGATGATAACCGGGACCTCATTTCGGAGTGCGACATCAATAGGTATTTTGTGCCTTATGGTTACGTTGGCGCGTGCGTGGATATTCGCGGCACCGGTCGCAGTGAAGGTCACACGCCCGATCGCGAATATTCCCAGCAGGAACTCAGTGACGGCGAAGAGATCATTGCCTGGCTGGCGAGTCAACCCTGGTCGAGTGGCGCGGTGGGTATTTTCGGGAAGTCGTGGAGCGGATTCAATGCCATCCAACTGGCCATGCGAAATCCTCCTGCGCTGAAGGCCATAATAACCGTCGCTTCCACCGAAAGACTCTACAACGAAGATTGTCACTACACCGACGGCATAATGACGATCGCCGACGATTACAACGTCGGCGTCGATTCACAAACATCGCGCTCTCCGTCTCCTGATTTTCCAGTCGATGAGAAGACCCTCAATAACCGTTTCGATAATCCGCCCTGGACATTGCAGTGGATGCGGCACCAGCGCAATGACGACTTTTGGCACGAGCCGGAAAAGTCTCTCGCTTCGATACATGTTCCGGTTCTACTGATAGCCGCTTTTTCGGACGGCTATCGTGACACAATTCCCAGACTGTTAGTCGAATTGAAAAGTCCGGTGCGCGCAATTGTCGGCCCTTGGGGGCACGACTATCCGCACGACGTTAGTCCTGGACCTGCCATCGAGTGGCGCGGTCTGGCGGTGCGCTGGTGGGACCAGTGGCTCAAGGGGAGGGAAACCGGAGTCATGTCGGAGCCAAAGCTGGCGGTATATATGCGGCATTGGTACCCGCCCGATCCGGGTCTTACGGACGTCCCCGGCGAATGGCGCAACGAAAAAAACTGGCCGCCACAAGGCCAGAAGATCACAGCTTTCTATCTCGAGTCCGATCATTCGCTGGGCGCTCAGCCTGCCGCAATATCGGCGGTGCACCAGTTGAAGTATGTTCCCTCCATCGGCATAGATGCTGGTTTGTGGTGGGCAGATATCACTCCGGATCAACGGCCGGTGGATGCTTTCAGCCTGGTGTACGACTCGGCGCCACTACAAAAGGAAATCGCCATTCTGGGTTTCCCCGAAGCGCACCTGCGCGCGTCGGCAACAGCACCTTTGGCAGACTGGTTTGCCCGGCTCTCGGATGTCGCGCCCGATGGCAGCGTAACGTTGATCACGGGAGGCGGGCTGAACGGTGCGCAACGCGAATCGATGAGCAATCCGCGGGACCTCGAACCAAACAAAGTCTATTCTCTGCGAGTGCCGATGCGTTTTACTTCATGGGTCTTCCCGGTTGGGCACCGCATTCGTTTGTCGGTCTCGAACGCGCAATGGCCTATGTTTTGGCCGACGCCGTATCCAATGACTACTTCTCTTTATTTTGGACGATCGGAATCATCTCGCCTGCTGCTTCCCATTGTGCCCATCGCCGGCACGCTGCCGCCTCCACATTTTGGGTCCGTCAAAGAATCCGATCGTCCTCCAGTTCCGCAATCAGTGGCGCCCGCTTCGCCCGCCTGGACGCTTCAGCGCAGCGAATTCGGCCGACCGGTGGTTATCGAATTTGGGAGCAAGCAGGGTTGGTCAAGACCGCAAGTATGGCCTTGGGGTGTGTACAGCGGGAATACGCACAGAGTCTTCGAACTGCGCGACGACCATCCCGAACTCGCGTCGTACACGGGCGGCAACGATTTTCGAGTGCAACTGCCACAGCGGGAATTAACCTGGCATAACGAGTGGGATATACGCAGCGACGTTGCAAACTTTTATTATCGTTTTAAGAGAGAACTGCGCGAGGACGGAAAAATTATTCGGGAGAAGGAATGGAAAGAAACCGTACCTCGAGATCACCAATGACTTTAAAGTCGGGGCGAAAATTAGCGGTTGTCGGAGCTCTGTCGATTCTGGCTATTTCCAGTCTTGCCCTCCACGCCGCGGCGGCCGATGGGGACTTGGCTCCTCCCAGAACCGCCCACGATGAACGATACAAGGCGGACATCTTGCTCGTGATCGCTCACCCGGATGACGAGACTGGCGACGTTGCCACATATCTCTCTCGCTCCATTTTCGACGAGCATCGCAAAGTAGCCGTGGTTTGCATCACGCGGGGCGATGCTGGAGGCAATTCAGTTGGAGGCACACGTCAAGCCGCCCTTGGCGCTCAGCGTGAGATCGAGGCGCGTCAGGCATTGGCATTTCTCGGAATCAAGAACGTTTGGTTTCTGGATGCGCATGACACTCCCGAGCAGGATGTTCTAAGTTCACTCGAGCACTGGGACCATGGTTCCGTGCTCGGACAAGTCGTGCGTTTGGTGCGCATGACGCAGCCTGCAGTGGTGATCACCTGGCTGCCCAATGCTGTGGCTGGCGAGAACCATGCCGATCATCAAGCTGCTTCGGTTGTCGCAACCGAGGCTTTCGATTTGGCCGGCGATCCCACAGCTTTTCCTGAGCAGGTTGCGGATGTGCAAAAAGATTTGCGTATCAACGCAGAAGGGCTCCGCCCCTGGCAGCCGCAAAAACTCTATTACTACACCGACGCCTTTGATGCTTCCGGGTACTGGCTGTCAACTCCTGTTCCGTCGTCCCCATTTCGCAAAAACTTCCTGGACGGCGCGGGGCCGATGTATGCCGCCACCGACGTGTCCGGGTCTCGCCACCTCTCCTACGCGCGTCTCTCAGCGGAGGAAACCAGCTTCTATTTGACGCAGGACGGTGGCGTTGGGCAAAAGGCACTTGAGAGCGGCAGCTTTAAGGATTTCGAGTATCCCATGCGTTTCATCTTTGGAAAATCGCTGGTAGGAGGAACCATGACCGGTGACATCTTCGAAGGAGTCACCGCGGTGGAAATTCCATTCTCTCGAGCGCCCGGATTCCGGGCCGATATCGCTCGGAACAAACCGGTAGACCTTGGCGGCCCCTGGGGTTTCTATCGCGAATTCTGGAAGGCACACGGCGTTGAGCATATTGCAAAGCTGCTCCCGGTGCCCGAGATGCGCTGCAAGGCGGGAGCAAACGTGCACATTCCAATGGTTCTCCGAAACGAGGGTACTGTCGATCAGGAGTTCCGTCTGCACGCTGAATTGCCGGATGACTGGAGCGACCGCACTCGCAATCAAACCTACCGTGTACCTGCAGGAGGCAGCTATTCTCTGGAAGCAATCATCGAGGTTCCGCAATCTGAAAGCTCAGGGTGGAAAGAAGTGACATGGAACGCCGAGTCGAACCGTAAACAAATCGGCAGCGTCAAGGTGCACTTGTTGGTCATGCGGGCAGAAGCGCAGTGAAATCGCGCCAGCCGCCTCAGTTGTTGCGCAGCCTGAACAGATCAGGCGCGGAAGGCGGTCAAGATCATGAGTCCTTTGGCATTGAGCGAATAGAATACGCGTCGCCCTACCCGCATGCGTTCCAAAATCCCGACGTGCCAGAGTTTGGTTATTTGCTCGGATGTTGCCGCAGGGGAAAGCCCTAGTTGCGCGGCCATTTCCAAAGTGGTGCGAGGCACTTGTAATTTGGCAATGACGTTGGCACATGACGGCCCCACCAGTTTCTGAAGGCCCATAGAAGACGAGCGTGATGCCTGGTCCCAAAGATCGGCAACGCCACGGGATGGGTACATAATCGCGGTTCGCCACGGCGGACGCACGGTCAGGAAAACATCTGGCCAAGCGAAAATAGAGGGAACCAGCAACAGGCCAGGTTTGCGCTGTCGGCCGTCCCAGTGCGATCGAGTGCGTATAATCAGGCGCCCAGCAGCAAAGCTGACGTCTTTATGCAACCCGCTGAATAAGTCTTCCCAACCTCCAAGTGCGAGAAGCCGCGCGCGGTAGAGCATCTCACCTTCAAGTCTGGCCCTCAACAGCGCCCAGTGAGGCGCGACTGCATTCCGCCAAAACTCCTCAATAAGATCAGCGAGCTTGCAGACGAGGCTTTTAGGATCATGCATAGCCCGTCCCAGCGATACTGGAACATTGTCACCATACGCAATCCGCACTTCGGAGCGGATCACCGCCCCGGGCGCACGTCTCAGGGTGTCCAGTTCGTCGCTGAGATTTGGAATTGGAGTTGTCGGAGGAGGGCACAGGAAATCTGGAATGGTTCCACGTGGTACCAAAGCAAGATCGGCCAGCAGTCTCCAGTCGGTATCGCGCAGTACAGGATTAAGTTCTGCAATCCAGGGCAAGAGCAAAGTATGAGGTTGGGGGTTCATCCATGCGCGGAATGCTGCCACGCACTCCCACAACGGACTTAGAGCGAAGCGAACCGACGCGAAGTCCTCAGGCTGGAGGCTAATGCACACCTCTCGCGTACAGGTAAATTCCTGCGTGGGGTCTAACCGCCTGGCTGTGGCGATTCGGTTATTCAGAGAAACTTTGCCAACATATGCAATCGGGGAGGTAGCCATAGATGAGCACCAAGACTTCTGCGAACTGGTCTGCAGACTTGACCAGGAAAAATTGTCGTCATCTTCTTACCGGTTCAAGAAAAAGTCCTTTGTACGGCCCCTAACTTTTGCTATTTTTTGCTACTGTGCGGTTTGCTGAAGAGTTAAGATGCTGAGCAAAATAGACTTATGCACAGGCGTGAGTTTCGCGTGGCCCATTTCGGAAGCCAGTTGTTGCAGCTGATGATGGTTCCTTGAAATGTCTTAAAGCTAGAGGTAGGCTAGCCTACGCTTCACCAGCATGAGCCAGACTTCACAAGCCCTGAGCCGCTTCTACTCTTTCGGCCCATTCTGTTTGGACGCCCGCCGCCTTCTGCTTTACAAGGATGGCCAAGTGATTCCGCTGGCCCCGCGTTTTGTCCGCGCCCTCATGTTGCTGGTGGTAAACCGCGGCATCGATCTGGACAAGAACTACCTTATGGATCAGCTGTGGCCCAACACCTCAGTTGAAGAAAACAACCTGACGGTCATTATTTCTGCACTGCGCAAGGCATTCGGCGACGACCCCGGACAGCACCGCTACATTGTGACCATTCCCGGACGTGGATACCGGTTTGTCGCAGAAGTCAGCGAGAGTTCTAGCGAGCCTTTTGCACCTACTGGTGTGTCTGCGGATGGAATGGCGGCTGCAACTGCGTTGAAGCCAGCGCTTCCCACTTGGTCGAAGCCCGGCATCTCACGAAAACCAATTGTTTGGCTCGGCATTGCGACCGTGCTCATGGCGTCGCTAATCGCAGTTTTGGTAGTTCGGGCGTGGAGGACGGCGAAAGCCAATACCGTTCATACCATGGCGGTCCTGCCGTTCGAATCGGGTGGACCTGGATCGGACGAAGAATACCTGGGGCTGGGTATGGCGGATGGATTAACCGCCAGGTTGCGCAACATGAAGAATATTTCGGTCCGTCCGGTGGGGGATGTCGTAACGTCCCAGAACTCCGCTTACGATCCTCGTGCTACCGGGAGAACGCTCAACGTCAGCGTACTTCTGACGGGAACTGTGGAAAAATCGCACGAGCGGATCAAGGTCAGCAGCAAACTGTTACGCGTCGCCGACGGAGGCGTCCTTTGGTCCCAGGATTTTAACGGGGAGATTAAGGACCTTTTGGCGCTACAAGACCGCATTGCCGAGCGCGTGGCCTATGAACTGACACTCAGCTCCAACGCATATCAGAAGCGGGTAGTCGTGGGCGGTCAAACGCAAGATCCTGAAGCCTACCGCCTTTATCTGCTTGGCGAATATTTCTTGGAACATCGCTCGCGAGCTCGCGCTCAAGACGATTTGAACCGCGCCATCGCGTACCTCCAGCAGGCAATAGAAAAAGACCCGCGCTTCGGACTGGCATACGCGGCACTCGCCAGCGCATATAACAAGCTCAGCTGGTATGTGCCCGCTGAGGATTCGTTCGCCAAGGCCGAGGCAGCCGCAGAAAAAGCGTTGAGCATCGACGACCAATCCGCCGAAGCGCACCGCTCGTTGGCAATCGCAAAACAGGCTTACCAATGGGATTTTGCTGGAGCAGATGCTGCTTTTCGGCGCGCGATCGAACTGGACCCCCAGGATTCGGCAACCCATCGTTGGTATGCTGACGCCCTGCTGGCCATGGGTCGCAATTCGGAGGCGGAGATCGAATGGCAGAAGGCACAGCAACTGGACCCTTACTACAGCCTTTATGACACACTAGGCCACATCTATTTCTACTCTCGACGTTATAAGCAAGCCTTTCTGGAGCTCCAGGGCAAGCAGGATGTCGACCCCGATGCATTCTGGTACGTCGCGTGGATTTACAACTTTCGTCGCGACGACCTTGGCAGCCCCCAGGCCCAGTTTTCAGCCCCTACCGTCAACAAGGACAGCAAGGCCGACCTTTGTGAGCTTGGATATGCAGCTGCCGTCGCAGGCAACAGAAAGGGCGTCGAGGCCTGCGTGAAATCAGTGAAGACCGCCGCTAATACTCCCTACCTTTCGCCTTACAATGCGGCGCTGTTGTTCGCTGCCCTGAATGACAAGGATTCTGCATTTCACTGGCTCGATCGCGCTCGGCAGGCGCACACTTGGAATCTCATGTATGTCAGGGTCGATCCGCGAATCGACAGTCTCCGCAGCGATCCAAGGTTTGAGTCTTTGCTATCCAGCATGGGACTGAAACGCTGAGCGCACCTGCCTGTTAGACCTTCTGAGCTGATCGCACATCACCCGCCGGTTGAAGTTGTTAGATACTTCATTCGGGTATTGCCGAATGGGTTGTGTCCGGAGCGTTAGTTGTAGTGCTGTTGTCCCATGGAAGACGCGAAACGAAACGATGAGTGGTCACGTATAGAGAAGCTCCATTAGAGATGTCTTCCGCCGGCCCCGACAATCCGATCTCCACACTTGAGACTTCACGCGAGTTGAATCCGGCCATCGGCGGCGCCGAACCGCCCGGGCCTAAGCGGGCAATGGGCTTTGTGGATCTGGTGCTGTTTTATGTGGTGACCGGCATCAGCTTACGCTGGATTGCAACTGCCGCGGGCGCCGGTCCGAGCGCTGTTTTCATTTGGATCGCTGCCTGGTTATTGTTCTATTCGCCTCTCGCGCTCTCTGTAATCGAGCTATCGTCGCGTTATCCACAAGAAGGCGGCCTTTACGTTTGGACCAAGCGCGGATTCGGCGATTTCCCGGGCTTCATTTGCGCCTGGATTTATTGGACCAGCAACCTGCCGTATTTTCCCGCAGTGCTTTATTTTGCTGCCAGCAACATCCTTTATATACGCGGTCACCACTGGAGCTACCTGGCGGGCAATGCTGGCTTTTACATGATCTTCTCAACCGCGACCTTGATTGCGGTTACTTTCATGAACGTCGTCGGCCTGAACGTCGGCAAGTGGCTGCACAATGTTGGCGCACTGGCCATGTGGACGCCGGTCCTCATAATCATTGTCATGGGCGCGATTGCCCGCAGCCGCTTTGGTTCCGCAACTGCCTTTAGCGCTGCCGGGATGGTTCCAAGCCTGCACTTGAAGAGCATGATTTTTTGGTCATCGCTCACGTTTGCTCTCGGGGGTTGCGAAACCGCATCCTTCATGGGGGAGGAAATCCGCAATGCCCGCCGCGCGATTCCCTGGGCGCTTTTCACTGCAGGTCTCACAGTAACTGCCTGCTACGTGCTCGGTACGGTTGCGGTTTTATGGGCGCTGCCGAACACTCAAGTCAACGATCTGCAAGGCTTGATGCAAGCGTTGAGCATGACAGCTAACCGGATCGGTTTCCTCTGGATCATTCCGGTTGCCGCTGCTTTGATCGCGCTCAGCAACCTGGGAGCGGCTGGGGCCTATCTCGCCTCTGTCGCAAGACTGCCTTTTGTTGCCGGTATTGACCGCTTTCTGCCGCCGATATTCGGAAAGCTGCACCCGCGATGGAGAACTCCCTACATTGCCCTCATCCTCCAGGGCGGCTGCGGAATCTTGTTCGTCTTTCTCGGCCAGGCTGGCACCTCGGTTAGGGGTGCTTACGACGTTCTAGTGAGCATGGGCATCGTCACCTACTTTCTCCCTTACTTGTTTCTGTTCGCCGCCATGTTTCGCTTGCAGGGCGAAGTACCGAGTCCTGACGTCATTCGCGTGCCCGGCGGGAAGCCGATGGCGCGCTTGCTAGCCGTCGTAGGCTTTGCCACGTCTCTTCTTACGATTGTGCTGTCTTTGTTTCCCGCGCCGGGAGAGAGCAATCCTGAATTAGCCGTTCTGAAAGTAGTAGGAGGGACCGTCGGGTTGATCTCGATTGGCGCGGCATTGTATTGGTTCGGAAAAAGACGAGCCAGGCAACAGCTTGAGAGCGCTTGATTTGTGCGGGCCAGATTACAAGGTAAGACCTGGCGGTTTTAAATAAACAATGGACAAGTGGGAAGACTGATGCCAAATACACTCGCGGTCGCGTTGAACCGAAAATCAGGAAGCAAATTTGCCTATATTACCCAGCATTGGTCGCAGTATGCATTCCCGTTCGCTTTGTTGCTGTGCGTATTGACATACGCCACGGGCGAAGTCCGCGCGCAGAGCTCCCGCGGTGCCCAGCAATCGACCGGCTCCACAACCTTCGAAATTAGCTTTGGCCCGTCGACCCGCCACGAGCCAATTACTGGAAGGGTCTTCGTCCTGATAGCCAGGGAGAAGGACCGCGAGCCTCGCCTCCAAAGCCCCATTTACTTCGGCATCGACGTGGAGCGCTGGAAACCCGGGGAGCTTATCACCATCGACGATGCAATCCGCGGGTTTTCTGTTAAGAACTTAAGAGATATGCCGACCGGAGACTATTTTGTTCAGGCACTCGTGAACGTCTATACCGAATTTCATCGCTCAGACGGGCACACCATTTGGGCTCACATGGATCAGTGGGAGGGTCAAAGGCTCAGAACATCTCCTGGGAACTTGGTTAGCGAAGCCAAGCCAGTCCATCTCGATCCCGGCTCCTCTCAAACGATTCATTTGGAGCTTGTCCGCGCGTTGCCGCCGGTCAAAGTGCCTCCAGACACCCAATGGGTGAAGCGGATCAAAATTCAAAGCAAACTCCTGAGCCAGTTTTGGGGTCATCCGATGTATTTCGGAGCGACGATCCTTCTTCCAAGAGGTTACGAGCAGCACCCGACAGCGCGCTATCCAGTCATTTATCTGCAAGGGCATTTTACTTTGCAGGCTCCGTTGAACTTCGCGCCGGATCTTGAGGGCGGCCGTGGTTGTAAGCCCATTGAGGTCCGCGATCCCAAAAGGATCAATCTTCAAGATCCCATGGAGGACTGCGATGATACTGGCCCTGAATTGACCATGCCCGAAAGCCGGGCTGAGTTTTACCAGGCCTGGAACTCTGACCATTTTCCACGTTTCATCATCGTCACATTCCAACACCCGACGCCCTACTATGACGATTCTTACGCAGTGAACTCAGTGAATACCGGACCCTATGGCGACGCGGTCATGCAAGAGCTCATACCGCATGTTGAAAGCAATTTCCGTATTATCTCGAAACCCTATGCTCGCGTGCTTACCGGAGCTTCGACCGGCGGATGGGAAGCTCTGGCGCTACAGATTTATCACCCGGACTTTTTTGGCGGCAGTTGGGCCGTAGCTCCCGATCCGGTGGATTTCCGGAGGTACGAACAGGTCAATATCTACGAAGATGAAAATGCATTTTATGTACCAGGAACCAGATACCAGGGTATCGACGTCCCGCGTTACTCAGAACGCTCTCCGAGCGGAGATGAGCCGTTACTGAGCGTGCGTGATGACAGTTGGCATTCTGCGGTGCTCGGGAGCAAAAACCGCTCCGCCACTGATCTCGATAATTGGGAGGCGGTCTATGGCCCAATCGGCGACGATGGATATCCGCGTCCCCTATGGGATAAGTTGACCGGCAAAATTGACCACAGCGTAGCCCAGTACATGAAGAGCCACGGCTACGATCTTCGTGCCTACCTCGAAGCCAACTGGCCCGTGATCGGGCCACAGCTGGTCGGGAAGCTTCACATCATTTGTGGCGACATGGATGATTACTATCTCAACCTCAGCGCTTACTTGCTGCAAGATTTTCTCGAGGGCACCAATCATCCTTATTATGGCGGTTCTTTTGACTTTGGCCGACCCATGAAAGGCCATGGCTGGCAACCCAAGACGACCGCCGAGCTGATTCGAACCATGGCGAAAGAAATTTCAGCCCACGCTCCTCCCGCAGACGACAACACGCTCTGGCAGTACTAAGACATACCGATTTGGGACGACTCGATTGATTGGATTTGGCTCGCGAGGGAGGATGAGAATTTGCAGGTTCCGCTAGCTTACTGTCAACGGTATCTCGATTATCTGGGCCGATGGAGCAGCCGAATACTAATTCGTGTTTCGGCGAACCCCGAATGAATTGCTGACAACTCTCCTGGGAGCTTACTTACATAAGCACGGTTTCGTGTGTGATGCCCGTGTCTGGCTACTGAGGTCTTCGGGAACTGTGATGATGCGTGCTTTCCACTGTCGCTTGATTGTTTTCGCAGTCGCACTTTTCTCAGGTGTGCCGGCCCTCCATGCAGCCGATGATCTTAGCATCCACAATCACCAATTCTCGGTGGCGGTGCGAAGTCAGGACGGTTTATACGAAATCCGCTCGGGCGCGCGCCCGGTTTTGCAATCCTTTGTCGCCGCTGAAATTAACGGCCGCTGGATAAGATCAAGCCAATATCCCAAACATACGATCTCACGGTCCAGCTTCCAGGACGCGCTCGGGAAAGGTACGCAGCTGATTGTTTCCTTCACCGGACTCGCAGACGAGCCGACGCTCTCTTACGTGCTGCGTCTGTACGATGAATTACCCTACGGCGATATAGAAGTACAGGTCCATGCTGCGGCGTCAAGAGCCGTGACCGTTGAACATATCCGTCCGCTGGAGGCGATTGGCGATCCAGTTCTGAATTTGGGCGCGCCTGATGCTTCCGACCGAGTGCTCTCGGATGGCTATAGCGAAAGCGGCGTTCACATATACGATCTGGAACAGGCACCGCAGGGGATGCACTTCGCGGTTGGCAGCCAGATGATCTACAACCGTCAGAGCAAAGAAAGTCTTTTTCTTGCGGCGTTAAGCGCCGATCGCTTCCTGAGCATCTTTCGCCTGCAAGCAGTGAGTACTGACGGCAGCCTCAGAGTGAAGTCTTACACGGTCGATTCTGCCGGCACCACGGAAGCGCGCCTGCAGGCTCCTTGGTTCCGGAGCCTCCCGCCAAGCGAGCGGGTCCAACTGAGCCTGCCTCTTGCTCCTGGGGAAACTTTGTCCTCTGAACGATTGATGTTCTCGGTAGGCAATGACTACCACGCTCAACTGGAAAATTATGGTGCAGCCATTCGGCAATTGCACCATGCGCGCGTTGACAGCGACAACCTCATGGGCTGGTGGAGTTGGACAGCGTATTACATGACCATCACCGAGGGGAACGCATACACGAACGCGCAGTGGATGGCCCAGCACCTGAAAAACAACGGTTATAACTTTTTTCATCTCGATGAGGGCTATCAATACTCGCGTGGCGAATACGCAACCCCAGACGCCACTAAATTTCCCCATGGCATGCGCCAGTTGAGTAGTGAGATTTCACGGCTGGGTCTGAAGCTCGGTCTGTGGGTAGCTCCCTTGCAAGTCAGCGGGCGTGCGTGGGTGGCAGAAAATCACAGGGATTGGCTGGTGCGAAACGCCCGCGGTGAGCCGCTGTGGTACAACGCGTCCAGAGATGAGGAGCCCTTCTATGTCCTGGACGTAACCAATCCGCATGCCCGGGAATACCTTCGAGAAACATTCGAGACGCTAACCAAGCAGTGGGGCGCGTGCTATATCAAGCTCGACTTTATGGACCTCACCGCGGTTGAAGGCTACTACTATCGTCCGCACACGACCGGCCTTGAAGCGCAAAAGCTTGCCCTTCAAACCATTCGCGAAGCCGTCGGGGAAGATGTTTTGTTGGATAAAGACGGCAGTCCAATGGTGACGCCCGTTGGCATTGTGGACGAGGGCCGCATTTCCGGAGACACCAAGCACTCATTCAGCACCTGGAAGAGCACAGCACCCGGGCTGGTGGCGCGCTACTACATGCACCGGAACTTTTTCGTGAACGATCCCGACGCTTTTACCCTGCAGAAAGAGATCCCTGCCACACAAATTCAAGATGACGGCGGCCCTCCCCCGCCACTCACGGTGAGTGAAGCGCAAATGTCTATTGCCGCCACGGCACTGACTGGTGGGATGTTCGAAATTGGAGATGATCTGCCGACGTTAGCATCAGAGCCCGAACGCTTGGCTCTAGTCACCAACCCGGACCTTCTGCAAATAGTAAAGCTGGGTCGCGCCGCCAAGCCCCTCGATCTTCTGGAATATGAGCCAGAGGACTTGCAGCCGAGTGTCAGCTTTTTGCGCGAAGATAATCGCCAGGGGATTTTGGCGGTCTTCAATTGGACTGAACAGGCGCGCTCGCATACGCTTGGCCTAACTCAGCTCGGACTGGCGAAGGATCACAAATACGATCTTTACGACATCTTCAATCCGGATCAGCCGCTGAAGCTGGAGGGAAACACAATCGCCGTTATCGATCAACCGCCACACTCGGTGAAGTTGATCAAGATCGTGGACAGTTCCGTCTCTACTGCTCCCCCAACGGTTGTGGCCGAAACGCCGAAGAGTGCGAAAGTAGGCGAAACGGTTAAGTTCATTGCCAAAACCGATCCAAATGGCTCTCCCGCCGTGGACTACCGTTGGGAGTTTGGCGACGGGGTTACGGCAGAAGGTGCTCGACTTTTTCACACGTATACGCTTCCGGGGAACTACAACGTCATGCTGAAAGCGAACGGCATCGACGGTGTCGCAGCGGAAAAGGAATTCTCGATAAGCGTGCAAGGAAATGTGACCTTCGGGCCGCCAGCCCGCTATGCGGAGACGCTCAGCAGGGAACGCGAATTGAAAGACTCTCAGCCTTAGTGTCATCTCAGGAGGAAAAGTTGAAAAAAGTTTTTCTTTCCGAGAAGCTGACTCGTGGCATTCCCAGACGCAAGTTCCTGCAAGCCGGAATGGTTGCGGCTGCGGGCGCGGTGACTGGCGCTTCGTCAGCGAATGCGACCACGCAGAAGTCACTGGCAGGCGAAAAGAATGTGCCTCGACTATTTCCTTTTGCGGCAGCACAGCCTCCCCATGCTGAGTATTTGTTCCCGAGTCAGCGATGGCTGGAGGCGATTGCGCATGCCGGTTATACGCATGTTTTCCTGCAAGTAGACCCGTTCTACCACCCGGAAGCCGACTTGAGCACAGAAGACGAAGATGCATACTGGCTGTTGCAGCTTTACAACATGACCGCCGGTCCCACGGCTCGCAGTTATCAGTCTTGGCTCAGAGCGATCTCCGACGCCGTCGGCGAACATGGTCTGAAACTCGGCATGGAATTGTGGGAGCCGCAGCTGTCACGATATGCCCAGCAAGTTTTTCCCGACGACTGGAAAGGGCCGGCTCTTCGTGATGGCAACCAACCTCTCTGCGTTAGCCAGCCAGCCGCCCGCGAATGGTTTCTGAACAGCTTCCGAACAGTGCTTGCTGCCGCTCCGGCGATGAATGCCATAACTCCGGGAGCAATAGATAATCGCGCTAACCTGTGTGATTCGCGTTGCCCAAGATGTGGCCCGAAGGAGCTGAGCATACGTTTCAGCGAGTTGTACAAAGATATTGATCGGACCTGCGGCGAAGTCAGGTCTGATTTCAATTTCATTCCTTATGACTGGGAATGGCCCGACAATTATTTTGATGAAACGCTTCAGCGCCTGCCGCGAGGTACATCTGTGTTGACGAGACTGGAAAAAGGCGCCGTTTATACGCCGGATCCGGCGCATCCGGAATGGTCTGGACATGTTGAAGATCAATGCACCGCTTGTGAGCAGCTTGGTCCGGGCTTCAGCAGAGCCAAAACGGCCGCGGCTGCGCACGGCGGCTCAGTGCTCGCGATGTTCACACTGTCTGGGATGTTCGAAGGCTGGGAGTTGCCCTACGTTCCTGCTGCAGGCAAGATCGCACGGAAGTTTGACCTAATGCGGCAAGCCAACGTCAGCGGGTGGGTAGACTACGACTGCGGAGGAATCCACGAAGGATTAATGCTCGATTTAGTTTCCGTGGTGCAGCACAACCCAAAGGCGTCTGTGCAGGAGTGGCTCCATTTACTCGTTGAGAAGCGCTATCAATCGCCACGAGCGATAGAAAGTGCACTTTCGACTTGGCAGGCATTTGACCGTGCAGTGGAATTCCTGCCGGCAGTTCTGGATTTCAAATCAATTCGAGGTTACTCGGGAAGATTTGGCATTGCTATGGGTTTGGTTCCGATGATGCCTTTTCTTCCTGAGCGCGCCCGCCAGGCGAAAGATTTTGAACAAGAGTTTTTCTGGTTTGATCCGCACAATTTTCTTACTCAGGAAGCTCTTCCGGCTATGCGCCACTGTATGAGCAGGGCACTGGAGTTCGCGCAACAAGGTCTCCAGCTGTCCAAGACTCTAACTTCTCAGGCTTCGCCGCAATCGCGTCAGAATGCGCAATGTGATGAAGCGATGGCGACGTTGACTGTGCTCGCATGGCAAAGTATCTCCAACTTCTTTTCATGGGCTGCCGGTGTTCAGGGTGATAAGTCAGTCCCGCTGGTAAACGTGATTCAGGACGAGATCGAAGTGACGCGCCGCTACCGCGAGTTGCAGGTTCGCCCGGAACTCGAAGTCGGAAACATGATGTGGGCATGGCAACGCGAACTGGCGCGCTGCATTCCGCAGGCTGCGACCGACACTTATAATTGCTCAAAGCTGAGCACTGCAGCTGTTACCAGGCCCTTTCCTCAGTTGGCAGGAAATTATTATGCGTGGAAGATCGCAGGTCTCGAGGAGCAACTCAAGACCATAACCAGGCCTTAGAAAAATGGAACCGACCGCGCCTGTGCAATCCCTTAGCTTCCGCGTAGATCAATTCTTCGTAACCACCCCATGGGGATCGATTACGAATTTCTTCGAGGCGCCGCGATCAAAGTCTTTGTAACCGCGAGGCGCATCGTCCAGCTTGATAACTTCTACGTTGACTGCCTTCGCGATTTGAAGTTTGTCGTACAGAATGGCCTGCATGAGCTGGCGGTTGTACTTCATCACCGGGCACTGACCCGTGGTCAAGGTGTGAGACCTCGCCCAGCCCAACCCGATGCGAATGCTCAATCTTCCGACCTTGGCGTTCTCGTCGACTCCACCTGGATCTCCAGTGACATACAAGCCCGGGATGCCGATCGCGCCGGCAGCACGAGTGATTTCCATTAGCGCATTCAAAACCGTGGCTGGCGCTTCCTTGGCTGCGGCGCTACCATGTCCGTGCGCTTCAAACCCCACACAATCAACGGCAGAGTCTACTTCAGGAACGCCCAGAATCGCCTCAATCTGTTCTGCAATCGATGCGCCCTTGGAAACGTCGATGGTTTCACAGCCGAAGCTGCGCGCCTGAGCCAAACGTTCTGGAATCAGGTCTCCAACAATTACCACAGCCGCGCCTAGCAACTGGCACGCGGCCGCACATGCCAGGCCAACCGGCCCTGCGCCCGCCACGTATACAGTTGAGCCCGTCGTGACACCGGCGGTTACCGCCCCGTGATAGCCAGTGGGAAGAATGTCCGATAAACAGGTCAGATCGCGGATCTTCGCCATCGCCCGCGCTTTGTCGGGGAATTTCAGAAGATTGAAATCGGCATATGGGACCATTACATATTCAGCCTGGCCGCCGATCCAACCACCCATGTCTACATATCCGTAGGCTGCGCCCGGGCGCGAGGGATTCACGTTGAGGCAAACGCCCGTCGCGCGTTCTCTGCAATTCCGGCAACGGCCACAGGCAATGTTGAAGGGCACCGAAACCAGGTCGCCCTTCTTAACGAACTCCACATCGCGTCCAGCTTCAATCACTTCCCCGGTGATCTCGTGTCCCAGAATAATTCCCTTAGGCGCGGTGGTCCGACCTCTGACCATATGCTGATCACTTCCGCATATGTTCGTCGAGACAATTTTCAGAATGATTCCATGCTCACACTTGCGACTGCCAATGGACAACTCGGGGAAGTCGATGCTCTGTACCTCCACCACGCCGGGTTCGATGTAAGCGACGCCTCTATTAGTCGACATGCCTTCCTCCGCGCGGAAAAATGTTGAGCTAGAACGCGGCCGCGCCGGCTTCCGCGACTTCCTGATCCTGAGCGCCCGAGCCCCCGCTCACGCCGATCGCGCCCATCACCTTGCCGTCGCGCTTTAAAGGCAGACCGCCGGCGAAAACCATGATTTTGCCGTCGTTCGAAGCATGGATCCCAAAAAACTGCCCACCCGACTGTGAGTGAGTCGCGAGGTCCTTGGTCGCGATGTCGAATGCCCGCGAGGTATAGGCCTTCTTAATCGAAATATCAATGCTGCCAATCCACGCGCCATCCATGCGCACATGCGAAACCAGATTGCCGCCCTGATCGGCCACCGCGATGTTCATAGGCTGGGAAATTTGTTTTGCTTTCTTTTCCGCCGCGGCGATCACCCGGCGTGCATCTTCCAAACTCACCATTGGTTTTCTCCCGAATTGAAATGTGGGCAGTTGAATCTAGATGCCCAGCGAATAATATAGCTTCGACCTTGGGCGCTCCGCCCGCTGCCGGTACCTGTACCGTCGCGAAACGCTAAAAGTCCAGTTTCAAGCCGAACTGAATAAATCGCGGATCACGCGCGGTCGTGACATGGCCAAAATTTGTGGAGTTCGATATATCTCCGACAGGGTTGAAGAATTGCGTGTGATTCAGCAAATTAAAAATCTCCGCACGAAATTCAAGGCTATAGCGTTCACCAAAAGATGTCCGCTTGATGGCAGTGAAGTCGAAGTTGTTTACAGGCGGGCCCGCAAAGAAAGTGTGCCGTGCATTGCCGATTGTGCCCAGTGCATTCGGAGCAAACGCAGAAGTGTCGAAGAACGGATTGATAAACTGGCAAGGATCCCCCGGCCCACCCGTGCCCGGCGCACACACAGTTTTATGCGGATTTAGCTTGTGAAGCGGACCGACAATGTCGGGCCGATCTGGCGGAACGAACCCGTCGAAACTGCCCTGGAGCGAATTGTCATCCCCTGTGTCGGTCAGATAAACAGGATTCCCACTCTGAAAGGTATAGATTCCGCCGATTTCCCAGCCATCGATGAGCCTCTGCCGTATCCCAGCCTGGGGCGCGAATCGCTTCAGCGGCAGTTCGTAGGTATAGCTGAAGATGAAGTGATGACGAGCATCGAAAGCGGAAAGGCCGGTGTCACATCTGAAGCAGTATGGGTTTAAGAGGTCCTGAAAGCCTGACGCATTGTCCATTGCCTTCGAAAACGTATAGGACGCCAGGAACTCCAGCGCTTTGCCTCGGCGTTCCAGACGAAACTGTCCGGAGTTATACGACGAGTTCGCGATGGAGTTGATCGCAATGACGTCCGTATAAGCTTCCAGTCCTGCATCTCCGGGCAGGCTATTGTTGGCAAACACGCCAAAGGGACGAGTTCCGTAGATTGTTTGGCCGGTCGAGAGCTGGTAAGCGCTGTCTTCTCCACCTGGTCCACAGGTATCCGGACCGAGGTCAGCATTTATGGCGAAGCAGAGGTTCGGGTCGCCGTGGTTGGTGTCATAACTGGCAAGCAATCTGTGTCCCTGGCTGCCGACATACGCTGCTCCAAATACCATCGAGCGACTGAGCTGATATTCCAGGCTCAGGTTGTACTGCTCCACATACTGGCTCCGTTGGTTAGGGAGCAACTCGCCGAACTGTATGATCGGCATGTATTGTGTGAAATCCACTGGAGTTCCAGGCTTTGCTGGAACAAATGGAAAAGGGTTAGGAAAAGGCGTGCCACTTTGATCCATAAACGGCGTCGCAAAGCCGGGATCAGAGATAAACGAAGCGCCGGCGAAGGGGGGTTCGCCATTCAATTGGAGCAGCACAAACTGCTCAACCGGGTTGTAGAACATACCGTACGCCGATCGGAACACCAGTTTCCCAGGCCCAAACCACGAAGGGCTGAAAGCCAGGCCAACTCTGGGTGAAAAGTTCTTGTACTGCGGCTGGGCTATCCCGCGAGACACTCCCGGATCACCAGCGAATAGATATCCCGGAGGCGCAGTGGGGAAGGTTTTTGACTGTGGCGGCGCCTGGCCCGGCAGCGGAGGCTGGATATAGTTCAACTCATTATTTTTTTCAACGTATGGCGTATTCAGTTCCCAACGCAAGCCATAATTTAAGGTGAGATTCGGTCTGATCTGCCACGTGTCCTGTGCGTAAAGGTTCACCTCATGAGAATGCAGTCGCTGATTAGCTGTGCTGCCCTGGTCGTACTCGCTGGGCAAGCCCAGCAAGAAGTTCGCCAGCGCGTTTTTCGTGCTATTAGACCCTCCTCGAGTAAAAGCGAAAGATCCGTTGGGATCCGTGGGAAGGTTTTGCACATAGTTGATTAGGCGGTAATCGCCACCAAATTTCAACACATGAGGTCCAGCCAGCTTCGAGAAGTTGTCTACCAGTTGATAGGTGTTTTGAAAATCACCCGCGACGCCGCCAGAGCCGCCAACGTTTAGGGTTCCACCGACACGTATGAACGGAAGGCTATTTGCGGATTCAGGAGGGGAACTTTGAATTCCGGTGAACCCAAACGATGCCGGAAATGCTCCATGAGTCGGTCCGTTGTCGCCCGCCTGACGAAGATACCCAATATCAAACTCATTCAACGTTTTGGGGGAAACGATCCAAAGATCCTTAATGCTTACGTTTTGAGCACGAAACTTAAAATCAACAGGAAACGCTGGAAACTCGGTCTCGCTGTGAACAGAATTGTCATTGAAATAATAAAAACCGGAAAGCTTGTTGCTGGAGCTGATCTGGTGATCTACTTTGATGGTCCATTGCAACGCATCATTCGGCTGCACGGGGCTGTTTACAAATGTACTCGACCCGTTATTGGGGTGAGGTATGTATTTGTCGAGAATATTGGCCGCAACTGGGTCAAAGAACGACGTTGGAATTTGACCCCCTGGAAATATCGTGCTGTACGGGGTGCCGGCGGGGTACACCGTGCATGCCGCGTCACGAGGCAGGCACAAAGCATCGCTAAGCGTGCCCGGAAATTCACCCCCGGAATTGCCCAAATCTGCAGAAAAGTTCCCCATTCTTTCTGCTTCGCTATAGACAGTTTTGCTTTTGCCGGTTGCCCCTCGCCGTTCGCGGGAAACCTGAAGGCTCCCGAAAACAAATGTTTTGTTCGTCTTTATCGGGCCGCCCAGCGTGCCGCCGAACTGATTCAGCTTGTACGTAGCTTTGAGCCCGCTCTGGCTTTCGAAGAAATTGCTGGCGTTTAGTTTGTCGTTGCGCAGAAATTCGAATAGGTCGCCATGCCATTGGTTGGTTCCCGATTTTGTAATCACATTGACAATCGAGCCTGAATTCCTTCCGAACTCAGCGTTGAATGTATTGGTGATGACGCGAAATTCCTGGACCGCATCTGGAATGGGCTGCACGCCGGCTTGATTGAGGAAGGCGTTGTTTGCGTCTACGCCGTCGACCATAAAGTTATTCATGGTTATGCGACCGCCGCCGCTTGAGAATGTCAGCGGCGTGGGTGAGTTCGATCCGCTTGCGCCGCTCAGGGAGGGCCCTCGGTTACCGGTACTGGCGACCGTGATACCCGGTTGCAGCGCTATCAGCTGGTATACATTTCTGCCGTTGAGTGGCAGATCGAGGATGGGTTTCGAGTCGACCACGGTTCCTAGTTGGGTGTTGGCAGTGTCGACTTGAAGTGCAGTCGCCTCGACCGCCACCACCGTTTCTGACCCGCCCGCCTTCAGGGTGACGTCGAATGTGGCCACTTGGTTGACGGCGAGAGAAATGTTGCTCAAAACATAGCTGGCAAAACCGCTTTGCTCCACGTGAAGGCTATAGGTTCCGACCGCGAGCTGTAAGAACTGAAAACTGCCATTCGCGTCGGCCGCTACCCTGCGAATTTCGCCGGTGCCTTCATTGATGACTGAGACCTTTGCGTTCTGGAGGACAGCACCACTTGAGTCATTCACCGTTCCCCGGATTGTGCCACTCGTGTCAGCAGAGGCAAGGCGAATGAGAACAAAAAAAAGCAGAGCAAGTGTAAGCAAACTTTGTGATTTCATACCGCCCCCTCAGGGCATCGGCAATGCTGCCGAAAGCATGAGCGATTCCCATGAGCGATTCCAATGAGCGCGAGCATGCGCCCACCATGAGAGTGTTCGCAAAGCATTCGATCTTTTCCGAATTCTATGTGAGCGCCCACCGAAACAGTCCTAAGGGGAGGTCACCGGAAGTTCGATATAAGCGGCGTACTTGCTGTCGTGGTGGATTTGCAGAGTTGCCAGCTGGGCCCGCGTCTCGTCGAAATTCCTTCCCCCCGTCTGCAGATTTCTCTCATAAAGAGGGAAGTTACTGCCGGCAATGTGGATCCGTATGCGGTGTCCGGGGCCAAAATAATTGCCGGTGATGAGGCCGGCAATCTCGGTCCGGTAGACCTCGCCAGGCTGCATAAAAACCGGCTTCTGGAATCCCTCGCGATAGCGCAAACGCAGCATCGTGTCGCTCACGTTGTACGCCTTGCCATCTGGATAGACGTCCACCAGTTTTAGAGACAGATCGGCATCTGGTGTTGTTGACGAAACATAAAGAACCAGCTTGATGTCTCCGATAACCGCCAATCCCTCTTTTAGAACATCAGTGCTATACACCAGCACGTCGTCTCGCATTTCAACATTGCTTTGGTCCTGAACGTTGGGAACAGTGTCGCCCCCACCAGAAGATGGCACCGGACGCATCGGGTCTGATACGAAGGAATCGGAAGATTCTTGCTTAGGCGTCGCCGCGGAAAGTTTTCCATTGCCGAGCAGACTGTTAGCCCGACCCTCACTGTGAAAATACAGACGTGTCGCAGACGACCCCGGTACCGGCCATGCAGGGAAAGTCTTCCAGCGATTTGCGCCCATCAGGAAAGTCTGCACTTTCGGGCGTTCCAGGACGTCATTGGACTTGTCCTGTAACCAATGGTCAAACCACTTCAATATGAGTCCGTCGTAATCGAAACGACCATCCCCGGTCTCACGCTCTCCCACCATGGTGTGCTCCGTTGCTTCCCGCATGGCGCAGTGACCGGTAGGCGCGACAATCAGAAACTGGTTCGGAGTAGTTTGCAGGTATTGAAAAAGTCCGATCGTATTCGGACCAGTAAAATCGTGCCAGGCGTCTATGAACAGAGCTGGCACACGCGGATGGTCGCCGCTGTTGATCAGATCCAGTTCATGCCAGTGAGGATCGGCCGGCGAGAGCGTGATGAGCTTGTCAAAATCGTTGGAGGGGACCCCGATTCGTCGCAGGATGTTTTGGCTGGGAAGCTCCTTTATGGAATCCTTGCCTAGCTGCCGCAATGCGGTTTTGGTTTCCGTTGCCGGCCAGGGAGTGTACATATCCACCAGCCGAATGCGTTCGTCCCGTGAAATATCCGGAGGCAGCTTCGGGCGATCAATCTCGCCGTTAAAGCGGTACCAGCCCTCCCACTCGATCATGGGCACGCCACCTTTGTAAAACCCACCCTGGGTGTTCACTCCGGGAATATCTCCGATGGCCGAGCCTGGGCCCATCGCAACCATAGCCTTGTGAGCGGGATGATTCATCGCTGCCAACGCGAGCTGGTGCTCCGCGCTGGAGGAGCATCCCAGCGTTCCTACGTTTCCGTTAGACCAGGGTTGTTGGGTGATCCAGGTGATGGTGTCGTAACCATCATTCCGCGCACCAGCCAGGAACTGGTGCTTTCCTTCCGACCAGCCGGTCCCGCGTTCATTTTGCAGGACGATCACATAACCGCGAGAAAGCAGCGGGCGAATCAGCTTATCTGTGAGCTCTTCGCTTCGCTCATACGGTGTACGAATAAGGATAGCTGCCATCTTCACGCCCGGCGTCTTCGGCACCAGTAGGCTCGTGGAGAGGCGCACACCGTCTCGCATTACCACCATGATCTCGCGGTCAAAGGTGGCCAAATCGTCCAAGCCGGATTTTTTCCAAGCGTCCGCGGTCTGCGCCCAGGGTCGGCTGGTCAGAACCAAGAGGAATGCAATCAGCGAGAGTATGCAACCATACAATTTTATTTTGTTCATTGGCTCCTTCGCTTTCGAGACAGAAACTGCCTTCAATCCCAGACCTCGAACGAAATGTTGCTTTTTACCGGCTAGGTTCGATGTAACGTCGTGCCGGGCCAATCTCCTGCAGGCCGTCGACAACAACTGAAAATGTCTTTTCAGCTGGAATGCCGTCCAAGCCGTCTGCAACCAGTTTCACTCTGTATGTTCCGGCCAACGTAAATGTGTGACCTAGGCTTGCGCCATCAGCAGTAATCCCATCACCGAAGTCCCAGTGATACGCCAGAGCCGGTACACCGTCTTCTGCCGCCTTCGCGGAAAAGAGTAAATCCTGGCGGACTTTCGCATTAGTTGGCGCTTGCACGGTTATTGTGGGCGCAGCGGCAGGTTTCGATTCGTCAATGATCTTGGTCAATTTAACGGACTGCGCGGATTGGTTATCCAAGCGAATCGCTCCACCCTCTAGCGCCATCGGTTGGTCCTGGTTTAAAACGTCATATAAGTGATACGAGTGTCCGCTCGCAAGCCCAAGATCAGATAATTGGAACGAATGCGATCTCGGCTGCTTGGTCCAGTTGAACACCGCCAACATGGATTGCCGTTCATCCTCACGCAAAAAGAAAATGCTGGGCTGTTCGTCCTCTGGCCGGTAGGTCATCAGATCTAATGGTTTCGAAGCACGGCCCAGCTTGGCCATTTGTAAAAGAGTGGGATCGGTCACCAACGCCAAACGGTCAGGTTCAACCCCTAATGTTGGGAGATCATCGCCGATGTCATACTTGCCACCCGAAACCGCAGCCAACACGATGGATGCTTTAGCCTCGTCCACCGTCAGAGGCGGTGCTAGTTTGCCTTCGACCGCGTCCAGTGGAACCGGTAACTCTTGCACATTGAACGCGTCCGGATGATTGCGCCAAAAATTGCGATGAGTATAGTAATGTCCGGCAACGCCTACGGCTGCCTCTTTGGTGCCAGCAAAGGTGTGGTCTGTGTCTTGGGAGATATGTGCAAACTCGACTAGTCCGGCCGCTCCCATGTAAGGGGATCCGTCTGTAATGAGAATCACGTCAGGACCCGCGGCTTCACGGATCAGCCGGAGCATGATCCTAACTGCCTCCAGCGCGGTGGTGTCTGGCTGGTAGTGGTAGCCCTCAAACGCGGTGTTGTCCATGCCATCAACGTCGATCGTGTGCCAACCCCACTCCCTGCCCAATGTGCGGTAAGTCTGCCTGACATACTCTTGGGCACCCGGATGTGTAACATCGAGTAAATAATCTCCACCTCGCTTACTGATTTTCCGAATCGGCTTGCCCGTGGCGTTATGGACTAGCCATTCCTTGTGTTTCTCATATATCCATGAATCGGTGGCGACATCAAATGGCGTTACGAACCCACCTACTTTGAAGCCGAGTCGTGCAATGTCCTGCGTAATACTTCTCACTCCTTGAGGAAACTTCGTAGCGTTTGGGGTTGCAAACTCGCCTGGCGCGTAATAATAGCCGGGCTCGATGTGGAAGCAGTTAAAGCCAGAGGCTTTCAGGTGCTGGGACAGCCACTGCGCATTGCTCCAAATGTAGCCTGCTGTAATGTCCTTGTCATAAACCTTCGCGCTGAACCAGCCCATCCGGCAGTCTGTAGTCGTCGGTGGTGAGAGCAACTGCCGCATGGCCGCGCCGTAGGATTCGAGTTGCGAGTGATAGTCTTTTCCGGTGGCAAACATCAGTCGTTCTGAAGCGATCTTCGCGCCGGGCGGAACGGAAAGACTCAACTCGATCCGATCCTCCTCAGGCATGAGCCTGAGATTAGAAGTTTGAGCAGTCAGCAGTATTTCGGTTGTTCCTGTCGAATCCACATTGAAGGATGCAATACGTGCTTGTCCTGCATATTCGTTAGTCTGCAGGCGCAAAATTGTTGCAAAGCGCTCTGCACTGAGAGCTCCAATAAATAAGCTGCGTTTGCTTTCCTGGTTGTAAATCAGCTGACTCGATATCGCTCTATGCAGCCCCTGAGGAACATCGCCCAAATTGTAGATACGCTGAGTGGTCGTGTCGGTACTGAAAGTCTCGGAAAGGACACGGTCCGCGCTGTCGGCGCCTGTCAAATCCAGAGGCCGTTCCCCGATTGCGTCCACACTGCGAATGCTCTGGACGGTGATGCTCTTGCCCGTGCGGTTCTGCACCTCGACTTCTAGGTCTCCGTAGGGATGTTCATCATAAAGTCGCAAGACGTAAACCAAGTCAGGCCGGTCCGTGAGACCTGTTGATACGACCATGACTTGTCGGCCATGTCCCAGCATGTCCTCAAAGCCAGACTCCGATATCTCATGCTTGGGATACTGGCTGGACTTCAGCCATCGATGATCGACTTGGGCCCCGACGACAGAGCACAGAACCGGCCGAACATTATTCTTTTCTGCGATTTCGTATGAGCCGTTCTGCTCTCGTACGTTTACCGATAGTTGCAGGTTGTTCAGCGTGATGTTGCGGGCCAAAGCAAGAGTAGAAAAGATGACGGGGAGGATGGCTGTAAGCACACGACTCATCAGCATGAGACTCCTGCCCTGTTTCGTCTCGTAGCCGGTTCAGTCCTCCGAGTACCTGCCGCGCCCATTTTCTTGGCCAAGAAAAGAATTGCTATTGATGAATAGCTGGACGTTCATCAGAAAATCCACCGATTCGGAGCATTCCGAAACAGTTCAGCTGGTGGGGAGAATGCTATCAAATGCGTTGCTCACACTACTGCACACCACATGCATTCCAAAAGCTTTGCCTTCATCTCTTCTGTTCTGATTCTTAGCGTCTGCGCGTCTGCACAGATGATTGATCCCGCCATCGATCGTGCTGGCGAGCCATTCTCCTATTTCAGTCATCCCACTGACGTCATCGGCGTAATGGACGGACGCGCGGGCACGTTGATCTCACCGGAAGGATACCTGTTCACTGGCTACGGCGAACTGATGTTCTTCACCGGTAATCCGCCGCAACCGGCGTCACAACGCATCAAGACTCTCTACCGTGGATATCTTCCCGAAGTTGAATACACCTATCACGAAGGTGCGATCGAATATCGCGTGGCCACTTTTGCGGCAACGCTGGATGGCAACCCCGAATCGCCGATGATGAATTTCGTTCGCGTGGTCGCGGTTAATACCGGAAAGACAGCGGCGGCGGGCCATTTCGGAGCGGCCGTTCGGTATACGAACGAAGACAATACCGGCCGGGGCCACGGCGATTATCGCTTTGCGAGACCGCTGACCCCAGCGCGCTTAGGACAACCCTCACAACCGGGTGTCCAGTGGAACCCTGATTGGCAGTACGAATTCACCAGCAACCGTGTCCTTCGCGGCGGCAAAGTTATGTACCTTTTTCCCGTCGAACCGGTACCGGTACGAAGCCTTACCTTGAAGCAGGGCCACAATGAAAAGCCAGAACTCACCCGGAAACTGAAATTCGAAAAGACCACGCCCGCGGGCGCAGTCCGTTATGACCTTCTGCTACAGCCCGCGGCCAAGCAGGTGCTTGAATTCCGAATGCCGTACGAACCACTTTCCCCCGATTCGCCACTCCTGCAGCAACTGGAACGCGCATCGTTTGACGACTATCTCGCTCGCACGGCGAAGTTCTGGCAGGCGATATTCGACCGCGGACTTGCGATTACAGTCCCTGAAGCCAAGGTGAATGACACGTTCCGCGCAAACTTGATCTATGACTTGATCGCACGTGACAAAGTGGGCGATCAATACATTCAAACCGTTAACAAATTCCACTATCACGCTTTCTGGCTGCGCGACTCCTCTTATATCGCGCGCATGTACGACTTGTCCGGCTATCCAGATTTTGCCCGCCAGGTGCTGGATTTCTTTTCGGAATGGCAGGAGCCTGATGGCAATTTTGTCTCCCAGGGCGGCCAGTTCGACGGCTGGGGTCAGGCGATGTGGGCCTACGGTCGCCACTATCGCATCACTCACGACCGCGCCTTCGCCGAAAGAGTTTATCCCGCGATGCAGAAAGCGGTTGCATGGCTCAAACAGGCGCGCGCCAACGATCCGCAGCACTTAATGCCCGGCACGAAACCGGGCGACAACGAAAGAATCGAAGGCCATATCACCGGGCACAACTTCTGGGCGCTCGCAGGCTTAAAGAACGTCATTGTTGTGGCTCGAGATCTGGGACATGAAGATGATGCACAGGCGTATCAGGCTGAGTACGACGATTTCACGGCGAGCTTCCTGGCGGCACTGAAAAAAATAACCGTCCAGACGGGCGGTTATATGCCGCCGGGTTTGGATCAGTTGGGGGGCGACGATTGGGGCAACATGCTCGGCATTTATCCCGAGCAAGTACTCGATCCCATGGATGCAATGGTCACTGCAACGCTAAGAGTCACTCGCGCCAAATACCAGGAAGGCATCATGACCTACGGTGACGGGCGCTGGCTTCATCACTACCTGACCATGGAGAACACCGAGACCGAAACCATTCGCGGAGATCAAGCCATAGCGGTGCAAGAGCTTTATGCGTTGCTCCTGCACACCAGCTCCACTCACGCAGGATTCGAATTCTCCGTATTTCCGTGGGGCGATCGTGATTTCGCCAGTAATCTTTCGCCGCATGGATGGTTTGCGGCCAAGTTCCGTGCGGCGCTGCGCAACATGATGGTACGGGAGCAAGGGAACGATTTGCACTTGCTGTCCGTAGTCTCGCCGGAATGGGTCAAGCCCGGCGGCGTAATAAGCGTCAAGCGAGCGCCAACCGACTTCGGTCAGGTGAATTTCGAGCTGAAGGCCGACGACAAAGGAGCCACGCTATCACTTGAAAACCACTTCTCGGGGGTTGCTCCGGATTCTTCGGCACCGGCATCCCAGCCTCGAGCGCCTCAGCCCAGCACTCTTATCCTGCATCTGCCCTGGTTCCTTAAGACCACCAGCGTGGTTGCCGATGGAAGGGCACTCAAGATTCTCACCAACACAGTTGTCCTTCCCGCGATTGCAAAAAATATCCGAATCAGTTGGACAAAGCACACGAATGCGCCGCAACTCAGTTACCAGCACAGCGTAAACCAATACAAGGCGGAATACCGTCGCCGCTACGCGGAATGGCAACGTACAGGACAGCCGACGAGATAAGCCATGCTCTCTAAGGTCCTCAATTGACCGCGGCAGCCGGAGTTGATCGGCAACAATTGCGCCCCAAGACGCGTCTGGCTTCTCTCGACGCCTTTCGTGGCATGACCATTGCGGCGATGATTCTGGTGAACGATCCTGGAGACCGCCGGCACATTTACTGGCCGCTGGAACACGCGAACTGGAACGGTTGGACTCCCACCGACCTCATATTCCCATTTTTCTTGTTCATAGTAGGCGTCTCGTTGGTGCTTTCGTTTCGTTCCCGGAGCGCACAAGGCGCAACCCGGTCTGAGCTTATCCTGCACTCGGCAAAGCGCAGCGCAATCTTGTTTGGTCTGGGTGTCTTGTTGTATGCCTATCCGCGCTTCGATTTTCATACCACGCGAATACCTGGCGTGCTGCAGCGCATTGCGATCGTAAATCTGGCCACGTCCCTGCTCATTATTTATGCCGGACGAACGGCGCGATACGTTGCTGCAGCGGCAATTCTGCTCGGTTACTGGGTGCTGATGACACGTGTGCCGGTTCCAGGCTATGGCGCTGGGATCTTAACTATGGACGGTTCTCTTGCGAGCTATATAGACCGCGCTCTGTTGTATAACCATCTGGAGATCGCGCATCGCTTCGATCCAGAAGGAGTGCTCAGTTCTATCCCCGCCATCGCGACGTGCCTTTTCGGAGTCTTCGCTGGGGAATGTATCCTCAGCAGGACTGGCGCGCAACTGATACGCCGGTTGCTGGCAAGTGCGTTGGCTTTGACCACTCTAGGCTACGCTTGGAGTTTCTGGTTCCCACTCAACAAGAAGCTCTGGACCAGTTCTTACGTCCTCTTCACCGCCGGAGTGGCGCTTGGCTTGGTCAGTCTCTGCTACTGGGTAGTTGAAGTGCGCGGGTGGCGAAAGTGGGTCGAGCCGTTTGTGTGGCTGGGCGTGAATCCGTTAGCGATTTATTTTCTGGCTAGCTTCGTCTTCGAAGTGATCGGACATCCGTTAGGTGGCGTACGTCTCAAAGAAGTTGTGTACCAGCATTGTTACGCACCCTATTTTGGCAATCCCTATAGCGCATCGCTGTTCTATGCGATCACTTATCTGCTGGTCTTTTGGATACTGGCTTGGACGCTCTACCAAAAAAAAGTGCTCATTCGCATCTAGCTGCTAGCTGATTTGCGTGGTGCCCGAAACCGGAATATCCATTTCGACCCGCTGAATTAATTAAGAAAGGAAGCTTTGGTCTTGCCACTCTTCTGCCATCGAGAGGCGAGCTATTCAGAGGCGCCGAAAAGGACCGGGTACACCATGATTTCAATCTTGGCTGCCATCTCCTCGGCGGGGATACGGTTCGGGGTTTGAAACCAACGGCGCGCGGCACCGAAGACGGCCCAGGCCGCGGTGGTCGCCCGCAACGTCACATCGACATCTGGTGGCAATCCATGATGGGTAAGGCCTTCCTTGAACATGCCCTCGACGACGGGGACGATGGAGCCTTCGAGCGACATCCGAGTCAACTGAGTGGGACAACCCGTGGACTCAGCAAGATAGTCGCAAACGCCGAGCGCAATGGCGCGCAGCGCTCCTCCACAATCGGTAAAAGTGATGGCGCGACGGGCTATCAGATCGCGGAAGCGGGATTCTGTCATTGCCTGCAGCAGGGCGTTCTTGTCCGGATAGTGCAGATAAAAGGTGCCCCGGTTTAGCGTTGCCTCGTCAGCGATCTCCTGAATGGAGATATCCTCCAACTCCTTCTTCATCAATAGCTTGGCTAGTGCTTCCATGAGCATGCGGCGGCTGCGCAGAATGCGCGGATCCGTCGTTTCCATCTCGGGTTGGAGAAGCTGAGCCATTCCTAACTCTAAAAGATAGCCTTTCCTGCCTTAAGGATACCTTTTCTTGCCTAGAAAAGCGACACTTGTTTATTTTGTGAATCGACATATGTCGTTTAGTAATCATATGTCGCGTAGGAGGATTTAGAAATGTCAACTTTGCTTCATATCGATTCCAGTCCACTCTACGGGCGGTCAGTCTCCCGCGAGCTGAGCGCTGCGTTCGTCAGCCAATGGAAGGCTTCGCACCCAGACGGAAGGGTGATAGAGCGCGACCTCAACGCCACGGCAATCCCGCCCATCAATGCGGAATGGGTCGGTGCCGCCTACACGCCGGAACAGGCCCGCACTCCGCAGCAGAAGGAATTGCTCTCGCTCTCCGATTCCCTGCTCGCCGAATTGGAGCAGGCGGATGAGTACGTCATCGGAGCGCCGATGCATAACTTTGGCGTGCCTTCCGTGCTCAAGCTATGGATTGACCAGATTGCCCGTGTTGGCAAGACCTTCGCCTACGGGGAAAAAGGGCCGAAGGGGCTGCTTACCGGCAAGAAGGCGACCTTCATCATCGCAACCGGCGGGATCTACGACGCCCAGACGCGAATGGCCTCGTTCAATTTCGTGGAGCCGTACCTGCGGTCCGTATTTGGTTTTCTCGGTGTGACGGATGCGACTTTCCTCACCGCAGGTGGGACCGCCGCGCTGAACCAGGGGCAGGATCGGAACGCCTTTCTTGCACCACATCTTCAGACCGTGCAGACGCACGCACAGACCTTTCAAGGAGAACTCGCATGAAAACTACTTCAACTGTTGCTCGCTATCTACTGGGCTTGATGTTTACGGTCTTCGGATTAAACGGATTTCTCAACTTCATCCACCAGCCGCCGCCGGCAAATCCACTGGCGACTGAGTTCTTTGTTGCCGTCAGCGCATCGCACTTTGCCGCGTTCTTTTTTGCCGTGCAGGTCCTGGGTGGACTGCTGCTGCTCTCCGGCTGTTTCGTGCCCCTGGCACTGACACTGCTGGCTGCGGTGCTCTACAACATCCTCGCGTTCCATCTGACGATGGCACCGGCGACCATTGCTCCGGCTCTGGTGGCGGCTGTGCTGTGGGTACTGGTCTTCCTTCAGTACCACGAAAGCTTCAACAGCATCTTCAGCGCGAAGGCGGCGACGCAGGGGTGAAGGGCGGCGCAGCAATCGGCGCGATTCGTGACAGCCTGGGTGCCCCTCAGTGGTGGTGTCTCCGACAAAAGGGGCGCCCGGCTGGTGCCGCTTGGCGGTTGCAAGGACTTGCCGGGCGGCAGCAACGGAAGTGAGTCCTACCGTCGCGGCCTGCAGGGTGTTCGCTATGGCATCAGGGTCGAGAACTGGAGTTGGGCGGAATAACTCTGAGTTCCAGCGAGTGAGCGTAGTTTTACCCGACCCATTTGCTCCAGCGATGAAGGTAAGCCTAGGACGGTTCACCGATGCGAGGGTACAGACTGTGGTCGCGGCTTGGGCTGGGGATTGCTCAATATCTCTTTGAGGCGCTTCTTCTCAATAGCTAACCTGCTCTACTCGTGCGGCGTGTGCCATTTTTTGGGCTAGAGCAAGCCAGCTGTCTTTCATATCTTCTAGGATACAGCCCCGGAGGCAGGATTGAAGTGTTTTCCTCGGCCAGCGATCGAGGCGCGGTGGCCAAGCTCAACCCCGATTTTGGCTTGAGTGGGAGACGTGAGAGACAGGGCATTTCACTTGTGTTTGTGAATTAGAACTTGGGGTTACTTCCCGTCTGTCCCCAGGTCTTGTCCCTACACGCGTACATCAATTCACTCCGATTTCATAACTCCCTGTTCCGCAAGCCCTGGCGATGAGGAAACAAATTCGATTTCGGTTCCACCATTCACAATCACGAAATCGTCTGCAGCATCAACGCCATTAGAGAGGGTGCGGCTTAAGCTGCCAGTGCATCCAGGTACATTGACGGTGTAAGTCCCTGCAAAAGTCAGCGCTGAGAACACGGCGCCACCGAAGTTCGCCGTTTCAACGCCACTCAGAGTGCCCTCTGATGCCGAAGTCGCGGTGAACGAAATCTCGCCGGCCACGACTTCTGGGTAAAAAGCAGAGATTTTCTGAGGAAGTTGTTTAGCTGGGGTGACGAAACCGTCGAAACGAAAGCCGTAGGTTCGCGCGATGGTGGTCGCATCACAAGCCGCGCTTGCCGTGAGGGGTGCGCAGACGGTGCCAACGACCGCGATCAGTAGTGCAAGAGACGATGTAAGTTTGACGTTCTGTATCATTGGATATCCTCCGGTCAGATATTTCCTGGGAACCCTGTTAGCGGCGCAGCCCGCATTCGACGGCTCCGAGAAATGAGTACACTGACGCGATACCTTGGCGTAATTCCTTCGGAAGGTCAAGGAATGGCAGGGGAGTTGGAGGTGATTTTTTGGTGAGCAGAGTCGCTAACCAGCCATTCGGGGGAAGGCGATGTTTAAGCTATAATCAAGCCCCTTTTGTGTCCAAATTCTGTTCCGGAGTGCCAGTTGGCGACACAACGCCAGTGTCGGGAGTGGGTCATATTTGGCGACTACGAATTGGACTGTCGCACTGGGGAGCTTCAACGCAACGGCACTACGGTACGACTCCAGCCTCAACCGGCAAAACTGCTCTCTATCTTGGTCAGTCGCGCAGGAGAAGTCGTTACGCGGGAGGAACTGGCAGAAGCAGTCTGGGGCCCGGACACTTACGTAGATTTTGAGCACGGGCTGAATTTCGCCATCCGCAAGATTCGGCGCGTGCTGCAGGATGACTCCGAAAACCCGCGCTATCTGGAAACGGTGCCGAAGCGGGGGTATCGTTTCATCGCGGCTGTCGCCGATTCCGCTCGGCCGCAAAGGATCCAGCCGGCCATGCTCCCCCTGGTCCCGCCATACAATCGCTTGCGACTGCTTCTCATTTCTATTGCAGTGGCCGTTATGGTGGCAGCGCTTGTTTCAGCTATTCACTGGTGGCCGCGGAGCGCTGCTGCCAGTCACAAGATCGGATCCTTGGCGGTATTGCCGCTCGCCAACCTCTCAGGCGACTCTGAACAGGAATACTTCGCGGATGGCATGACAGAAGCACTGATTACGGCACTGGGAAAAGTCAGCGCCCTCCGCGTGATCTCACACACTTCAGTAATGCGCTACAAGCACACGAAAGAGCCGCTCCCGGAAATTGCGCGCGAGTTGAACGTGGATGCGGTCGTCGAGGGCACGGTGCTTCGTTCCGGAAGTCGCGTTAGGATCACTGCCAACCTACTCTACGCCCCCAGCGAACGCCACCTCTGGGCTGAGACCTACGAGCGTGACTTGCGCGACATCCTCGGCTTGCAAGATGAAGTCGCCCGGACGATTGCGAATGAGATCAAGATAAAGCTGACGCCTCAGGAGGAGCGGCGGCTGACGACTGCTCACCCCGTTGACCCGGTGGCGTATCAGCTCTACTTGGATGGTCGCTATCACCTTGAGACTTGGTCACGATCCGGGATCATGCTGGCGATCGACTATTTCGAGCGAGCAATTCAAAAAGATCCTTCTTTCGCCTCAGCGTACGCGGGGCTCGCTGAGGCTGCGGTTCGATTGGGCGAGAAAGGCGAAAAAGCGAGGCCGCCAACGCTACGTGCTCTCCAGCTAGACGATGAGCTGTCCGAGGCCCACGCGATGATGGGCCTCGTCAGGTTTCGCTACGATTGGGACTGGGAGAGCGCGGAGAATGAGTTTCGGCGTGCCATTGAGCTCAATCCGAATTCGACGGTGGCGCGCCATTATCACGCGCATAATTTGCTCCTGACGGGTCGAGCCGATGAAGCATTGCTGGAGTCTAAACGTTGGATTGAGCTCGACCCTTTCTCGCCGGCGGCATACGAGCATCTCGGTTGGCAGTATGTCGGTCTTCGCAGATACGATGAAGCTGTGCAGTCTCTGCACCAGGCGCTCCAACTCGACCCCAATTTTCACGAGGCGATCCACTCGTTGGCTATGGCCTATGTGCAGAAGGGCATGCTCCGAGAGGCCATCGCACTGTTAAACCGAGCTATAGATTTATCTCCCGGCGACAAGAGAGATTTAGCAGGCCTGGCACGGGCGTACGCCTTGTCCGGTCGACGCGACGATGCCATGAAGATTGCTAAGGAACTAAGGCGGTCATCAACTGGAGGATTTGATGTTCTTTGGGTCGCGGCAGGTTACGCCGCTCTAGCCGACAGGGATCAGGCCTTCGAGTGGCTGGAAAGAGCATATCGCGACCGCGATTTTACATTCGAGCTCCTCAGGTATGAGCCATATTGGGACGGTATTCGCTCCGATCCGCGGTTCGCGGACTTGTTACACCGCATTGGACTGACGGGTGGCCCTCGATAAGCGCGAAGGCAGGGTGTTCCGACAGTCGACGTAGTCTCTACAAAAACGGTGGGCTGGCCTCGCAGCCGTTCTCTCGGCGCGCTGAGCCTTTTAGGAGCGGCGTCCGCCGAACGCCTCGGCGTGGAGCGACACAAATCCCCGGACGCTCATCGCCGGATGGCGTCATCCGTTGGACGCCGTCCGTTTGTCTGTCATAACGACCCGTCCGGTGCAACCAGCCTATCGTCGCAAGATGCCCCGTTAGATGTTCCGGCATACCTACCTTTTTCAGATTCTGTTCCCACTCCTCGGGGTTGACGCTGCAACCGGAGACGCGAATCAAAACTTGGTCCACGATCTGTACTGGCTGCTGTGGCTGGTAACGGCATATCGATGGTCGAGATGCAGATGTTCGCCGTGGTGCCCGGGACCGGAATTGAACCGGTACGTCCTGTTAAGGACCCGGGATTTTAAGTTGAGGCGCTTGCGCGGCGTCCGAGCCGCGCGCCGAAATCCCGAGCGCAGCCGAGGGATCTCAGTCTCCCAGCCATGGTGCCCGGGACCGGAATTGAACCGGTACGTCCTGTTAAGGACCCGGGATTTTAAGTCCCGTGCGTCTGCCAGTTTCGCCACCCGGGCGCGCCATCGAAACGTTCTTCGACAAACTATATCAGTTCGCCAACCGGCCCAGCCGCGCCCGAGCCTGCGGCGTTCGCGCTATATTTGTGCGTAATGCGACTCACATCGCTGTTGCTCGTCCTCTTTTCCCCCGTCGTCTTTCTTCCCGTCGCGCGATTCGCAGCATCGCCCGATGCTGCTTATCGCTACATCCGAATCGGAAATCCCAAAGACGTTCGCACCATATCCTATTTCGGCATCGCCCTTATGGGAGGCGGCAGCGATCTGGACGAAGCCTTTCGTTGGTTGTGCAATCAGGGCCGTGGTGGTGATTTTCTGGTTCTTCGCGCTGCTGGAGACGACGACTACAACGCCTACGTTGCGGGTCTTTGCAAACTGAATTCGATCGCGACTCTTATTATTCCGAGCGTCGAAGCCGCCAAAGATCCCAAAGTCGCTGACATTATTGGTCACGCGGAGGTGATCTTCATCGCAGGCGGAGACCAGGCGCGTTACGTGAATTTTTGGCGCGGCACTCCCGTGCAGGATGCGTTAAACGCGCACATCGCCGCTGGTAAGCCGATTGGCGGCACCAGCGCCGGCCTTGCTGTCCTGGGTGAGTTCGATTACGCGGCACTAGGCGATGCGCTCAATGACGCCGATCTCGCGTCGGCCGACGTGT
>Ga0075425_100000507_pt1 | contig 36412 bp, 29 predicted proteins | sample SoiMethybrSBSTD4_FD_75300 | JGI IMG/M metagenome (GOLD analysis project Ga0075425, IMG submission 75300) | Bulk soil microbial communities from a Populus tree surrounding site in Tennessee, USA - Soil MetaG P. TD hybrid SBSTD4 | ecosystem: Environmental > Terrestrial > Soil > Tree plantation... | reverse complement strand
TGGTAGCAAGCTCGGAAATTCAGCGCCTCATCGCCGCGACGATTCGGTCCCTGATCATGGCGATCGCACGCCGCCCGAACGCGGACCACGGCACCTCACCGCGTTCGTGCTTCTCCCACTCGTCTTTGCGACTGCGAGCACGCTCGGAATCGTCAGTCATCGTCGCGTTGATGAACGCCGCATAGTGGTCGCCCGCCGCACGCGCGGCGCCCTTGCGCATCTCGACCAGGTTGTTCCGATTCAGGCCGAGGCGGTCGATCGTGTATTTCCCTCGAGGCGTCCTGAACCCGATGACTCCCGTGACGTCGTCGAACACGAGGTGATCGTCGGGATTGTCGCGATAGGGATCGAGAAGCCATGGCTTCTCATCCTCGATCGGATCCGTCGGTTTGCAGGCCCGCTTTCCCTCGACGGGAAAGTAGTCCCACTTGCCGCTGGATGTGCCGTCCGGATTCGCTCCGGGGCGGTTGCAGCCGGTGCACGATGGCAGAAGGTTCTTCCAGTCGTAAGCGAGCCAGTAGTAGCCGGGATGCCGGGTCGTCGCATCGAGAAAGACGATCTTTCCGTCGTGATCGGTCACGCGATCCTTCGGCCGGAAGTGGTCGACGTCGCCGTAGCGCTCGAGGGGGCTTTCGCAATAGGCGCACTTGCCGAAAAAGAGCCTGTAGATTTCCGACCGTCCGCCCTTGTAGAGATCGCGATCCATGGCGGCCTTCCCGTCATCGATCATCTTTCGCGTGGCAGCGTCGGCGGCCGCACGCCACCTGCGCCATTCGTCGCTCGACGGCTCCACGGCTTCCACGCGGATCACGGCTTGTCCTTTCCTTCTCCGATCGCGGCGCGAAGGCGTTTTTCCTCTTCCGGAGACCGCGCGGCCACGCGCGCGACGAGCTTGTCCATCGTTTCGCGGGACGCATCGATCGCCGCGCGCTCCTCGATCAGTTCGCGCTCGGTCTCGCCGTACATGAGCTTTGTCGCGAGCTCATCGCGCAGCTCCTGAAATTCGCGTTCCTCGCTGGATTTGCGATTGCTGAGGAGTTGCGCATAGCGGCTGATCTTCGCGGCCATGGCCGCGTTGCGCGTCGACTCGAGACCGAAGAGCGGCGTCGTCAGAATCTGATCGACGCGCATCCCTTCGGGGTCGATGAGCGCCGGCGATACGACGACCTGTGACCGCTCGGTGGGATTGCGGAGCGCGACGAAAAGCTCTTTCCGAGTCAGGCTCGAAACGATGAGCGGCGAGTGCGTCGTCGCGATGATCTGCAGCCGCGGGAAGTGTTCCCGGATCACCGCGGGCAGTTTCTGTTGCCACTCGGGGTGCAGGTGGGCATCGAGCTCGTCGACCAGGACCAGAGCAGGTCCGGTTGTCGGATCCTTCGCGTCGGCGTGGATCTCGAACATGCGCTGCAGCAGTGTTCCGACCCAGCCGATGACGGAGCTCATGCCCTGGCTCACGTCGTCGATGGGAATCTCTCCATCGTCCGTGAACACGTACGGTTGCCAGGTCTTTCGATCGAGACGGGCGAAGCTCACGATCTGCCCCGGTGTGAATTTCTGCAGCAGCTCGAAGAACGAGTCGCGCAGTCGCTGACTGGCGGCGGCCTCGCGCGACTGCGTCGTCGCATTGACCTCGATGTTCACCAGCCACTGCTTGAGCGAGTCCAGACGCGTGTCGAGCGCGCCGCGGAGCAGAGGGAGGAGATCGTCGATCGTCGGATCGCCGGAGCTGGTGCCTGACGGTCCGCTGGGATTGCGCATCGAGACTCCGCGCAGCGGCGGAAAGCCGAGCACGACCCAGTCGCCGTTCTGGAGCGGCGTGAGCTGGGCCGCGGTCATCGCGATGCGGTCGCGCTCGCGCCGCAGCTCGGTGCGATACAGCACCTCGCCGACGCGCACCTCGATCGAGCCGTCCTTCGCTCCCTGTCGCAGCAAGTGCTGCGCGGCGGCCTGCGTGTCGGCGTTCTCGCCGGCGAGAGCCACGGCGATGGCGCGGAGGATCGTCGACTTGCCGGAACCGTTGTTGCCGAGAATGACGTTCCAGCCGCTCGTGAAATCGAGGGAGAGCGTTTCGAAGACGCCGATGTTCGTCAGTTTCAGGGCGCGTAGCGAAGGAGACTCGTGAACGTTGCGCGCGCGGGCGAGCTTCTTCACCCGTGCTCCGAGCTGCGATAAAAACGCTTCCAGTTCCGGGTCCCTGAGATCCGGGTTGTAGCCGATCAGCGTGACGCCATAGCGCGACTGGAACCGGTCGACCTGCGCCTGCCAGAACGGCGTGTATGGAGTCAGGGCGAAGGACGGCCGCGAGGGTCGCCTGTGCACCAGAAACGCGTCGAAGAACTCCTCGATCTGGTCGAGCGTCATGCCCAGCATGAACATCGGCCGGGAGAGAGTCTCGGACGTGATGACCCGCGAAAGCTGTCTCCGAGTGAGGACCGAATCGCGCAGATCGGCGGCGCCGAAGACGACGGTTCCGGGCTTTTCGAGATCGCCGCGGACCTTGATGATGTAGAAGCCGTGGCGCGATGGACTCCAGTTGCTCGCCTGCTCTTCGCTCGCAATGATCGCCGGATGCCGGCCCTCGAACGTCTGTTCGCAGAGGTCGTCCCAGGCGGTCGTGAGCACGCCGGCGAACGGAATGTCGCGCAACGAGCGTCGAGGCGTCAGGAGAGACTGCGCCTCTTTCCTTCTCTTGAGGAGCACGGCGACGATGCGGGGCAGTGGAGTTCGCGCGGAGATCGCATCGCTCACGAACGCGCTCCGGCCCTGCTCGAGCAGCTGGCGGAGCTCGAGCTGCATCGATGCCGGGACGTCGAGAGAATTGAAAACGAGGTCCGAGAGCATGTACTCGCGCTCGTTCATCGCGATCATCGAGCCAAGCCCCGGTCCGGCCAGGAGGATGGCGTTCCCCGATGCACAGATGTCGACGAGCTCGTCGGGAAGGGTCGGTGGCGGTCCGGTCGGGATTTCCGGCTTGCTCGGCACCGGCTCGGGTATGACCGGCCTGGCGGTTTCCTGTCGGTGGATCGCGTGGGGCGGGTACTGTCGGTTCTTCGGACGCTCCTGCCAATACACCCGCAATGCAAGAATCGCGATGCCGAGCGCCACGAGGCTCACGCTGATCGCCGCCGAATGCGCTCGCACGTAGTCGCCGAATCCGTTTGACCCGGTCGTGGTCGTGGGTGACGCGCTCTGAAAACGCGCGCCGGCCGCCGCCGTCGCCAGAAGAGCGAGATTCAATTCAATCGCGATGACGCGGATTGCGCGTGCCAGCTTCATGGATTCCTGGACCCTCAGGTAACGGAGGGACGCCAGCCGCTCGAATCCCTACCTCGGATCGCTATGATCCAATGGTGTTCCGCCGTTACGCCGTTGTCTACGTGCTGTGGATTGCGCTCTGCGCGATTCTCTTCTTCGCCCTCGCTCGCCTCGAGGATCCGTCGCGGCCGAAAGGCCGAATCCTCTCGCTCGATGCCGGCAACCGCGCGATCGCGATCCTCCGCGCGCGCGGCATGCGCGACTACGAAGTCGTGCACGTCGGCCGCGCGCGGGCGGGGGAGGGCGGGCGGGAGGAGCGGTGGGTGGTGTTGTGCGATCGCATCGCGCACACGGGGCTGAAAGCGGCGGTCGTCGTCGAGTTGAGAGTCACCGATGGGAGTCTGATTGCGGTCCGTTCTCCACGTTAAAATCCACGCCTCCTCATGTCCCGGCCCGTCACGAAGCTCACCCCCATGCTCGAGCAGTACTTCGAGATCAAGCGTCAGGTTCCCGACGCGATCCTTTTCTATCGGCTCGGCGATTTCTACGAGATGTTTTTCGAGGACGCGGAGAAGGCCGCGCCGCTGCTCGATCTCGTGCTGACCGCGCGCAACAAGGGGCAGGAGCACGAGGCGCCGATGTGCGGCGTGCCGTATCACTCGGCCGACGCCTACATCGCGAAACTGATCCGCAGCGGTCTGCGCGTCGCGATTTGCGACCAGGTCGAAGACGCGGCGCTCGCGAAGGGGCTCGTGCGGCGCGAGATCGTGCGCATCGTCACGCCGGGCACGGCGACGGAGAGCTCGATCGTCGAGCGCGAGAGCTGCTACCTCGTCGCGCTTCTTCCTTCGAGCGACAACGTCGGCGCGGCCTACCTCGACGTCTCGACCGGCGATTTCTTCGTCACGACCTACAGCTCGCTCGATGATCCGCGCCTCTTCGACGACGCCGCTCGCTTCACGCCGCGCGAGGCGATCTTTCCGCGCGAAAGCATGAACGGAACGCAGATCGTCGCGACGATGACGCCCGTCGAGCCGTCGATGTTCGAAAACGCCGGCGCTCACGACTACCTCACGAAACACTTTGCGACGCAGTCGCTGCGCGGCTTCGGTCTGGAGAGTGACGACGCCCGCGTCGCGGCCGCCGGCGCGGCGCTGCGTTACGCGAGCGCGAGCCACAAAAGGCCGCTCGATCACGTGCAGGCGCTGCGCGTCGACAACGACGACGACTTCCTCCGCCTCGACGCCGCGACGCTCGCGAATCTCGAAGTCCTCGAGTCGCGCGACGCGGGCCGCCCGCGCGCGACGCTCTGGAGCGTCATCAACGCGACGCGCACCGCGATGGGCACGCGCACGCTGCGGCGCTGGATCACGCGGCCGCTGATGTCGCGCGACGCGATCTTCGATCGTCACGACGCGGTCGACGAACTGACGCGCTCGCGCGCGATTCACGGCGCGATGGGCGCCTGCCTCGCGAAGATCGCCGATCTGGAGCGCGTCACGTCGCGCGTCACGCTGCGCAGCGCGAGTCCGCGCGAATGCCTGACGCTTGCGGATTCGCTCGTCGCGATCGAGGAGCTCCGCGTCGCGATGGAGCCGTTGCAGGGGCCATTGCTGCGCTCTTGCTGGAGCGCGGGCGTCTCGCCCGCTGGCGCGGAGGCGTCCCGCCTCCGCCCGTCCGGCGCCGGGACGGCGCCCGACCAGCGGGCGTGGACGCCCGCGCTCCAGGAAGTCATCGACCTCATCACCACCACCATCGACCCCAACCCTCCCGCCGTCCTCCGCGAAGGCGGTGTGATCCTCGGCGGCGTCGACGCCGAGCTCGACGAGTTCCGCGCCATCGCCCGCGACTCGAAATCCGTGCTGATGGAGATCGAGGCGCGCGAGAAGGAGCGCACCGGAATCGGCTCGCTGAAGATCCGCTTCAACTCCGTCTTCGGCTACTACATCGAAGTCTCGAAATCGAATCTCGCGAAAGTTCCTGCGGACTACATCCGCAAGCAGACCCTCACGAACGCGGAGCGCTTCATCACGCCCGACCTCAAGGTGCTGGAGGAGAAGATCGTCGGCGCCGAGGAGAAGGCGATCGCGATCGAGACGCGGCTGTACGACGAGCTCCTAGGCAACATCGCCAATCGGGGCGCGGCGATTCTCGCGGCCGCGCGCGCCGCCGGCGAGATCGATGCGATCTGTTCTCTCGCCACGATCGCCATCCGCCATCGCTACGTCCGTCCACAGCTCAGCGACGCCGCGGAGATCTGCATCGAGGATGGACGCCATCCGGTGATCGAGGTGATCTCGACCGATCGCTTCATCCCGAATCACACCGACATCGTTCGCGACCGCAACGGCATCCAGATCATCACCGGCCCGAACATGGGCGGAAAGTCAACTTATCTCCGCCAGGTAGCATTGATCGTCCTGCTCAATCAGGCCGGCTCGTTCGTTCCCGCCGCGAAGGCCCGCCTCGGCATCTTCGACCGCATCTTCACGCGCGTCGGCGCGTCCGATCAGCTCGCGCGCGGCGAGTCGACGTTCATGGTGGAGATGCACGAGACGGCAAACATCCTCAACAACGCCACCGATCGATCGCTGATCGTGCTCGATGAAGTGGGTCGCGGCACGGCGACGTTCGATGGCTTGTCGCTGGCGTGGGCGATCATCGAATTTCTGCATGACAATCCCGCGCGCAGCGGCATCACGCTCTTCGCGACGCACTACCACGAGGTCACCGACCTCGCGAAAACGAAATCGCGCGTCGCGAACTTCAACGTCGCGGTGAAGGAGTGGAACGAACAGATCATCTTCCTGCGCAAGGTCGTGGAAGGCGCGGCGGACAAGAGCTACGGGATTCAGGTCGCCAAGCTCGCCGGCATCCCGCGCTCGGTGACCGATCGCGCGAAGGAGATCCTCATCACGCTCGAGCGCCACGAGCGCGACCTCGTCGAAGAGACCCGCCGCCGCGCGCCCGTGAATCAGATGTCGCTCTTCGCGACGCGCGAACAGGCCGTCGTCGCCGCGCTGCGCGAGATCGATCTCAACGCCCTGACGCCGATCGAGGCGATGAACCGGTTGTACGAGCTCAAGCAGAAGCTGGGCGAGTAACCGCTGACGTCAGTTCGGCGTGATCACCGACAAATCGCCGGTGGTGACGTCGGTGATCGTGATCATCGGCCAGTAGCGAATGCCGTTCCGCGGGATGACAACGAATACATCGGTGACTGGAGGGCATGGATTCGTGCGGCCTGTCGCATACGCGCAGTCGTGAAATGTCGCCTCGCCGTACGAGGGGTAGCTCGGATCGTCGCCGTCCCGGCGATCGAGCTGGATCGTGTCACCCCTCTCAAAGTCGCCGAGAAGCTGCGGCCTGTAGCGCACCACGAGGACGGCGCCGCCGGTGCCGTCGGGGTTGTAGACGCGCACCTTCACGATTCGCTCAGCGCGCACCTTCGGAGCGAATGGATCGCCGCTCAAAAGACTGCTGAAGAACACCGGCCCGAGGATCGCCTGCTGCGTGAGAAAGTCGCGCTCGCGAACGATCGGCAGGCCAGTCGTTTTGTAAGTCAGGCTCCCGGCGAGGAGGAACGTGAGGGATTGGCGCAGCAGCACGCGTCCTGCGCTGGCGCCCCGCAGAAAGATCACCCGTCCCGCGCCCGTCGGCGATGGCCCCGCGAGACGGACCGACGACCCGATCACAGGCACCAGGCCTGGAACAGTGGCCGGGATTCTTCCGATCGACGGCTTGCCGCCATCATCAGCCGGATAGAACTCGATCGGGTCGAGCGTCAACGCCGTCAGCGAGGTCCAATACGTGCCTGCGCCGCCCTGGATCGCACCCGCGCCGGGATCCGCGGGAAGAAGGATCTTCTCGAAACCGTCGAGATTCTGAGCGTTGAGTCCGAGCGTGCCTGAGAGCAACAAGAGGACGATGCCGATTCGCATGTCCCTTGTACGGATGCGGAGTTGTTACCATCACCGTAATGACCCGCGACATCCTCGGAATCGGACTCACCGGTAAAACGCTGACCAGCCTCGAACGGCGCATTCTCACCGAGTCGACGCCGTACGCCGTCGTTCTCTTCGGAAGGAACATCGGATCCGAGGATGAGCTGCAGGATCTGGTGACGGAGGTGAAGGCGCTGTCGGCGCGGCCGCCGCTGTTCATGATCGATCAGGAAGGCGGGCGCGTGGATCGGTTGCGCCATCTCATCAAAGGGATGCCGAGCGCCGAAGCGTACGGCGAGCAGGAGCGGCCGGCCGAGATGGCCGAGTGGGGCGGGCGCGTGATCGGGAAGGCGCTGCGCTGGTTCGACGTCGAGGTCGATCTCGCGCCGGTCGTCGACGTGATGGGCGATCACGCGCCGAAAGGACTGGAGCGAAGAATCTTCGGACGCAATGCCGAAACGGTGAGCGAGCTCGCGGGCGCGTTCATGCGAGGCCTGCATGCCGAAGGCGTTGCGAGTTGTCTCAAACACTGGCCCGGCATCGGCGTCGGCTCCGCCGATCCGCACTACGGGCTGACGGTCATCGACCTGCCGTACGACGAATTGATCGACGTCCACGTCGAGCCGTTCCGCAGACTCGGCGCCGAGGCGGGCGCGATCATGATCGGACACGGAACGTATCCGCAGGTCGATCCATCGGAGATGCCCGCGACGCTGAGCCGGAAGATGAGCACGGATCTCTTGCGCGACGTCGCGCAGTTCGACGGCATCGCGATCAGCGACGACATGGAAATGCACTCCGTCTCCGACCTCGGCTCGTACGAAGAGATCGCCGAGCGCGCGCTCCTCGCGGGCAACGACTGCATCCTCTTCTGCAGCCACATCGAGCGCATCCCCGACCTGCAGCGCCACCTCGCGCGACGCGCCGAGGAGAGCGAGGCGATTCGCATGCGGCTCGAGGAAGCGGCGCGGCGATGCGATGCCTATCGCGAGCACTGCGAGCGATTGCGCGCGAGCGCGCCGGCGCCCGCATCGTGGGAAGCAGTGATCGACGACGCGGAGCGACTGGTCGCGGAGTTGAGGGTCAGCGAAACATTCGAGGGCATGGAGAGAAGAAAGGCGGAGAGAAAGTGGAGAACGGGGAGGGAAGAGTGGACGTGAGGATGAAGAAGGCAGAAGGCAGAGTGCAGAAGGCAGAAGGCAGAGTGCAGAAGGCAGAAGGCAGAAGGCAGAGTGCAGAAGGCAGAAGGCAGAGTGCAGAAGGCAGAAGGCAGAAGGCCGCGAGCTCGCGCGCTCATGGTTCTCACTTCTGCACTCTGCCTTCTGCCTTCTGCCTTCATCTTTTCCGCCCAGGCGGCCCTCCGCCTTCGAGCGCGAACGCTCTGCTTTGTCGACTTCGCATCGTGGGAAGAAGTGATCGAAAGCGAGGAATGGACGTGAGGATGAAGGCAGAAGGCAGAGTGCAGAAGGCAGAAGGCAGAAGGCCGCGAGCTCGCGCGGTCAGGGTTCTCACTTCTGCACTCTGCCTTCTGCCTTCTGCATTCATCTTTTCCGCCTTCATCTCTTCCGCCCAGGCGGCCGTCCCCCCCTCCGAGCGCGATGCTCTCCTCGCCCTCTACGACTCCACCAACGGCGCAACGTGGACGAGCAAAAACAACTGGCGCGGCGCGGCGGGAACGGAGTGTCATTGGGAAGGCATCTTCTGCAATGAGAACGAGACGAACGTCACCGACATCGACCTCGGCGACCACAACCTCACCGGCACGCTTCCGTCCGCGATTCGCAATCTGACGAAGCTCCGCAGCATCCAGATCTACAACAACGCCATCGGCGGGCCGATCCCGCCCGAGTTCGCGGAACTGTCGAGTCTCGAGGTCATCTACGCCGCGAGCAATCAGTTCAGCGGAACGATTCCGACGGCGATCGCCGGGATGGCGAAGCTGCGCATTTTCGATTTCGGTGGCAGCCGACTCGGGGGACTGATTCCGCCGGCGCTCGGCAATCTTCTTTCTCTCGAGGAGCTGCACCTCGGCTCGAATCAGTTCACCGGTGAGATTCCGGTGGAGCTGGCGAAGCTGACGCATCTCACGACGCTCGATCTCGCCAACAATCACCTCGCAGGAAAGATCCCCGACGCGATCGGCACGATGTCGAGCCTCCAATATCTCTTTCTCGACATCAACCAGCTGACGGGCAGCGTCCCCGCGTCGCTCGGCGATCTCTCATCGCTTCTTTATCTCGGTCTCTCGAACAACCAGCTGACCGGCACGATCCCGCCGCAGCTCGGCAAGTTGCGCAGCGTCGAACAGCTGAACCTCGCCGTCAATCAGCTCACCGGCACGATTCCGAAGGAGCTCGGGAATCTCGAGAACGTGCGCATTCTCATCGTCGCGCAGAACCAGCTCACCGGAACGATTCCGGATGACCTCTATCGACTGACGACGCTCGTCGAGTTGTACGTCGGCGACAACCAGCTCGAGGGAACGATCTCGCCAAAGATCGCGAATCTCTCGAAGCTCGAAGTGCTCTACCTCCACGACAACAAGCTCACCGGGTCGATCCCGATCGAGCTGACGACCATCGCGCCGCTGCGCGTGCTGCTCGCGCCGCGCAATCAGCTGAGCGGCGAGATCCCGCGCGAGCTGTCGCGCCTCACCAATCTCGAGCTCATCGAGCTCTCGTCGAACAAGCTGCGCGGTGCGATTCCGCGCGAGCTGGGAACGCTGTCGAAGCTGACGCGTCTCTCGCTCGATCAGAACGAGCTGCAGGGAACGATTCCGCCGGAGCTCGGATCGCTGTCCAGCCTCGAGATCCTGGAGCTCGGGGACAACAACCTCACCGGCACGATCCCCGACGCGCTGCGCAATCTCAAAAAACTGCAGCAGGTGTCGATCGACTACAACGATCTCGAAGGCCAGCTACCCTCCTGGCTCGGCGAGTGGACGGAGCTCGTCACGTTCTTCGCGTCGGGGAACGGCTTCACCGGCCCGATTCCGGCGAGCGTCTCGAATCTGACGAAGATCGTTTACTTCAGCGCCGGCGACAACTTCCTGACCGGACCTCTGCCCGACTTCTCGCGACTCGGGGACCTCTATTACTTCGTCGCCGGCGGCAATCAGCTCAGCGGACCAATCCCGCCCTCGATCGGCGCCGCGAAAAACCTCAACTATCTCGACCTCGGCGCGAACGCGCTCAGCGGCTCGCTGCCGCGCGAGATCGGCCAGCTCGAGAACCTCGAGAACCTCGCGCTCGGAAGCAACCAGATCGAAGGCGCGATCCCGCCGCAGATCGGGCAGCTCAAAAAAGCGACGTCGATCTCGCTGTACGGCAATCGCCTCACCGGAACGATCCCGAAGGAGATCGGCGACCTCGCCAGCATCCAGTACCTCGACCTCTCGTTCAACGCGCTACGCGGATCGATTCCGCGCGAGATCACGAAGCTCACGACGCTGTTCGATGACTCGTCGGGCCTTCAGTACAACGCGCTCTTCTCGAGCGATCCGGACGTCGTCGCATTTCTGAAAAAGAAAGTGGGCGGCGGCGGCAACTGGCAGGAAACGCAGACCATCACGCCCACGAACGTGCGCGTCACGAACGTGACCGATCGCAGCGCGACGCTGCAGTGGACGCCGATCGAATACTCGTACGACAACGGCGGCTATCAGGTCGTGGCGTCGAAGACCGCGGGCGGCGCGCCGGCCTCGGTCGCGACGACCCTCGGCAAGGACGTCGACTCGATCGTCGTCCGCAATCTCGATCCGCTGACGACGTACTTTTTCACCGTCGCGACGGTGACGCATCCGCACTACGGCCAGGACAACCTCATCGTCAGCGATCCGACGACGCCCGTCTCGGCGACAACGACCGCACGCGTCGTCGCGCCGCCCGAAGTCGCGGTGTCGGAGACGACGACCGGTCTCGTGCAGATCGGCGGCGCCGCGGCGAACGAGGACAGCTTCACGCTGACGAACTACGGCGACGGCCCCGCGACGCTTTCGATCGCGAAGGACGGCGACTTCTTCACGCTCGAAGCGGATGCCATCACGCTCGCCGGCGGCGCGAGCCGCACCATCAAGGTGCGATCGCTGTCGAAGCCGATCGGCACGTACTACGGCAGCGCGTACGTGATCGGCGAAGGCGCGGGCGATGGCCTCTACATCCCGATCGTGCTGCTCTCCGTCGCGAAGCCGGTCGGCACCGTGATCGCGGAGCCGGTCGACACGCGCATCGAGATCGCGGGCGTGGCCGGTTCGGATGCCGTCGGCACGGCGCGCTTCCGCAATCGCGGCACCGCGGCGCTCTCGGGCGTCGTCATCGCCGATCAGCCGTGGGTCGTCCCGTCGCCCGAGCCGGTCACGATCGATCCGGGACAAACGGCCTCGGTGAACTTCCGCATCATTCGCTCGCGCCGTCCGCAATCGGAAGGCGCGCTCACAGCGACGCTGAGTCTCGTCTACGTCGACGGCTCCGTGCTGACGGCGTTCGACACGACGCCGGGCGGCGGCATCAACATCTCGAAGGTGACGATCGTCGATCTCACGAAACCGCCCGTGACCGCGGCGCCGTTCGGCGTTGCGCCGCAGGGCGAGATCGCCCTCTTCGTGCCGGGCGTCGCGAGCGGCCTGCGCGGCTTCGGCTCCGATCTCTCGATCCTCAACGGCTCGTCGTCGCACGCCGTCTCCGACCTCCGGCTCTTCTTCTCGCTCACCGGCGGCGCGAGCTCGGTTGCGACGCTGCAGCCGCTCGCGTCGAATCAGACCGTGACGCTGACGAACGTCGTCGCGAACGTCTACAGCGCGGCGAGCGGCAGCGGAACGCTCCAGGTGCGCAGCGCGGCTGGCGAGAGTCTGTCGGTGCTCGCGAAGATGTCGGGCCTCCGCGCCGGCGGCACGTTCAGCGGCGAGACGCCCGTGTTCCGCGGCGATCGCTCCGTCGCTGCGAACGAGAAGATTTATCTCGCGGGACTGCGGCAGACGTGCGATCTCATCGTGCAGGAAGTGAGCGGCACCGCGACGACGGTGCGCATCGAACTTCTCGACGTAAACGGCGCCGCCGCGAAGGCCGCGCAAACCTCATCGCTCGCGGCCCTCGGCCTCCTCGAACTGCGCGACGCCACGCCTGCGAACGCTGTGACGGCAGTGATCACGAACGTTTCCGGCGGACGCATCGTCGCGTATGCGCGCGTGACCGACAGCGCGAGCGGCGACGTCTGGAGCATCGTCGACTGGTCGCGCCAGAATCGCTACGCGCTCACCGACCCGATGCGCGTGCCGTTCGCGCAGCGCGCGGTCGCGAGCGGGGGCGGGGGAGGGCGGCGTCGCGCGGTGCACACGAACGCCGTGACCGCAGTCCAGACCGATCTCACGCTCTTCAATCCCGCAGCGACCGAATCGAAGGCGGTCATCGAAGTGATCTCCGCGAACGGCCGCGTCGCCTCGCGCGAGATCGAGCTTGCGCCGCTGCAAACGACGACAGTCGCGAACGCGGTCACGACCACCGACGCCGCGACCGCACACATCCTGATCACGCCCCTCGGCCGCACCGCGCAGATCGTCGTCACCGCGCGAACGAAGACGAGCGCGGTGCCGGTCGTCGGCGCGCTCGAAGGGCTGCGCGTCGGTCAGGCGCGCGTCTTCGCGGGACTCGACGACTCGACCTCCGCGACGATCGCCGCCGCATCGCCGGCGACGTTCACGACCGCGTACGGCTTCGTCGAGACCGCCGGCGAATCGATGCGCGTCCGCGCGCGGCTGTTCCTCGACAACAAGGATCGCTCGATCGTCAGCGCGAGCATCTTCCGCGACTTCGATCTGCCCGCGCGCGGCCAGATCTATCTTCCCGAGCTCGTCCGTTCGTTCGCGCCCGATCGCGACACGCAGTTCGGAGACCTCCACGACCTCCGCCTGCAGATCGAGATCCTCGAGGGCAAAGGCGCCGTCGTCCCGTTCGTCGTCGTGACCGACAACGGCAGCGGCGACGGTCTCGTGAGGACGCAGTAGCGATGGGCTTCCGTCATCCTGAGCGAAGCGAAGGACCTCCCTTGCGCCACACTCGGCGACGAAGAGGTCCTTCGCCGTCTTCGCGGCTCAGGATGACGAAGCGGAGACGTAGCTAACTATTCACGAAGTCATTCGTAGTAAACACGACGATGCGCATTCGCACCCAGTTGATCCTTGCCTCGTTCGTCCTCGCGGTTCTGCCGCTGGCGGCGATCGTGGTCTGGACGTATCACTCGTCGCGCGACGCGCTCGAGGCGGTGCAGAGCCGCGAGACGCAGAAACTGACGCGGCAGATGGACCGCCGCCTGGCGACCATCCGTCAGGAGCTCGAGCAGCGGCTCGCGGTCGTCTCCGCGCTGCCGCTGCAGCCGGGCGCGACGAGCACGCAGTCGAATGACCACCAGGTCGTCGGCAACATCGTCACCGCGATGGGCGACGCCGCGAGCCTCATCGACTCGCTCGAGTTTCAGCCGGTGGCCATGCCTGGAGCGCCGGCGTCCCCGCCGGCCGTTCCGCCGGCGTCCCGCCGGCAGCCGGCTCCCGTCGTCGCGACCGCAGTCACGCCGTCGATGCCCGAGACGCCGCAGCCTCCCGCGCCTGTTGCGACGGTGGCCAGCGCGTCCCCGAGTCCCAATGTTGATTCGATGGTCAACATTGATCCGATCGTCATCGATATCCCGCCGCCCGTGGAGTTCCCGAAGTTCGTCATGCCCGCCGAGCATCGCGAGCTGATCAAGACGATCACGCGCATCGCGCTGAAGCTCGCCGATCAGCAGCTTCCCGAGGAGCAGCGGAAAGACCTCAACAGACAGCTCGAAGACGCGCAGAAAGAGCTGAATCGCGTCACCGAGATCTCCCGCACGGATTTCGAGGAGAAGCTGCGCGTGGCGCAGCAGGCGAATGCGGAGCGGCGCGACCAGGCCCGAGCGGCTCGCGAGCGCGAGCGTGAGCTGCGCAGGACGGCCGTCGCGCCGCTGCCCGCGCCGGTCGCACAGCTCTCCACGCTCGCCGAGGAAGCGAAGAAGAAGAACGTCAAACCGCAGCCGAAGAAAGTCGCGCGGAAAGTCACGCCCGCCGAAACGGAAAAACTGAAGCGCGTTGCGCTGATCTTCGGCCACGACTTCCAGGCGCCCGTGAAAAAAGAAGGGGAGGTCGTTGGACAGCTCTCCGCGCGCGTGCGTCCCGAGGAAGTCATCCAGCGCGTCCTCGGCACGCGCAGCGAGGACAATGACGAAGTCCCGTTCGCCATCGATCGCGAGAACAACGTCTACACGCGCACGCCCGACGAGAAGTCGCAGCTCGACGCGCTCGGCATCGCGCGCCGTCTGCGCGAGGGACGTCCGCTGAACGACATCGAGGGATGGATCGTCAGCGTGAACACCGATCGCCAGAGCGGCCTGCGCATCGGCGTCGCCCGTCCGGTCGGCGAGAACCTGACCGAGCTGAAGAAAAACGCCGCCCGCAATTTCGGCATCGGCCTCGGCCTGATCGCCTTCGCGCTGATCGGCATCGTGCCGTTCGCGAATCATCTGACGCGCGACGTGCAGGTCGTCACCGCGGGCGCGCAGCGCATCGCGCACGGCGATCTGATGACGCGCCTGCCGGTCCAGTCGAAGAACGAGTTCGGCCAGCTCGCGACGGCGTTCAATCGCATGGCCGAGGATCTGAGCCTGCAGCAGCAGCGGCTGCTCGAGCAGGAGCGGACGAGCAAGGAGCAGGAGCTGCAGCAGCGATTGCTCGCCGTCGAGTACGAGCGCAAGTCGGTCGAGCTCGAGGACGCGCGCCGTTTCCAGCTCTCGATGCTGCCGAAGGAAGTGCCGCACCACGATGCGTACGACGTCGCGGTCTACACGAAGACGGCGACGGAAGTCGGCGGCGACTACTACGACTTCCATCTCGACGGCGACGGGCCGCTCGCGGTGACGATCGGCGACGCGACGGGACACGGCGCGAAGGCCGGCACAATGGTGACCGTCGTCAAAACGCTGTTCGCCGGCTACGGCGGCACGACCGAGCCTTCCGATTTTCTTCGCGACGCGGCGGAGAAGATCAAACGGATGGAGCTCGGACGGATGTCGATGGCGCTCGCACTCGCGCGCTTCGCCGGCAACACGCTGACGCTCGCGTCGGCAGGGATGCCGCCGGTGCTGATTCATCGCGCGGCGTCGCAAACGGTCGAGGAGGTGGCCATTCACACGACGCCGCTCGGCACGCTCGGCAACGATTACGCGCAGAGGCAGATCGCCCTGCACGCCGGCGACACGGTGCTCCTGATGACCGACGGTTTCCCCGAGCTGTTCAACGACGCGGGGCAGCAGCTCGGCTATCCGGGCGCGATGGATGCGTTCGCGTCGGCGGCGAGCGGCGCGACCGCGGATGCGGTCATCGCGACGCTGACGAACATCGCCCAGCGCTGGCACGGCGATCTCCCTCCGAACGACGACGTCACGTTCGTGGCCGTGCGCGTCCGCGCTGTGTAAGAATCGCGCGCCGTGAAGTCACGACTCTCCGTTCACATGGCCACGACCGCGACCGCGGCCGCAATGCGCGGCAGCGGCGTCGTCGCCGAAACCCTCGGCCCGATCACCTCCGCCGACGCGTTGTTCTCGAAGCTCGCCCAGGCGCTCGAGTTCGCCGATTCGTTCGGCCACAACTGGGAGACGCTCGACGAGGCGCTGCGCGACGTGCCCGCCGACGTGACGCTGCTGGTCTACGAGGCTGACACGCTGTGGCGCGAGGCGCCCGACGTCGCGTTCGAGCTCGTCGAGTCGTGGCTGAGAGTGGCCGAGGAGCGAACGGCGGAGATGCACCTCGTGTTTGTGTGGAGTTGAGAACGAATATGCGACCGAATCCGAATGACTTCGCGCCGTACTACGCCCGCTACATCGAGCTCGTGCCCGAGGATGACGTCCTGACGGCGATGGAATCGCAGTCGGCGGAGACGCAGCGCTTGCTCGCCTCGGTCGACGAGACCCGCGCCGCGTTTCGCTACGCGCCCGAGAAGTGGAGCGTGAAGCAGGTCGTCGGTCACTTCACCGACGCGGAGCGCATCTTCGGATCGCGCATGCACGCGATCTCACGCGGCGAACAGCAGTCGCTGCCCGGCTTCGACGAGAACGCGTACGTCGCGAACGGCGGATTCGATGCGTGGAAGATCGGCGATCTCGCCGAGCACTACGCACTCGCGCGCCGCGCGAACATCGTCCTGCTGCGCAATCTCGCGGAGGACGCGTGGGATCGGCGCGGCCTCGCGAACGGCGTCCCGGTGACGGTGCGCGCGATCGCGTTCCTGACCGTCGGTCACGAACGGCATCACCTGCGCGTGCTGCGCGAGAAGTACCTCGTCGCCTGAGAACGGATGGCGGATCGCAGATGGCAGATGGCAAAAGCGCTTCTGCCATCCGCCATCCGCAATCTGCCATCTGACTCTCACGCCATCGCGACGTAGCGCAGCACCACGATGTAGTGGCACACGCTGCCGCCGATGACGCAGAGATGCCAGACGCCGTGCGTGTGCACGACGCGCTTCGACATCGCGAAGAACGCGATGCCGACCGTGTAGACGATGCCGCCCGCGATGAGCCACGCGATTCCTGACGCCGGCATGGCGCGCTTCAGCGGCTCGAAGGCGATGATGACCAGCCAGCCCATCACCACGTACAGCACGACCGAGACCGGCCGCAGGCGGTTGTGAAGGAAGACGTCCTTCGCGACGCCCGCGACGGCCAGCGTCCAGATGATCCCGAACAGCCACCATCCCCACGCGCCGTGCAGCGTGACGAGCGTGAACGGCGTGTACGTGCCGGCGATCAGCAGATAGATCGAACAGTGATCGAAGACGTGAAAGATCTTCTTCGCCGGCCCGCGCAGCGAGTGGTACAGCGTCGAGCTGAGATAGAGGATGACCAGCATCGCGGCATAAATCGAGAGCGCGACGATGCGGCGCGTGCCGCCCGTCTGCGTGGCCACCGTGATCGCCACCGCCGCGCCGATGATCGCGAGCACGGAGCCGACGAGATGCGTGATGGCGTTGAATCGTTCGCCCGGGTACATCTCGGGAAGGTAACACGGGGTGTGTGATGGGGGCGTGAGGGGATTCAGGCGTGGGTTGGTCCGTTGGTCCGTTGGTCGGTTGGTCGGTTGTCAGTTTGCAGGTTCCACCGACTAACCGACCAACGGACCAACGGACTAACGGACCAACGACTTACTTCTTCCCCAACCTCTCGGCATTCCCCCTGAACACATTCACATTCGGATCGCCGTTCTCCGTAGCGACCGCAAGCGCGTGCTCGTAGCTCTCGCGGGCTTCGTTGAGCTGGCCGTCTTTCTCGAGGGCTTCGCCGAGGGAGTCGTAGACGTTGGCGGATTTCGGATGGAGGGCGACGTTGCGGCGGAAGACTTCGATGGCGGCCTTCATGTCGTTCGCGCCGAGGAGGGCGTAGCCGGCCTGATTGACGAGGAGCTCGGGGATTGGGATGTCGTAGCCGGCGCGCTTCGAGAGGCGCGCGTAGTGCTCGGTGGCCTGCGCGAGGTACGTGTGCGGATCGTCGCCGCGATTGAATGTGAATCGCCACGGGTCGAAGATTTTCTTCAGCGCGGCGTGATGGCTCGGCAGCACGACCGAGCCGTGGTCCTCATCGTCGAAGTAGAACGACGCGACCTCGAATCCCTTCGGCTTCTTCGCCGCGAAGAACTTCTTCAGCGCCTCGAACTCCGCCTTCGTCGGCTCCTCGTTGCCGAGCGTGAAGACGAGCGTCGCGTTGAGCTCCGGATTCGCCTTCACGAACTCCTCCGCGTGCTTCGCGACGTAGCGGTTGTCCCATGTCAGCGTTGGGCTGACGGCGATCCACGCGCTGAAGAGCTTCGGCCGCGTGAAGAGCGCGTACATCGCGAAGAGACCGCCGAACGAATGGCCGGCGAAGACGCGGTACGGCTGCGTGCGATAGCTCTTCTCGATCGTCGGGATGAGCTCCGTTTCGAAGAAGGCGAGGAACTTCTCCGCGCCGCCGCTGGTCGGGAAGCGGAGCGTCTGGTTGCCGCCGAGGTTCGTCTCGTCGACGTGCGTCGGCGTGAGATCGCGGGTGCGATCGGTGTTCGTCACTCCAACGATGATCATCTCCGGCATGCGTCCCTGCCGCGCGAGGAACTCCGCCGTCGCGACGGTGTGCGCCATCTGCGCGTCGCCGTCGGTCATGTAGAGCACCGGATACGCGGCCGCGCCGCTGCGATACGACGCGGGCAATCGCACGAGCGCGACGCGCTTCTCGCCGAGAACCTTCGAATCGATCTCGACGCGGACGACGTTGCCAACGTTCTGCGCGGCGATCGGACAAACGATCAGTGCGGCGAGAAGAGCGAGCACGAATTGGCGCATGCCGCGGATGTTAGGAGCGTCCGCGCGCAACGCATCCCGCCGTTGCGGATTGGTGACCGGAGGTTTACTCGTTTGGAGTGCGTGCGACCGCAGTCGCCGCTTTGATTGGCGCGAGCCGCAGCTCGCGCCTGCAACGGTGATCGGCGACTGCGGTCGCCTCAGCCAAAGCGCCGGCTGCGGCCGGCGCACCCGGAACTAGAACGGAACTTCTTCGTCGTCCTCGACCATGTCCCCGCCCGCGGGGGCGCCCTTCGACGTGTTGGTGCGCGACGCGCCGCTGTACGAGCCGCCGCCGCCGCCACCGCCCTCGTCGCCGCGGCGGTCGAGCATCTGCATCTGATTGGCGATGATCTCCGTCCGATAGCGCTTCTGGCCCGATTCCTTGTCGTCCCAGGAGTCGGTGCGGATCTGGCCGTCGATGTAGACCAGCTTTCCCTTGCGCAGGTACTGCCCGCAGATCTCCGCGAGCTTGCCCCACGCGACGATGTTGTGCCACTCCGTCCGCTCCTGTTTTTCGCCGTTGCGGTCCGTGTAGCGCTCGTCGGTGGCCATCGTGAATTTCGCGACCGTCTGGCCGTTCGGGGTCGACTTGATCTCAGGGTCCTTGCCCAGCCGTCCGACGAGAATGACTTTGTTGACGCTTGCCATGTGGTGATTCTCCGTTTCAACGTTTTGGTTTTTTAGTTCACTCCGCGCGAAGACGCGGAGTCAATGGAGCAAAGTGCGACGAGTAAGCAACAGGCGAACATTTCGGCGGTTGCTCCCTTGATCCCGCGTCTTCGCGCGGGATGAACTGGGACATGCGTGCCGCGGTTCAGTGTGGAACGAGGCCGATTCTAATCGTTTCTACGGCCGGTAGAATCCGACACAAATGAAATGCGTCATCCAGCGCGTTCGCCGCGCATCGGTGACCGTCGGCGACGAGCTCGTCTCCGACATCGGGCCCGGTCTCCTCATCCTCGGCGGCGTCGAAAAAGACGACACCGAGCAGACGATGCGCGACGCCGCGAGAAAGATCCGCGAGCTGCGCATCTTCAGCGACGACGCCGGGAAGATGAACCGCGACGTCAAGGACATCGGCGGCGCGATCCTCGCGGTCTCGCAGTTCACGCTGGCCGGATCGATCGCGCGCGGACGCCGCCCGAGCTTCGACAACGCCGAGGAGCCGGAGCGGGCGCGAGCGATGTTCGAGCTCTTCACGCGCGAGCTCGGCGCGGACGGCGTCCCGGTCCGGACGGGACGCTTCCGCGAAATGATGATCGTCGCGCTGGAGAACGACGGGCCGGTGACGTTCGTGTACGAGTCGGGGTAGGGACTTCGTGCGCGCCGGGCTCTCCATCAATAAAGAAGGAGGCACCATGGCCGCGAAGAAATCGAAGTCCGGACAGATCACGACGCTGGCGCTCGGCGAGGAGACGATCCTCACGACGATGGCCGTCGGCGAAGAGGCGCCCATCACGACGCTCGTCGAAGGCGAGGAAAACGGCGGCACCGTTTTCACGACGCTTCGCCTCGGCGAGGAGGAACCGGGCACGACGAAGATGCTCGGCGAGGAGAATCCGACCACCAAACGCCTCGGCGAGGAAGGCGGCACGACGACGCTGCGCCTCGGCGAGGAAGGTCCGACGACCGAGGTGGCGGGCGAGGAGGATCCGACGAAGAAGCGCGGCGAGCATCCGCCGATCACCACGCTCGCGCTCGGCGAGGAGGACAAGTATCAGGCGGTGACCACCGCCCTGCCGCGCGCGGGCGCGAAGAAGAAGAAACCGCACCAGACCCTGACGACGCTCGTCGTCGGCGAAGAGGAAGGGCAGGGCGGCGGCGAGGGCGGAGGCGGCAATCCGTTCGGCTCGTTCTAAGCCGATCCTCGTCGCGGGCGGCGACGCCGATCCGAACATTCATTCGCTGCTGACCGAGCTCGAGGCGCAGCGCGTGCCGCACGTGCGTCTGCTCGCCGGCAGCGAGACCCATCCGCGGCTGACGTGGGACGTCGACGCCGATGTGCTGACGATCGACGGCGAGGTGGTGACGCCGCGCGCGGTGTTCCTGCGTCACGACGTCTTCTCGACGCCGTCCGCCACGCGCGCCTACGCGTGGTACACGACGGCGCTCTCGTGGGCGATGGCCCATCCCGACGTGCGCCTCCTCAATCGCCATCACGCCGGACACCTGCTGAAGCCGCAGCAGTTGCTTCTTGCGCGCTCGTGTGGACTCTCGATTCCTTCAACGGTCGTGACCAACGATTTATCCGCGCTCGCCTCCTTATCCGACCACATTGCGAAACCGGTGGCGGGCGGCGAATACACGCAGGTGTTATCCACTGCACTTGCCTCGGCACCGCGGCGAGGCGACGCGTTAGCGGCGCCGGCAATCGTGCAGGAGACGCTCGTCCCGCCCGAGCTGCGCATTTACCGCGCGGGCTCGCAGTTCCTCTCGTTCCACGTGATGGCGAATGCGCTCGACTACCGCACGGACCGTCACGCGCGGGTGTCCGTCGTGCGTAATGACCGTCGCGTGATCGCCGGCTTGCGCCGCCTCACGGACGCGCTGCACCTCGATTTCGCCGCCGCCGATTTCAAGCAGTGCCCTGTTTCGAAGCGCATGCTCTTTCTCGAAGTGAACTCGGGACCGATGTTCGCGGCGTTCGATGCGGTGTCGGGGCGGGCGGTGGGACGGGCTATTGTGGGATGGCTCAAGGAGAGGTGATGGCTGAGAAACCGGCGACCGAGAAGGATGTGAAGGTGAGGGTGTTTGAGGGGCACAAAAAGAGTATTAACCGCGTCGCGATGCCTGAAGACGGTCGTTTCATGCTCACAACCAGCGATGATGGCACGGTTCGTAGGTGGGATTCGGTCACAGGCGATGTGAGCGTGATGACAGTTCGCAAGTCCGAAGGGTACTGTGGCATCGCGGTTACGGCTGACGGTAAACGCGCTGTGGCGGGAGATAGCGATGGTTTCATTGAGTACTTCGACCCGTCTTCAGGCGAGAAACTTGGACGATGGCATGGGCACAACGCGGAGGTAGGCAATCTAGCGTTTCTCCCAAACGAGTGCGAGTTTGTAAGCGCAGCGAGAGATCATTTTCTACGTCGCTGGAATGGCGACACGCACAAGCTAATCGCCCAAAGCAAATTACAATTCACCAACCTGCTCAATGTAGCTGTCTCAGCGGATGGCCGGTCGATCGTCGCGGCAGCATGGGACGAAGGGCTGGCTTTGTGGTCTGGCCGCGAAGACGCAGAGACACTTATTTTTGAAGAGAACATTGCTGCGATGGCTCCAGTCAGCCTTACAGCAGACAGCCGCTACACGTTTACCGGCACGCGGGATAGCAAGGTAATCCAGTGGGATCTCGCGCAAGGACGACGAATCGCATCATTCGAAGGGCACAGCGATGAAGTGAAGGCCGTGGCGGTGACGCCCGATGGGCGCTTCTTTGTCTCCGGTAGCGGAGATAAATCCGTCCGACTATGGGCAACAGAGACCGGCCATTGTTTGGCGGTATTGCAAGGGCACAGCGGCTGGGTGTTTGGCGTCGCTATTACGCCTGATGGTCGCCGGATCGCATCAGTCTCCCACGATCACACTCTCCGCGTTTGGGACATCCCCGAGTGGATCCTCGCCCGCGCCTCCACCTCCCGTAAACGCGGATACATGAATGCGAAGGTGGTGCTGCTCGGCGAATCCGGTGCGGGCAAAAGCGGCCTCGCTCTGCGCCTGTGGTACAACCGGTGGGAAAAGACAGAATCCTCACATGGGATGGAGATTCAGAAACTCACGCTGCCGGAAGCAGGCGGTGATGAAGACATCGTTAAAGAGGTCTGGCTGTGGGATCTCGCCGGGCAGCCCGACTATCGCCTCACGCATCAACTTTTCATGGAGCAGACGTCGCTCGCGCTGCTCGTCTTCGATCCGCAGGACGCGAAAGTCTTCGAGACCGTTGGATACTGGCAGAACGCGTTGCGCAAGGTCGCGCGCGTCGGCAACGTCGCGGGGGTGCTCGTTGCCGCGCGATGCGATCGTCCGGGGTTGCGTCTCACAATGAACGAGATCCGCGAGTGGGCCGCGGCGCGGGGCCTGGAAGGGCCGATTCTCACTGCTGCGAAGTTGAAGAAGCACCCCGGCGCGAAAGAACTGCGCGCACTCATCGCCAAGCTGCTGCCGTGGGAGACGATGGAGTTCCGCAGCACGATGGAGAACTTTCCCGCGCTGAAGGACGCCATCCTCTCCGTGCGCGGAGCGAGCGATGTCGTTGTCACGCCGAGTGAGCTGGAAGCGCGCGTTCGCGACGCCGTGCCGAAGCTCGCGTTCACGCCCGAGGATCTTCGCGCGGTGACCTGGCTGCTCGCGGGGGAGGGCGTGCTTCACAAGCTGCCTTATGGCGATCTCGTCGTGCTGCAGCCGAGTTGGGTGAACAGTTACGCCTCGACGCTCGTGAAGATGGCCGGCGAGGATCAGGACCATCTCGGACATGTACCATTGGCCACGATTCAGGCGGGGCAACTGCCGGACGACGGCACGCCGCGTTTGCCGCTCGAAGATGAACGGCAATTGCTACCAGCGCTGATTGCGCTCTTCCTCGAGCGCGCGCTCGCGTGGAAGCAGGACACGGGCAAAGGCACGATGCTCGTCTTTCCGAGCTACGTCCGCCTGCCGCGTCCTGAAGCGCCGCCGCGTCCCGGGCGCACCGTGCTCTATCGTTTTGCCGGTCCGCTCGAGGAGATCTATTCGACCCTCGTCGTGCGTCTGCATTACAGCGGTCTGTTCAAGTCGACGAAGCTGTACCGACAGGCTGTGGACTTTACGACGTTCACGGACAAGCTCGCGGCGTTGACGATGAGCGAGCATGGCGAGCGGGGAGAACTGGAGATCTACTTCGGCGCAGGTCTCGATCAGGACCTGCAGGCAACGTTTCAGCGATTCGTCGACGACCATCTGCGCGCGAAAGCGTCCAACGTCGAACGTCTCCGCAATTTCTTCTGTCCGAAGTGCGGCGAGGAAGCAGATCGGAGACCGATTGATGCCGCGTTGCAGAAGAAGCGCACGAGAATCGCTTGCAGCTACTGCGATCCCGAGAAGCCCGGCGTCATCGATTTGAATGACGTCCTCGAGCAGCAGTTCATCACGGGCCAGGGCGAGGCTGGCGCCGACAAAGCCGCTCGCAAGGCAAACGAAGAGATCCTCGCGGCATCGAAGGAAGGCGTCATGGTCGGCGAAGTGCAGACCATCGTTTTCAGTGCGGACCAGATCTACCGCATCGTCGCCGAGCCGGACGAAGGAATCGATGGTGAGATCGAGTTCCGCAATGCTCGCAAGAAAGCGACCGGAGTGTGTTATCGCGTGCAACTCAAGTCCGGCGACTCACACCTGACAAAGCTGAAGAACGGAAGCGAGAAGTTCGCGATGAAGCCCCACTACGAGGAGCTATGGGCGGGCAAGGGAACGGTGCCTGTGATCCTCATCCACCGCGCGAGCGATGGCCGCCTTCGCTACATGAACGCCACCGACGCCATCCACGCCGCGCAGAAAAAGGGCAAGCCCGTGAAGCAAATTACTTTCGTCGGCGAAGATTTCACGAAGGAGGCCGTCCTCCGTTTGCGCGACGAACGCCTGAAGTCGTGACGTGAGATCATGCGCGGACACATGCGTCTCCGCGGTCTCCTCTCCGGCGCGTTCGCGCTCGTCGCCGCACTTGCGGCGCGCGCCGACGTGCGCGGCGTGCTCCACGAGCCGCGCGCGGGCGAGGTGCTGCGCGGCGGCACGACCGCGACCGTCTCCTGGTCCGCGCCGCAGCTGCCGAAGTACGTCGAAGAGTGGGAAGCGTTTCTCTCCGTCGACGGCGGCCGCTACTACGCCTACCGCATCACGCCGCATCTCGACATCGAGCGCCGCGCGTTCACGTTCGACGTCCCGAACGTCGAGACCGGCGACGCGCGGATCCTCATCCGCGCCGGCGATGAGCATCGTGAGATCGAGGTCGAGACCTCGCAGGCATTCGCCATCCGAAGAGATTCCGCGCGCGCTCTGGCGGCGCCGCAGCTGGAAGTCGTCGACGATGAGCGCGGCGAAGCGGCGCGCGAGGGCGAGCGCGGCGTCGTCGAATGGATCGACGGCCGCCGCGACGGCAGCGATCTCGAGACCCGCAGCGCATTGCAGCGCACGGACACACTCGACGCGGCCGAGATCATCGTCGAGACATCGAAGCCGGTCGAAGAGACCGGGTTGCAGTCGATCGCCACACCGCGACGGGAAACGTCGCGCGTTGCGCTCGCACGCGAACGCGAGAAAGAGCGCGGCGCGCCGCGGCATCGCGATCTGCTGCTCGCGTGCAGCCGCCTGAACATCTAGAGCGAGACGTCATTCGCCTTCTCCATCCGCTGCTTTGCCGCGAAAGGAGAGCCATGCGAAGACTCTTCGCACTCTGCATTGTCTTGCTCGCGGTTGCGCCGTTGTTCGCGCAATCGCCCAACACCGCGTCGCTGATCGTGAACGTCCTCGATCAGAGCGGCGCGATCCTGCCCGGCGCCGCGGTGTCGGTCGTCAACAGCGCCACCGGCGCGACGCGCGAAGTCGTCTCCGGCAGCGACGGCACCGCCTCGATTCCCGCGCTGCCGCTCACCGGCACGTACACCGTCACGGTCTCGAAGACCGGATTCGGCGACGAGCACCGCAACGACATCACCCTTCGCTCCGGCGAGACCGCGACCATCCGAGTCACGCTGCTCGTCGGCTCCGAAACGGCGGGCGTCACGGTTTACGGAACGGCCGAGGGGGTGCGGGCGGATGCGCAAATCGGCGGCCGCTTCGACAGCAAACAAATCGACGAGACTCCGATCCTCGGCCGCAAGCTCACCACGCTGCCGCTGTTCAATGCCGCGTTCCGGCAGGCGAAAGGTACCGGCGATCTGTTCGTCAACGCGACGTACTTCGTCACCGGCGCCGGCTCGCGCCGCACCACGACGTACACGCTCGACGGCGCGAGCAACGACGAAGGGTGGGGGCGGCAGACGATGATCGCCGCGGTGCCCCTCGGCGCGGTTCAGGAAGTCAGCGTGCTCTCGAACGCCTTCTCCGCCGAATACGGCTGGACCGCGGGCCCTGCGGTCAACGTCGTGACGCGATCGGGAACGAACAATCTCTCGGGCGAGGCGCTGTACATGACCCGCCCCGGCAGCTGGCAGGCCGACAGATTCTCGACGAGCGGCTTCTGCCCGCCGTCGGTCGACGGCTGCACCACGCCGGCGACGCTGCAGGGCATCAGTCCGGTCGACATCCCGGACGAGCTGTCGCAATACTCGCTGTCGATCGGCGGTCCGATCGTCAGAGACAAAACCTTTTTCTTCGCCGCGGCGGATTACACGACGCAGGACCGCACGACGTTTCTCTCGACGTCGCTGCCGGCCTTCGTTCTCCCGTCCGATGGCAATCTCGAATACACCGGCAATTATCGTCAGACGCTCTTCAATGGGCGCCTCGATCACATGCTGACGCCGTCGCACACGCTCATGCTGCGCACGAACGTCGATCACATGTCCGATGACAATCCGCAGGACGCGGTCGGCGGCACCAATGCTCCGAGTGTTGCACGCCGTTATTCGCGGCGCGCGTGGACCGCGCAGGTCAATGAAACCGCGGTATTGAGCGACAGTCTCCTCAACGAGGCCCGCTTCGCATTGCTCAATGGCGATCCGGTGACGCAGTGGGAGGCACAGACGCTGTCGACGACGTACACGCGCGCCGGCTCCGTGCCGTTCACGATCGGACAGTCGCGCGCGTCCGATCTTCACGGCCGTCAGTATCAGCTGGCCGACACGCTGTCGTTGTCGCGCGGCAATCACTATCTCCGCTTCGGCGGCAGCGTGAGCCGCCACACCTCCGGCGGTTTCGGCAGTGAGCCCGGCACACCCATCCTCGGCACGTTCACGTTCAGGAACACGACCACGGCGCCATTCGGTCAATTAACGCTGGCCGACGTGCAGCAATACACGCAGCCGATCAATTTCGGGATCGACTCCTACGAGCTCACGCAGCGGCTCTACACCGGTTTCGTGCAGGACAGCATTCACTGGCGCGACCTCACGATCGATCTCGGCCTGCGCTATGACCGGCAGACCCTCACCGACGACACGAACAATCTCGCGCCGCGTCTCGGATTCGGCTGGCATCCGAACGGCGATCGGCGTCTCGCGATTCGCGGCGGATACGGCACGTATTACACGCAGATCCGCTCCAACGCGGTCGCGGGATATCTCGTCAATGGACTCGACGGTCTGACGACTTACACCGCCACGCCCGGACAGCTCGGATTTCCGACGTGTCTCACCGGATCGTGCCTTCCAGTGCCGCTCGATCCGCGCACGCTGCCCGCCTCGCAGCTGCCGGCGCGCGACATCACCATCCGCGCCGGACGCCGCGATTTCTACAAGGAACAATTCGCGCGTTACGGATTGAACTTCGATCTGCTGCCGAACTATCCGGACGAGCTGGTGAATCCGCGCAGTGAGGTGATGTCGATCGGTGCGGAGCGCGAGTTTGCCAAAGGCCTGTTCTTCGGTGCGGATCTCGTCCATCAGCACTGGACGGATCTCGATCGCACGGTCGATCTCAATGCGCCGTCGCCGTTCGATCGCACGGCGCCGGGACAGACGCGCACCGTCGCGCAGGCGAATGCGACGCGTCCGATCCTTCCGGTCGCCGGCGGGGTGCGCCAGGTCAACGTGCTCATGAACCTCGGCGAAGCGGATTACAAGGGCCTGCAGACGCAGCTCAGCTATCGCGGCAATTCGCGTCTCTATGCGGCGCTCAGTTACACGCTGGCGAAGGCCACGAACACGTTCGAGCCGGACGGCAACGGCATCGCCCCGAATCAGGGCATCATCAGCCGCCTCGGCGAGGAGGAGCGCGGCCCGAGCGTGCTCGATCAGCGCCATCGCGCGGTGCTCACGCTGACGTACAACCTGCCGTTCAACATCTCTGTTGGTACGGTGACGCAATACGCGTCCGCGCGTCCGTTCAGTGCCGTGACCGGAATCGACAACAACGGCGACGGCGCGAACAACGATCGTCCGGTGATCGACGGCAAAGTCGTGAGCAAGTCATCGTTCCGAGGAACGCCGACGTCGGAAGTGGCGGCGTTTGTGGAGGGACGCATCCATCAATTCGGCGCGACGTCCATCGTCCTGCGCCTGGAAGGTTTCAATCTGCTCAATCACGGCAATTACCTCGGCCGCGGACAGACCACATACGGCGACGCGGTCGCGCCGAATGCGACGTTCGGTCAGCTTGTCTCGGCCGTCAACGTGGCGACTGCGCTGCCGGCGTTCGCAAACGTCGATCCGCCGCGCATGTTCCAGGCCCAGGTGAGGTTCATTTTCTGATGATGAAACGATCTCTATCGTGCATTGTGATCATTGCCATGGCGGCGTCGCTGTACGCGGCGGCGCCGATGGTCATCAGCGTTGCTAAGGAGCGCGCCGGCCGTCCGTCGGCGCGCTTCCTGGCCGTCGTCGGCGACTGGCTCGTTGCGCCCGACGAGCATGGCAAAGCCGTGCTGCAGGTCGATGGCCGTCAATGGATCAAGGGACAACCGTCTGCGGGCCTCGCCGCGAAAGCGCGCACGATTTACGGCGCGAAGCACGAGGAATTCATCGACAGCGTCAAGGCGTACGCCTATTTCCCGTATTCGGTCGCCAAAGACGTCCCCGATTTCAGCAACGGCGAGATCTCGATGCGCTTCCGCCTCCTCGGCGGCCAGCTCGATCAATGCGCGGGGATTCTCTTCAATCTGAAAACGAACGGCGATTACCTGACCGTGCGCTTCAATGGCAAGGAGGACAATCTCGTTCTCTGGACGTTCAAGTCGGGCAAGCGCAGTTTCGTCAAAAAGGGCGTGCACGACGTGCCGCTGAAGATCGGCGAGTGGCATCGGATGAAGATCGCCGTCGACGGCATGCAGCTTCGCGGTTATCTCGACGACGAGCTGCTGATCGAGTACACGCTGGCGGAGCCGGTATCGGGCAAGGTCGGCGTCTGGTCGAAGACGGACAGCGTCAGCCAGTTCGACGACTATACGGTCGCCGCGCGATGACGAACGCCACCGCGATCGCCATCGGCCAGACGACATAGAACAGCGTCGCCGCCCCGCGCGGCGATGCCTTCAGCGGATGGCCGGGATAAACGGCCTCGCCGCGCGCGGGCGGCGTGAGCCCGGCCAGCGTTTCGATCTCGTCGAGCACGATCTCCTCGGTCGTCGAGCGGCTCACCGTTTCCTTGCCGCCGGTGCGATAGACGATCGTTCCGTAGCGATCGTCGTTCTCGAACAGCGCGGTGCGACCCGCATACGGATATTCGACGCGCAGATCGCGCACTGTGCGGCGGAGTTTCGTCAGGACGTTGCGCTCGTAGTCGTTCGCGCGCGGATCCTCCGCCGCGAGATGCACGCGAATCGTGACCGGCGTCGCGATCGTTTGCAGAAGACGCTCGTCCGCGGCTCCAAACGAATTGCGGCGATCTTCCGACACATCGGCGCTGCGATTCTTCGGGATCACTGCAAACGTCAGCGCGGCGATTGCGATCGCGATCGCAGACATGACGAGCCGTTTGCGCGTCGTCGCGCGCAGGTCGAGAAATGCCGCCGCGATGACGAGCAGCACGATCGACGCGACGACAGCCATCACGATCGCGTCGAGGCTGACGAGGCCGCGCTCGAAACGGCGCAGCATCGCCGCCGGCGTGAATGCCGCCGCTTCCGCAATCCATCCGCCGCGGCCCGTCGCGAAGAAATCGAGCGCCCACGTGCCGATCGTGAACGCGAGCACGGCGATGGCCGCGCTTGCGGCGCCGTTCAGCACCGACGCGGCGGCGATGGCGAGGCTGCACGTGACGACGTATCGCAGCGTGTGGCCGGCGACGAGGTTCGCCGTTTCGCCGAGCGCGAGATGACCGCCGTACGCGCGCCAGAGCAGCAGCGCGATCGCGGCCGGAATCAGACACGCGACCCATCCCGCGAGCAGCGCGATCATCTTCGACGCGAGCTGCGTGCGCACGCGCAGCGGCGACTGGAGCAGCAGCATCAGCACGCCGGAGCTTTTCTCCGTCGCGACGAGATGGATCGCGACGAACGGCACGAGGAACGTGATCAGCAGGTCGTACGCGCCGAGGGTGGGGACGAGGATGCCGTCGAGGGGAGAGAGCGCGGAGGCGAGTGCGAGTCCGCCGCTCGCTTCCGCATACGCGCCGACCGCGGCGATGAAGCTCATGCCGACGAGCGGTCCCGCGACGAGCAGCAGCAGCGCGAACGCCGTCGAGCCGAAGAGCTCGCGCAGATCATTCGAGCGCAAGGAACACCTCTTCGAGATCGACGTTCTTTTCGTCGACGATTCCGATGGCGCGGCCGTGATCGAGCAGCAGGAAGCGATCGCAGACGCGCGCCGCGTCGGAGAGCTGATGAATCGAGAGGATCAGCGTGCGGCCCGGCGCGGCGCGCGCGCGGAGCAGCTCCATCGCCGCGCGCGTCTGTCGGAAGTCGAGACCATCGAACGGCTCGTCGAGCAGGAGGATCGGATGCGGCGTGCTCAATGCGAGCGCGAGTGCGACGCGACGCGCTTCGCCTTTCGACAACGATCCCATGCGCTGCTGCAGCAGAGAGCCGAGTTGCAGCGCATCGATGGCCGCGACGTCTTTCTCACGTGCGAACAGACTCGCAAAAAACTCGAGGCACCAACCGACGCGCCGCTCGCGCCACGGACGAATCGCCTCGGGCAGATAGAACAGCGCGTCATCGTGCGCAACGCGTCCGCTCGCGAGAGGCGCGAAGCCGGCAATCGCTTCGAAGAGCGTCGTCTTGCCCGCGCCGTTGGGACCGATGACACCGAGGATCTCGGTGCGATGGGCGTCGAACGAAACGGCGTCGAGGAGCAGACGGCCGCCGCGGCGGACGGAGATCGCATCGACGCGCAGCAGCGGTGCGTCGTCCATCAACGCGGTGCGAACTGCGGCGGGATGGGATGCGCCGCGTCTTCCTGCTGCCACACGATCGACTGTACCTTCCACGCGGAACCGACGCGCACCATCTGGAAGCTGTTGATCCCGCGCGCCATCGGTTTCTCCTGCGTCGACGTCTCGCGCGACTCGTACGTGCTCCAGACGTGGGCGATGTTTCCGTAGCGAACGATCCGCGTCGCAACCGGCCGCTCAAAGAACCCCTTCTCATTGAATCGCGGCGTTGCGCGCTCGACATACTCCTTCGGCGTCATCACGCGCACCCCATCGGCCGCCGCGACGACCATCCGCGCCTCCGGCGCGAACAACGCCTCGAACACCTTCCAGTCGCGCCGCCCCGCGGGCCCGGAGATCACGTTGTAGACAGCGAGCACGGTCGCCTGAATGTCGAACTCGTCGCTGCCGACGGGTGGGGGTGGGGCGGCATCGCGCGTTGTTGCGCACGCGAGAGCGAGCGCGGCGAGGAGACCTGCGATTACGACGTTTCGCATGGTGGGGGAGTATAGGGGGGCGCGGGTTCGACCTCCGGCCTGTCAGGGCGGAGGTCGGGTGGTGGAGCGCCGTCGGTCCCGCCAAGTAAGGCTCTCACCAGCCGCCACTTCGGCGCCTTTCGTGTTTTCAGTGGGTTGCGTTAGAAGTTGTAACTCGCAAGCTGACTCGCAAGGTCGCACTTTTCGCGAGCGACATTTTGTGCAGACCCGCGACCAAAGCCGCGAAGTGTTTCCGGTTTCGATCGGATGTTCCACGGAAAACGTGTGACAAGCGCACTTAAAAGCGAAACGTCCGACGCCGATGGTTACGACGCTGCATCCTCGCGCACGCGTCGTCGAGTCATCCGAGAATCGCGCTGTGGTCGAGTCAACCCTCGAGGCGAATGGGAGAGTGACCGCGACATGCCGCGGAACGTTCGTCGCGGTCAAGGAAGGCCACCCGGCGTTTTTCCGGTGGTAGCGCGGGCGGCTCGCCCTCCGTCGCGCCAACGGCTCGTCGGCGCTTACATGGGATCAGCGACCCGTCAGCCCATGCGACACCCAGTGCGCGATCTCGGCGCGTACGCCCTTGTTCAGCAGGATCGCGTACTTGCTCGCACCGCCGTGGAAGTTTCCCCCATGCAGTCCCCACAGGATCCGCCGATGGTCCACGACCGACCATAGCGGTCCGCCGCTGATGGCTTTCGCCGTATCGAGTCGGTGCTCAACGAGGCGCGTCGTATCGTCGATGGCCGGCCATCGCGATGGCCTGATCTCCCCTGCGGTGCACGACGCGATCTGCATGGATCCGAGGATCGGCCCGCGGGTCCGGTGCATGAATTGCGCTTGAGGATCGCGCTCTCTGGCCGGGTAACCGGCCAGGTAGGCGTCTTTTCCCATGAGGCAACGCGGGTCGAAGGGCGGCATGGGCCAGAAGGGTGTCGGAGCATCCTTCGACAACCGGATGATCCCGTAGTCCTCGTCCCAGCTCCGGCAGCAGTTCGCGCTCCACCCTCTCTTCACCGCCCATCCGTCGGCCTTGATTCCGTTGCTTGCCGCGGCGGGCCCGTTCTGGGCCACGAACACGTGGATCGAGAACGTGTTGTTCGGCTCCTCCGGCGGGAAGATCACATGGGCACAAGTCAGAACGTGTCGCGTCGTAATCAGCACACCGCTCCCGAAGGAGTGACGGCCGCTCTTCATCTTCGTATCGACGCGGCACACAGCGCGGAACTCGTCCGTCGTGGTGTCCGGGACAAGCGCCAGAGGTGAGACCGACCCCGGCGTCTCCGTTGTCATACGCGGCGCCGGCTCGGCGCGGCCTAACGTCAGATACATGGTCAGTACTCCTCATGGGACCCGATCAGGCCTGCATCGGTTTACGTCAGTCCGGTCCGCGGCGTGGCCCGCAGCACGAAGTGCGAATGCCTCATAGCAATGGGCGTTGGCGCGTTGTGCACCCGCATCGTTCATGTCCCTAAAGATCAGGTGCAGCGTTTCGTGGAGGATGACGCCCGCGCGGAACGTCTCGGCGTCCGCGCGTACACGCGGATCAAGAGTCCAGAAAGCGTTGCAGAGATCGATCTCAATCGCCTGATGCGCTGCCTGTCCGCGGCGCCCAGCCGGGGCACCGGGACACGTGCAGTGATAGTGAATTCCGCGCTTCACCAATGCCTTTGCCGCCGCGCGGAGGCGATGCGCCACATTGATCCCGGACGGCGTGTTGTTTGCCCACGGAATCGGCCTGTTGGGATCATGCCGGAAAAAGAACCGGAACAATCTCGCAGTATCCGTATCCTCGTCGGTCCTCGGCTGCCCACTGACTCTCTTTTGCTCGACGGATTCGAGCCGCGATGCGGCGGTATTGAGAATCCCGACCGCGACAGTGACCGCCCGCCGCACGGCGGTCGTGGCTTGCGCCATTGTGAATCCTGCAGGCGGACAGGTGGCGGCATCCATGAGCCGGAACTGCCCGAGATGACCGAGCGACGGATCGTGGCCATGCCCGTCGGGAGTTCCGGGTGTTGCTGGTTCGCGCATCCTTTGAGTTGCTTCGAGCGTTTTCTCAGCTAGGTACATGCGCCTCTCCCTCAGGGACACGGGGTGGTATAGCTGACAGGGATTCTGAAGAACAACCGGGCATGACGCTGCAGCCGAAGCTCTTTGGCCCCCATCCGCCATATGTAGGAGTTCTCGCCGAGCTTTCCGATCAACTGACGCCAGCTTTCGTCCACGAGCCGCAGCACGAACGCCGCTTGCCCGGCCGGCGACTGCAGTACCGGAAACTGCTTGGCAAAGGAGTCGATCTGACCACCTCTCATGATGAGGAGGAAAATGGACGGCTCCTGGCCACTGGGGTTCAGGAGAGGAATTGCGGCGACGTCCTTCGTGACTTTCTCAATCTGCGTGGAGTCGAGCTTCCGTGTAGCCAACTCCCAGTCCATACCGAGCACGAACTGTTCGAGGTAGGTTCTCTTCTGCGCGACGGGGAACCAATCCCGCTCGCAGTCACACATACGAACAGGAGCTGGTGGTGGGTATTCGGCCAGGGCGGCTGCGCCGGCTTTCGTGGCGCGGATCTCAGCGACCACAAGCTGTACGACCTTGCGGGTGTTGCACTCATCAAGCACTGCAGCCCGCACCCGTTGGACTGCAGTCGATGGCCCGCGTCCACGTGCTCTCACCCGGGCGAAGGCGTGCGCGGTTTCATGCGCCACATCCTCAACCCAGGGAATCGGACCGCCCCCACTCAGCGAAGTCTTGAAGCTAATGACGTCGAAGACGTGCCGCCCCGCAGGAGAAAAGTGGCTGCCGTCATCGTCGTAATCCACGTAAAGAAGCCGGCGACCCTTGAGGCTGCCTCCTGCAATACGGAAGTTGTTGTCCAGTTTAGAGCTCGGGTTCTCCAGTTTAAGGTAGTTCCAGTACCGATCATCGACATAAGCCCTGTCCAGAAGGTCGGCCATCCGTCGAAACTTCTTGGAAAGACAAAGCAGCCGGATCGCTTCGGGATGAATGGCAACCCAGGACATTGCCAGCCCATACTGGCCCGATGACAACCTGACGGTCGCTTTACCCAAACCCGAGAGCCCATCCGGATACACTGGCGTTCCCACCCGGTGGGCAATACCCCAATCTGTTATTCGTCCCGCAGCTCCCGATTGGAAGTAGCTCACGATATCCTTTCTTCGCGTCACCGTCCGCCAAATGCGGGGTTGTACCAGTAGCGTCCGAGCAGGCGCCCGCCCACGAGACTCACTGAAGTCGGGGAGAAGGCGATGATGCCCGGATTCCCCTTGAAACGCACGACCAACTCAAGTAGGCACCCCTCGCGCAGACGCATGTGAATGGGAAAGCCGCAGAGTCCCCACGGGTTGATGATGCGGTCGAAGGTGAGCCATGGCGCGAGCGGCTCTCCATCGCTCCGGATCTGCCATTCCAGATTGGGCGTCACCACCTGCGCCGGGTTTTCTGCGTACGCGTCGGTGAACTGCGCGAAGTATTGAAGCTCTCCGCAGTAATTCGGGTGCAGCTCGTACCTTGCCAGCACCACTTCCGGCTTTTCGCTGGTAGGGGCGGCGACGATGTTGGAGTTATCGAAGTACCCCGCGTCGGCCGGAATGGCGCAAACGGGACAGACGGTCTCCGCCAGGACTGCCGTCATTCGCCCAGCCTCTTGTATCCGTGCAGCACGATGAACAGCGTGCCGTTCTTGAAGAACTCTTCCTTGGACAGCTCCTCGACCTCGATGCGGATGGTCGCGCGCGGGACGAACTGCACCGGGCGCGCGAACGGACGAAACGGACGGCCGCCGTCGGCGGCGCCCAGGCCGGCGATGTTGTGCACGGCCTTATTCTGCAGCTCCCGACCGCTCCCCGAGTCGACGATGGTGTAGAGAAACTGAATCCCCGCCGCCGGTCCCGTCGACCCCGCGGCCGTCTCCGCCGCCGGAACGAAGCTGTATCCGACCGACACCGCCACGAAGATCCCTTCGGTGCTGATGGTGATGACGTCCTGCACCCTCTCGCCGCGCTCCCCTTTCAGCTTGAACGTCGCCACATAGTCGTACGGGATCTCCTTCGCACCGACGACCCCCGCTCCAGTGTTAGAGGTGTGTGGTTCTTCGGTCGCGACGCCTCCGCTGTTTTGACCCAATGCGTATCGCATCGTTCGTTCTCCGTATCGGCTGCTTTACCAGAGCGGGCTCCACATCGGCGGGTTCCCCGAGGGCGAAAAGTTCGGGGTCTGCCGCGGCTCGTCGGGACGGAAACCCTCCACACCGTTCATGCCGGCGTCGCGGACGTAACCGCTCATCATCGAGTCGGCGTCCTCCGCATGCAGTCCCTCGATCGCGTCTTCGGCATCGATGCCCTGCAACTCCTCGTCCGCGGCGAAGCCACTGAGATCGTCCTCCGCGCCGAAGCCGTTCAGTTCATCGTCGTCGGCCAGACCCTGCAGTTCGTCTTCGGAGAGCCCGCGCAACTCGTCATCGTCGGCGAGGCCGTCAAGGTCGTCGCCGGCGCCGATTCCCTGCACCTGGTACATCGAACCGTCCGGCGCCTCGTAGAGCGCGCCCAGCCCGTCCGGTCCCTCGACGCCGACCTTGCGCAGGAACGGTGAGGCCACGGTGAGCGCCGCCGAGGCACCGGGGATGAAGGATGCGAACGGCCGCGCGACTTTGAGACCGCGCTTCGCCAGCTTGCGAAGGCTCTTCCAGAAGCCGAATGGACTCCCGAGCCCGTCGACTCCTTGCACCCACTGATACCGTTGTCCGTCGGGCCCCATGGCGATGTCGCCCAGGAACGGTGCCGTGCGCCGCGTGTAAGGTGCCATTTGCGCCTGGCCCCTGACCCGCCGCCAGCAGCCGACGGCATTGCCTAACCCGTCGACTCCCTGAACCCACTGATACAGGTTCCCATCAGTGCCGCTGTCGAATCCCTGGATCGTGTCGTCTTCGCCGAACCACATGGTGTCCCTCCTTCTATTGAACGTCGCGGGTGAGGTAGCCGTCGAGCACCACCCAGAGCCGAAGAGGCCCCCGGGTTGCGCCCAATGTCGTCGGGATTCCCTGCGGGAAGAGGATCTCCACGCGGAAGTTCTGGCTGGATGCGACCTGCACCGGCTCGGAGAATCGGAAGGTGGCCATAGGATCGGGATGGCCGTGACTCGGCAGATCCTGATTGCCAGGGCTCACGCCCGCACCTGCTGGAAAGTAGTACGTCGGCATCTCGATCATCGTCTTCTCCCCTACCAGGAGGCTGGTGACCGAGTTGTAGATGAGATCCGCGAGTAGGTTGTCCGTCTCGGACGACAAGTTTTGTCGCGGAACGCTAGGCAGGGGCGAGACCACGACGCGCATGGCCCTGATC
>Ga0075425_100000506_pt1 | contig 36533 bp, 31 predicted proteins | sample SoiMethybrSBSTD4_FD_75300 | JGI IMG/M metagenome (GOLD analysis project Ga0075425, IMG submission 75300) | Bulk soil microbial communities from a Populus tree surrounding site in Tennessee, USA - Soil MetaG P. TD hybrid SBSTD4 | ecosystem: Environmental > Terrestrial > Soil > Tree plantation... | reverse complement strand
TCTTTTTCGTGCAGCGCGTTCAGCTGCTCGATGTCGGCCTTCGCGAGATCGGGCTGGCCCGAGCGCGCCGCGCCAAGCGCGCGCGAGAAATGCGTGATCGCTTCGACGAACGGCTGCGGGCTCGGCTGCACCGCGAGCGCCGCCGCGTCGGACCACGCGCCGCGCTCCGCCGCCCAGCGGGCCGGAACCGCGGCCGCGGCCCATCCGCCGGCGAGGTTCCCGGTCATCCCCGCCATTCCGGGCATCGCATTGCCACCCGATGGTGCGGGACGCGCGACGATCTCGGCGATGCCCTCGAGGATCTTTTTCGCCTCGCGATCCTGCGCCGTCTGCAGAAACGCGTACATCTCGTAGTCCCAGGCGTGCAGCGCTTCGCCGACGTCGTGGCGCGACATCGCTACATCGTGCGAGCGGATGTTGGTGTCGATCGACTCCTGCCACGAGCCCACACGCGTGAACGTGTGCGCCGGCATGTGGAGGGCATGCGGCGCATCAGGCGCGAGGTCCGCGTACTTGCGCGCGTACGGGAGCGCTTTCGGCGCGAGCGCCGGTACGTCGTAGCTGTGAATGAGGTAGTGGGTCACGCCCGGGTGATCGGGTTCCACCTTGTACAGCGTCTCGAGGAGCGCCGCGGCCTTCAGCTGGTTCGCGTAGGTTTTGTCGGTCGGCGGCGCGGTCTGATCGATCGCGAGCGCATAGAACGCGGCGGCCTCGCGATCGTTCGGATACTTCGTGTAGATGCGCTCCATCGCCTTCTCGTAGGCGAGGGTGCGCGCGCGATGATCGAGCGTCGCCGCATCCTTGTAGAGGAGGCCGACGGCCGCGATGTAGTCGCGCTCGCGGTCGGTCTTCGCGCCGATCGTCTGCGCCTTGTCGGCCGCCGCGAGGCCGTCCTGGAGCACCTTCGGCTGACGCAACCCGGCGAACGGATTGCCCCAGGTGCTCATCGCGATCCCCCACTGCGCGATCCCGCACGACGGATCGGCGTCCAGCACCTGCTTGAACCCGGCGATCGCGTCTGCGAACTCGAAGGAGTGCAGGAGCGCGATCGCGTGGTCGAATTCGCCGGCGACTTTCGGCGCGCACGACGTGTCGAAGTGGACCGTGCCGAGACGGTCGTTGCCGGCCCGCGGCTGCGCCGACGTGAGTCGGGCGACGACGAGGATCAAAACCAGTAGCGTCCAGCCAATACGCACCGCACGCATAACGTTCTCCCTTCGTTCCCAATACATGAATCAGAGTCGCCCGAACGCCTCGGCGGCGGCGTCGAGAATTTCGGTCGAGAGCTTCGGGTCGTCGACGGCGCGCGACAGCGTCAGCGCACCGATCATGCCGCACATGGTCGCGAGCGCCTGGCGGCGGCGCGCCGTTGCCGAGCGGCCCGGGATCAGTTCCCGCAGCGCGTCGACACGATTCTTCAGCCCTTCGGTAAACGCGCGGCGCACGGCGGCTGGCTGCCGCACGACGTCGCTGCCGAGCGCGGCGAACAGGCATCCGGTGCCCGGATGATCGCGATGGCGCGGCGTCAGGTAGCCACGCACGACATCTTTCAGCGACGGGTCCGCCCTGCCCGACAGCCGCTGCATCCAGCCTTCGCGGCTGACGACCCGCCCGGTGATCTCGGCGGCGAGATCGTCTTTGGAGGCGAAATGACCGTAGAAGCCACCGTGCGTCAGGCCAGCGCGCTTCATGATGTCGGCGACGCTGATGCCGTCGAACCCGTGCTCGCGGAACAGCGTCCCGGCGACCTCGAGAATCCGCTCGCGGGTCGCCGCCGCCTCTTCGCGTGACACTCTCACTGCAGACCCCCTTGGATGACCGGACGGTACTATACATGATGACCATCATCAATGTATAGATGACAGTGATCATGAACAGTTTTGGTTGCCGCGGGAGGTCCGGCCCCACGCCGATCGCTCGGCTGAAGCCTTCGCGCTCCGGTCCTCCGCAGTGGGCGATGGCGCACACTGGGACGATTCCGCGCAGTGGGCGGGCCGAGCTCAACCGCGAAATTCAAGGCGCTTGTGAGCAGCTATTTACGGTCATTTTCTTGCTCAGACGGTAACGTCCGAACCCTCTCCAGATCATGCCCAATAGATTTTCCGGCTGGTACCGGCGTCTCTCGCTCGCACGCAAGCTCACGATCGCAACGCTGCTGACCAGCACCGTAACCCTGCTGATCGCCTGCGTCGTGCTGGCTGTGTACGACTACTCGACGTCGCGGGCGCGGACCGCGCGTGAAGTGGCCGTCCTTGCCGACGTTGTCGCTGCCGACGCGACTGCGCCGGTCGCCTTCAGCGACGCGAAGGCGGCCACCGCGACGCTCGCCGCGCTCGCCGCCGATGCGCACATCGTCAGCGGACAGTTGTTCACGAAGGACCACCGCCGGCTCGCGGCGTATGTGCGGCCCGAATGGCAGGGCGGCACCGACCGCAGCGTCGCCGACCTCGCGCTCGGCGCGTTCTTCGACAGCGGCACCTTGCGCGTCGTCCGCCCGGTCGTCCGCGACGGGCAAACGGTCGGGACGATCGTGCTCGAATCCGACCTGGTGGAAATCACGGCGCGGCTCGAACGGTTCGCCGGCATCGTGGCGCTGGTCGCGCTGGTCACCTTTGCCATCGCGTTCTCGCTGTCGCGCGTCACCGCCGCGCTCGCCTACGCGCCGCTTGGCCACCTGATCGCGGCGACCCGCCTGGTGCGCGAACGCAATCAGTACGACGTCCGTGCCCAGAAGACGACCGACGACGAGATCGGCGAGCTGATCGACAACTTCAACCAGATGCTGTCGGAGATCGATCGCCGGGATCGGCAGCTGCTGCTGCAGCAGATCGACCTCGAGCAGGTTGTGGACAAGCGGACGGCGGAGCTGCGCTCGGCCAACGCCGAACTGGTGGCGGCGCGCGATCGCGCGATGGACGCCAGCCGCGCGAAAAGCGAATTCCTGGCAAACATGAGCCATGAGATCCGGACGCCGATGAACGGGATCATGGGCATGACCGATCTGCTGCTGGAGAGCCCGACGACGCCCGATCAGCACGACGGGCTCACCACCGTGAAGGCGTCGGCCGAGTCGTTGCTGGCGATTCTCAACGACATCCTCGACTTCTCGAAAATCGAATCGCGCAAGCTCGAGCTCGAAAAGATCGCCTTCTCGCCGACGCAGGCCGTTGCCGACGTGCTGAAGCCGCTTGCGGTCCGCGCGCACCAGAAGTCGGTCGAATTGCTCTGCGAAGTCGACGCGACGGTGCCCGACGGCGTGATTGGCGATCCCGGGCGCTTCAAACAGATCGTCACCAACCTGGTCGGCAACGCGATCAAGTTCACCGACGAAGGCCACGTGCTGGTCACGATCCGCGAGACGCGCCGCGACGCCGGGAGGAGCGGCCTGCATGTTTCCGTCGCCGACACCGGGATCGGCATCCCGATCGAGAAGCAGCGGGCGATCTTCGAGGCGTTCAGCCAGGCCGACGGATCGACGACGCGCCGCTTCGGCGGCACCGGTCTCGGTCTCACGATTTCGACGACGCTCGCCCGGATGATGGGGGGACGGCTGTGGGTGGAGAGTGAACCGGGCGCGGGCAGCACGTTCCATTTCACCGTCGACCTCGAGGTGACGGCGCTCACCACTCATGAGGCGGCCCCGAATCTGCCGGACCTCTCGGTGTTGATCGTCGACGACAACCCGGTCAACCGTCGCATCCTGATCGAACAGGTGCGCCGCTGGACATTGCGGCCGGTCGCGGTCGACGGCGGCCGCGCCGCGGTCGATGCGCTCGATGCAGCGGCGCGCGGCGGCCAGCCGTTCGGGCTGGTGCTGCTCGACGCGAACATGCCGGAGTTCGACGGCTTCGACGTCGCCGCGGAGATTGCGCGGCGGCCCGAGCTGGCACGACCGACGGTGATGATGCTCACCTCGTCGGGCAAGTACGGCGACCATCATCGCTGCCGCGAGCTCGGGATCGCGGCATACCTCACGAAGCCGGTACACGGACGCGATTTGTTCGTCGCCATCGGGCGCGCGCTCGAAGCGCGTCCCGCATTGCCTGCGATATCGTCGCCGAAGCCGGCCGGCACGAGGAGCGCGGCGGACCGGCGGCGCGTTCTCCTCGTCGAAGACAACGTGGTGAACCAGCGCGTCGCGATCGGTCTCCTCAAGCGGCGCGGACACACGGTGGTCGCCGTCGACAACGGCCGCGAGGCGCTCCACGCGTTGGAACAGGACGTGTTCGACGTCGTCCTCATGGACCTGCAGATGCCGGTGATGAGCGGCCTCGACGCAACGGCTCTGATCCGCGACCGCGAACGCGCCACCGGTGGACACGTACCGATCATCGCGATGACGGCGCACGCGATGGCGGGCGACCGCGAGCGCTGTCTGGCGTCGGGGATGGACGGCTACCTGTCGAAGCCGGTCGATCCGCAGCTGCTCTTCGCCGCAGTCGAACAGCAGCAGGCCATTGCAGCGGCAGCGAGTGCTGAACCGTCGACCGTCGTGTTCGACATGGACGGTCTGCTGGCGCGTGCCGGCGGCGATCGCAAGCTGATGGCCGAGATTGTCCGGCTGTTTCTCGAGGACTACCCGGCGCGTCTCGCGGCGATCAGGGCGGCGATCGACGCTCATGACGCGAACGCGCTGCGCGTTGCCGCGCACGGCTTGAAAGGCGCCGCCGGCAACCTGGGCGCGATGGCTGTCTACGAAGCGACGAGCGCGCTGGAGCAGATCGGCGCCGACGGCCATCTCGACGCGGCGCGCGGTGTGTGGGAACGATTGTTGTCCGACGTCGACGCGTTCGTCGCGGAAGTCACGCCGTTCGATCGCCGCGCGATCAAGACGGCCTGATGTAGCGCGAAGGCTATCGCTGAGCGTCTCGCGTCCGTTGATCGCTCGGCTGAGGCCGCCGCGCTACGTCAACGCGATCTACTGGAAGAAAAACTCCGGGTCGACGCGCGAGCGGCGCTGGACGAGCGGGCGCGGCGTCGGCGTGTGGACGAAGAAGGTCGTGTTGCAGGCGGCGCAGCGGTACCGCGGGTCGCCGGCGGCCGTGACAATTCCGCGCACCTGCTGCTGGCCGCACCACGGGCACGACTCGGGGTGGGGCGACGCCGCGGTCCACTCGGTACTTTCGGTACTCTCGGTCGCCGTCGCGCTGTTCCGCAGGATCTTCATCGCTCCCCCTCGAGTTATACGACCCGCTGCAGTGTGAGGACCCGTTCCGCCGTGCTCTCGACGCGCTCGCGAACGATCCGGTTCAGCGACTCGATCAATCGGTTCGGGATGAGCGTCGGGAGAAGCCGCGCCGGCACCGAAATCGACAGCCGGTGACGGACGTCGAGACCGGCGACGCAGATGTCCCAGCGTCCGCCGACGTGCGATGGCTTCACGGTGACGTGCCACACGCCAGGCAGCGCGAGCTCCTCGAACGATTGGCGCACCGCGTCCTCGATTTCGACGACCACATGAACTTCCTCAATGCCCTCGACTGTCACCGAGAACCGATCGCTCACGTGTCCCTCCTCACCAAACGACAACATCACGATGCCTACGACGCGACCTGCGCGGCCCGCGCGGCGCGCAACTGCGCGGCGCGAAGCGCGCGGCGCATGGCCTGCAGCACCGGCAGCACCAAATCGGGCGAGCTGACCAGCTCCACGAGCGGCACTTCGCAGCCGTGCTGTCCGCCGGGCAGCCGCTCGCGCAGCACCGCGATGTCGCGCGCCGACGCGACGATCAGTGCCGGTCGCAGCGCCGCGAACAGGTCGAGCGCCGGTCCGGCGCCGGCGCACGGCACGACCGCGAACTTGCGCTCGAGCAGAAACGCTTCCCAGAACAAGAGGTGCTCCGGATCGCGCGTCACCAGGAAAATCAGCGGGCCGTAGCCAGGCTGATCCCCGGGACGCCGGCCGCCTCGCGGCTGGGCGCGACGATCAGGACCTTGTCGTCTTTCGTTGTCTCCCATGGCTCTATGCCCTCTCGCTCTGCGCCAGCGAATGGCGCCCCGCTGAATTCCGCGAACGCCGTCCGGCCTTGTCGTGATACATCCGCTCGTCGCCCGCCGCGAGCAGTTCTTCGAACGTGGTGCCGTCCTCGGGGAAACGCGCCGCGCCGGCGCTGATCGACAGCGAGACGCGCACGCCCGGCCGCGGCTCGAACGGGAACGCCGCCACCGCGCTCTGCAGGTCGGCGACGCGCCGCGCTTCGTTCTCCGGCAGGCAATCCCAGAGCACGACGATGAACTCGTCGCCCGCGAAGCGCGCGCACAGGTCGTTCTGCCGCACGGTCGAGCGGAGGACGCTGCCGACGGCGCGCAGCGCGCGGTCGCCCGCATCGTGGCCGTAGGTGTCGTTGATTTCCTTCAGCCGATCGAGGTCGAGGACGACGACGCTGCCGCGCGTGCCGCTGCGGACCGCGCTGGCCAGGCCGGCCTCGAGCTGACGATCGAGCGAGCGGCGATTCGCCATCCCGGTGAGCGGATCGGTGTGCGACTCGTGCTCGGTCTGCTCGAAGCGCGTCGAGTTGTAGATCACCGCCGCCGCCTGTTCGCTGACGCGGCCGAGCACGCGCCGGTGCTCGTCGGAGAAGCTGCCGGCGACGGTGTGATAGATCACGAGGCCGCCGATCAAGCGGCCGTCGAACACCAGCCGGCACGGCAGCAGCGCCGCGAGATCTTCGCCGCGCGGCCCGCGTCCGTCGGCGCAGGCCGGCAGCCGCAGCGCGAGATCGCTCCACGATTTCGGCGCCCACTTGAACAGCGCCTCGGTGCCTGGACCGTGCGCGTAGCGGCAGACAAACCCCTGCTCGTCGTCGCCGAGGAACAGCGCGCAGGTGGTGAACGGCACGATGCGGCTGACTTTTTCCTTGATCAGTGCCATCGCGTCGGCAACGCCAAGGCTCGAGCCAAGGGCCTGCGCGATTTCGTAGAGCGTCTGCTCCTCGCGGTGCGCGCCGGCGATATCGCGCAGCGCCAGCGGCTCGGAGTCGCGCCCCTCGGGAGCGTCGAACAGCCCGACGACGGCTTCCGACACGGTCTTCAGCCGCGCGATGAACAGATCGACGAGCTCCGGATCGAACGCCGTCCCCGAGAACTCCTGCAGCACGGCGAGCGCCTCCGCGTAGGTGCGCGCCGGACGATAGGGCCGGTCGGCCTGCAGCGTGCTGAACGAATCGGCGATGGCCAGGATCCGGGCGCCAACCGGAATGTCCTCGCCGGCGAGGCCCGCGGGATAGCCCAGGCCGTCCCACCGTTCGTGGTGGCAGAGCACCAGCTCGGCGACCGGCGCGCCAAACGGCACGCCACGGAGGATGTCGGCGCCGACACGCGGGTGAATCTTCACGCGCTCGAATTCCTCGGGCGTCAATGCGTCGGCCTTGGCCAGGATGTGTTCGGGCACCGCCATGTTGCCGATGTCGTGCAACAGCGCTGCGGCGCGCACCGCCTGGACGTCGGCGTCGCTCAAGCCGAATGCCTCGGCAAGCATCGCCGCATAGTGCTGAATCGATCGGATGTGCTCCGGGGTGCAGCCCGCCTTCGCTTCGATGGCCAGCGCCAGCGCTTCGGTCGTCGCCAGCTGCACTTCCATCGCGCGCTGCGTCTGCTCCTGCTCGTCGCGCAGCCGTGAGACAACGCTGTGATAGCTGCGGAACACGAGGTAGAGCGGGATGGCGAGCAGCGCGAGCCAGCCGAACCAGCCGCGCTCGGACGCAGTGGTCGCAAACGCGGCAAGCGCGGCGCCGGCGAGGTAGCTCGGCGCGCTCCACAGGAAATTGCGGTGCCAGATCGCGATCACCGGCTGCCGCGTCGAGAGCGCGATCGCGCCGGCGACGAGCGTGGAGTTGACGAAGAAATAGAGCGGCGCGGCAACCGCGGCCGCGCGCAACAGCGACGCCGCGGTCCCGTCGGCGAGGACCAGGCTCACCGGCAGGGCGGCGCAGGCAACCGTCACCGTGAGCGACGCGATGCTGAACACGACGCGGTAGAGAGGATTGCGCCCCTTCAGGTTCACGCGCAGCGTGCACTGCGCCCACGCGCTGACGGTCGCGATGCAGACGGTCGGCGCCGGCCCAAGGGCGAACAACGCCCAGAAATTCACCGCATGCGACAACGACAGGTTCGACTGGCTGCGGCCGAGCGGCAGGTCGATCTTCGCGGCCGACGTCGCCACCGCCAGCGCGAGCAGCACGACGAACAACCACGGATGCGGCAGCCGTAGATACGCCAGCGCGACGCTGAAGCATGCGGCGCCCGCGACCACGACGGCGGTCACGTAAGCACGCGCGGCCAGCGGCAGCGTGCGAAGCGTCGGTACTGGTGCGGTGGCAGTCATCGCGAGGCAGCTCCGACGAGGACGAGCGCGCGGGTCGCGGGCGGCCGAATCGCTTTCGCCGGCCGGTAGATCGCCGGCGAGAGTGGACGCAGCTGCCAGACGACCTGCAGAAACGCATCGGTCATCTCGGGGTCGAACATCGAGCCGCGGCGTTCGTGAATCATCGCGACGGCGGAGTCGTGGCTGAGGGCGCGGCGATACGGCCGATTCGAGGTGAGCGCGTCATAGCAGTCGGCGATCGAGAGCACGCGCGCGCCAACCGGGATATCGCTGAAGGATCGGCCGTCGGGGTAACCCGAGCCGTCCCAGTTCTCGTGGTGATGTCGTACGAGCGAGGAGAGCGGCCCCGGCACCGCGACTTCCGCGAGCAGGTCCGCGCCGATCACCGCATGCTGCTTGACGCGGTCGTACTCGTCAGGCGTGAGCGGTCCGGGCTTATAGAGAAGGCTGTCGGGAATGGCGAGCTTGCCGATGTCGTGCAGCAACGCGGCCGCTTCGATTGCGTGCAAAAGCGGTTCGTCGACGATGCGGGCGTGACGGGCGAGCGCGAGCGCGTAGCGCCGAACACGATCGGCATGTTCCCAAGTCGCCAAATCCCTCGCCGCCATCGCGTTTGCGAGAGCGGCCAGAAAGGGCTTTCTGAGACTTGGACTGACAACAGACGACATAACAGTCACGCCCAAGCCCGGCTGCAACTGCAGTACCCGCTGGCTGAGCCGTGATCGTCGCCGCCGCAATTACGCGAGACCAGGCTCGTGAAACCCCATCGAACGCAACGGGTTAACGGTGTGATCAGGCGTCCTGTGGTCGAGTTGCGGTCGTGCCCGATTCAACCGCGGGCCGCCGATTTTGTGTGCCGTTTCGAACCATCGCGGACACACCGGGGATCAAAACAGAGCACGCAAGGTGGCGGCTCGCCGCGCTCGCGCATGGCTCGCCGGCTGTTGGGGCTGGGGGCTGGGGACGGTCCGGCTAAAGCCGGACACTACCGGAATACCAGGCTTGCGGCGTTAAGGCTTGCGGCTCGCCGTCTCTATAGCGAGCCCCCAGCCCCAGCCGCGGCGTAATTACTTTCTAAGCCCGAACATCGGACGCAGGCTGGTGCCGACGATGTTGCCGGCGAACGCGGACGGGAGCCACACCCACCCGTGCACACTGCCTGACGCGATGCCGCTGAAGTACGCGCCGATGTTGCAGCCGTACGCGATGCGGGCGCCGTAGCCGAGCATCAGACCGCCGACGATCGCGGCGGCGAGCGAGCGCAGCGGGACGCGCCACGCGGGCGCGAAGCGTCCGGCCGCCGATGCGGCGGCGAGCGCGCCGAGCATGATCCCGGCGTCCATCACCGACGTCACGTCGGTGACGACGCTCGCCTTGAGAGCCGCGGCCTGCGCCGGTGCTGCCCAGTACGGCCACTGCGCCACGTTGATGCCGAGTGCCATCAGGATCTTCGCGCCCCACAGCGCAAAGGCGCCAGTCACGCCCCACGGCCGGCCGGAGATCGCCAGCGTCGCGATGTTGACGAGGGCGAGCGCCACCCCGCCGGCGACGAGCGGCCACGGTCCCTGCAACAGGCGACGCCACCCTCGCCGCGGCGCCGAGCCTTCATCCAACTGTCCGTACCGGCGCCGCTCGAGCATCACGGTCATTACCGTCAGCAGCGCGAAGGCGACCAGGCTGACGGCGAGCCCCGGCGCTGCACCTACCATGGCGATCAACGAGAGCGGCCTGGTCGCCGGCAGGGCCGACCACCATGGCATGTGCGCCGTGGCGATGACGGAACCGGCAATGAAGGCGGCCAGCGTCGCGAGCATGCGCGTGTTGCCGCCGCCGGCCGAGTAGAGCGTGCCAGACGCGCAGCCGCCGCCGAGTTGCATGCCGATGCCGAACATGAACGCGCCGACGACGACCGACACGCCGACCGGCGACACCGACCCGCGGAGCGTCTGCCCGAACGCGTGGCCCGTCGCGAGAAGCGGGAAGAACACAGCGCAGGTGAGCGCGAGCATCAACATCTGCGCGCGAATGCCGCCGCCGCGGCGATCGGTGATGAACGTGCGCCACGACGCCGTGAACCCGAACGCCGCGTGATAGAGGGCGACGCCGGCGAGCGCGCCGACGAGGAACAACAGGGACTGCCGTCCGCTGACGGCGACGTTCAGGTAGAGCGCGCCGGCCGCGATCGCGGCCAGTGCCGCCGTCCCGGGCGCGGGGTTGAACAACGGGCGGTCCGCCACGAACGTCCGGTCAAGGGTCGTCGTCATCGCCATGGCTCAGTCATCGTAGCGTAACTTTTCGGGCCGGCCGCAGTTTATATACTCAGCGAGCGATGACCGACGCGGACGAGCGACGGATGGTCGAAGCGGCACAGCGCGACCCGTCGCGGTTCGGCGATCTCTACGAGCGCCACTTCAATCGCGTCTACGCCTTCGTCGTGCGGCGGGTACGCGATCGCGACGCCGCGGAAGATGTCACCTCCGATGTCTTTCACAAGGCGCTCGCGAACCTGCCGCAGTACGAGTGGCGCGGCGCGCCGTTCGGCGCGTGGCTGATCCGGATCGCCGCCAACGCGCTCTACGACCGTGCGCGGAGGCCAAGCGATGAGCCGATCGTTGGCGAGGTCGCGGCGTCAGATTCGCGTATCGAGGACGACCTCGACGAGATCGAGCGGACGGCGGCGATCTTCCGGTTCGTCGATCAGCTTCCGACCGACCAGCGGACGGTGATCATCGAGCGCTACGTCGAGGAGCGCAGCATCCGGGAAGTCGCCGCGCGGCTGAAGAAGAGCGAGGGCGCCGTCAAGCAATTGCAGTTGCGGGCGCTGCAGACGCTGCGATCGCGAATGGAGGGCGCCCATGCCTGAATACACACGCATGGACTGGCTCGAACGCGCGCTCGCCGACCTTCCGCGTGCCGGGTTCAGGGCGCGGTTGAAAGAGGACCTCGAAAGGAGAGCGGCAGCCATGACGACTTCGACAGTCGAGATGAGCGGGACGAGCGGGACGAGCACGACGAGCAGAGCCGCGCGGCAGGAAGCGACGCCGCAGCTGCGCGTCAGCAACGCGGCGGCCGCGATCGACTTCTACACGCGCGCCTTCGGCGCGCGCGAGGTGATGCGCTTCGCCGCCGGCGGCCGCATCCCGCATGCCGAGCTGCTGATCGGTTCGGCGCTGATCATCGTCGCCGACGAGGCGCCGGAGTACGGGTTCCCGAGCGCCGAGCGGCTCGGCGGGTCGCCGGTCGCCATGCGGCTGTCGGTCGACGACGCCGATGCGGCCATGTCGCGGGCGGTGTCGGCCGGCGCCCGGCAGCTGTCGCCAGTGGAAGATCAGTTCTACGGCGAGCGCTCCGGACGCGCCGCGGATCCGTTCGGCTACACCTGGACGATCACCGCGCGCAAGGAAGATGTCACGATCGAGGAGATGCAACGGCGGCTCGCGGCCCTGGGGCCGCAGCCTGGATTGTCGGCGCCTGGCGCTGTGCGCGAAGGCTTCCGCACCGTGACGCCGTACATCGCCGTGCACGACGTGCCCGCGCTGATCGATTTCACCGTACGCACTTTCGGCGCGACGGAGCATGGCCGCACCAGCGGCGGCGGCGGCATCCACGCCGAAATCGAGATTGGCGATTCGAAACTGATGATCGGCGGCGGTTCTCGCGAGCAGCCGTGGAGCGGCGACCCGCGGACAACCGCATTCCACGTCTACGTGCCGAAGGTAGACGAAGTGTTCGAGCGCGCGCTGCAGGCCGGCGCGACGGCCATTCAAGAACCGACCGAGATGCCATACGGCGAGCGTGGCTGCGGCGTGAAGGATTCGGCGGGCAACACCTGGTACATCGCGACCGCGCACGGCGCGAGCTACGTACCTGACAGGCTCCATACCGTCACCGTGTATCTGCACCCGCGGCGTGCCGAGCCGTTGATCGCGTTCCTGAAACGCGCGTTCGACGCTGAAGAGCTCGGCAAGTACGCGTCGCCGGACGGCGTCATCCAGCACGCGGCGGTGCGCATCGGCGACTCACCGATCGAAATGGGCGAGGCGCAGGGAGCGTATCAGCCGATGGCCACGCGCTTCTATCTCTACCTGCCGAACGTCGACGCGTCGTACCAGCGCGCCATCGATGCCGGCGCGACGTCGATCATGCCGCCCAAGGACCAGCCCTACGGCGAACGTGTGGCGGGGGTGAAGGACGCGTTCGGGAACGAATGGTTCATGGCCCGGCCGGTCGGCGCCCGCGGCTGAGGCCCACGAGTAAACGCGGCGACGCCTCCGGCCGTCTAACCGGCCGGAGGATACCTATGACGCGTGCCGCGTTCGCCGCTGCGTTCCTAAGTGCCGTGTGCACCGTTGCGCTCTCGGCTCAGCCGCGGAATCGAACCGGGTCGGCAGCGGTTGGGTGCGACGACCACTACAACTCGGACCGTCCGTCGTATTGCGAGATCCGCGAAGAGACGATTGCGACGGGCGCGGTGAATCCGCTCGACGTCGATGCCGGGCAGAATGGCGGCATCCGCGTCCGCGGCTGGGACCGGCCCGACGTCCACATGCGCGCACGCGTCAGCGCCTCGGCCGACACCGATGCCGAAGCCCGCCAGGTGGTCGCCGGCGTCCGCATCGTGACCGGTGGCGGCAGCATTCACGCGGACGGGCCGGCGAGTCGCGGCGACGGCGGCTGGTCGGTGAGCTTCGAACTCGACGTGCCGCGGACCGCGATCCTCACGCTGCACACGCACAACGGCGGGATCTCGCTGGCCGACTTCCAGGGCACCGCCAATTTCCACGCGGTGAACGGCGGCGTCTCGCTCAAAAACGTCGGCGGCGATATCCGCGGCGAGACGAGAAACGGCGGCGTCTCGGTGGATTTGAGCGGCGATCGCTGGGACGGCGCCGGCCTCGATGTCGAGACGACGAACGGGGGCATCCAGGTCGCGGTGCCGGAACATTACTCCGCGGCGCTCGACACGGCGACCACGCACGGCCGCGTCAGCATCGATTTCCCGGTGACGGTGAACGGGCGCATCAACAATCACATCGAGACGACGCTCGGTGCCGGCGGTGCGAAGATCCGCGCGGTGACGACCAACGGCGGCGTCCGCATTCGGCGGAAGTCGTAGGCGGTCAGGCTGGCGAACTCGTTCTACACGCCAAGACCGCAGAGAGCCGCAGAACCGAGGCGCGCGACGCGCGCCGTTCCTTCGTACCTTCGTGGCTTCGTGGCTTCGTGGCTTAGTGGCCTGGCGATGTCAATCGGCAGCGTGCGATGGCGCCGTGCGATACTCGCTGCATGCGAGCGCGCGTCGCATGCGCGGCGGTTGTCCTGCTCCTGACGGCGGCCGCCGCACTCGCGCAGTTCGGGTTCGCGCGCGGACCGTTTCGCGAATACCCGACGATCCCTTACGACGGCCGCTTCACGTTTGTCCGCATCAAGTACACGACCGCGCCCGGCGGCTACTGGTACGGCGGTTGGCCGGCGTGGGGACACGGATATCCGTTGTCCGAGCAGAACCTGATGCGGATCATGAACGAGCTGAGCTTCCTCAACCCGCACGTCGAGGACATCAACGCGCTGACGCTCGACGATCCCGATCTCTTCCACTATCCGATCGCCTACATCATCGAGCCCGACTGGTGGGCGATGAGCGACAGCGAGGCGGCGGCGCTGCGCGCCTACGTGCAGAAGGGCGGGTTCGTGATCGTCGACGACTTCAAGCCGCGGCGCTTCCGTGGTGGCTTCGGCGGCGACGGCGGTTACGGCTATGGCAGCGGATGGGACGTGTTCGAAGCAGCGATGCGGCGGGCGTTTCCCGAAGGCAAGTTCTTCGATCTCGACGGGACGCAGCCGATCTTCCATTCGTTCTTCGAGATCGACCGCCTCGACATCATCCCGCAGGCCTACATCGCCGGCCGGCCGATCTTCCGGGCGATGTTCGAGGACAACGATCCGAGCAAGCGACTACAGATGATCGTCAACTACAACACCGATGTGTCCCAGTTCTGGGAATGGTCAGGAACGGGACTGCGCCCGATCGACGACACGAATGAAGCCTACAAGCTCGGTGTGAACTACATCATCTACGGTCTCACCCACTGAACTGGCCGTGACAGGGTCCGCGACGGGCCACACAGCACGCTAGCAAAGAGCTGACCGGAGCCACGAAGGCACGAAAACACGAAAAAGAACGGAGACTCTTGGTTCGCGTTGATCGCGGCGTGTGAACAGAGTCCGGCTGAAGCCGGACACTACCGACGTTCACGTCCGCTGCACCGAGAACCCCAGAACGCAGAACCGAGAACCGAGAACCCAGAACCGAGAACCAAGAACCCAGAACCGAGAACCGAGAACCCAGAACCGGGAACGCCGAACCCCGAACGCCGAACCCGGACTGGCGGGCGACGCCGCGATTGTGCCGGACCGTTACGGAATCAGGATTGTCGGCGTGCCGCCGTGCTCGGCGCGGTAGCGGGTTGCGACCAGGTCCGCGATCTCGTACGCTGCGCCGCGGGCGACCAGCATCACCACCGAACCGCCGAATCCGCCGCCGGTCATCCGTGCGCCGAAGCCGCCTGCCTCCCGCTGCGCAATCGCGACCAGCGCGTCAATTTCCGGCGTCGACACCTCGAAGTCGTCGCGCATCGAACGATGCGAGTCGTCCATCAGCTCACCGAAGCGCCTGGCATCGCCGCGCTGCAGGGCGTCGCGTGCCTCGACGACCCGCACGTTCTCGGTGACGACGTGGCGGGCGCGGCGGTCGAGCGGCGTCGGGAGCGCCGCGCTGGCGAGAGCTTCCACGGTGACATCGCGCAGCGCGCGAACGCCCAGCCGCCGCGCGCTGTCGACGCATTCCTGCCGCCGCACCCGATACTCGCCGCCGGCGTGCTGGTGCTTGATTCCTGAATCGATCACGACGAGCTCGGCGGAGGAGGGCAGCGCCAGCTGTTCGAATGCCAGCGACCGCGTGTCGATGAACAGCGCCGCGTCGGGCGCGGCGAGACTTGCCGCCATCTGATCCATGATGCCGACGGGCGCGCCGACGAGGCCGGTCTCCGCGTCGTGACCGATGCGCGCTGCTTCTATCGGATCGATCCCGAGCTCGAACGCTTCGCCGAGCGCGCGGACCATTGCGATCTCGAGCGACGCGCTCGATGAGAGGCCGGCGCCCAGCGGCACATCCGAGTCGATGCGCGCGTCGAAGCCACGGATGGCGAGCCCGCGGCTGCGCATCGCCGCCGTCACGCCCTGGACGTAGTCGATCCACTCGCCGCGGCGCCGCTCGTCGCCCAGGCGGTAGGTCGCCGGACGATCGGTCGCGACGCTCGCGCTCCAGACGCGCGCGACGTCGCCATTGGTCACCGCCAGCTCGACGCGCGTGTGTTGCGGCGTCGCGATCGGCATCACGAAGCCGTCGTTGTAGTCGGTGTGCTCGCCGATCAGGTTGACGCGGCCCGGCGCCTCGCGCGCGACCTCCGGCGGGCGGCCGAACAGAATCTCGAATCCGGTCGGGGCCACTTCAGTCAAGCGACACCTCGACATCCTGCAGTTCGGCGGCGGTGCGATCGGGATCGGTGTCGGCGGTGAACACCCCGGCACCAATCTCGCTGCCGGCGAGATATTTGAGGCGGTTCGGCATGCGGTACGGCGGGTAGAACTCGACGTGGAGGTGCGCCTCGGGGTGCGGTTCGCCGTCGGTGGGCGCCTGGTGAAAGACCATGATGTAGGGGAACGGCCGCTGCCACAGGCCGTCGTATTTCAGCAGCACCGTCTTCAGCGCCCGCGCGAAGTCGGCGCGGCCGTCGTCGTCGAGATCGGCGACCGACGGCACGGCTCGCCGCGGCGCAATCCACACCTCATAGGGATACCGCGCGCAAATCGGCACGAAGGCCACCGTCCCGGGACCGGCATACACGACGCGCGACTGCGCCTCGACCTCCGCCTCGATCATCGTTTCGAGCAGCCCGCGGTCGTGCTCGTCGAAGTAGGCGCGCTGCTGCGCGAGCTCGCGCGCCGGAATCGGCGGCACGAACGGGTAGGCGTAGATCTGTCCGTGCGGATGGTGCAGCGTGACGCCGACCTCGACGCCGCGGTTTTCGAACGGAAATACGTACTGAATCGCGGCGCTGGCGCCGAGCGTGCGATAGCGGTCGGCCCACACCTCGAGGAGCAGTTCGAGGTGATCGAGCGGCAGCGATCCCAGCGATCCGCGCGCGTCGCGCGTGAATACCACCACCTCGCAGACGCCGAGCGCCGGCAGCGTCGGGACGGCGAGCGACGGCGGGTCGTGCGCGTTCATGGTCACGGTTGGAAACAGGTTGTCGAAGACCGCGGCATCGAAGTCACCGTCGGGCAGTTCGGTCGGTGGCGATCCGGCAACGGTCGGACCGAGCGGGTTGTACTCCGCTGGCGGGAGAAACGTCCGGTTCTGGCGATGCGTGGCGTAAGCCACCCACTCGCCGCGCAGCGGATGCCATCGCAGGTGCGCGTTCGCGTTCGACGGATCCGGCGACGGCGATGGTGCTGTCAGGCGCTCGTCGATCGGCCGCCGCGAATACAGCATCAGCGGGCGGCCGTCTGGCTTGATCAGCGAGCGCTTGAACATCTACTCCTCGATCGGAACCCTGGGCCGGCGTGCGTCAGCACACCTCGTCCGGTTTCTGGACGCCGCCAACCGGATCGAAGGCGGAATCCCATTCGGGGAACGGTATCGCAGAAAGGCCATTCGCGTCGGATCTTGCACAAAGGCTCCGCCATGACGGGGCAGCGTCCCATGCGCCGACTCCCGTCCCCTGCTTTCGGTCGTCGGAGTAGAATCATCCCTTCGTCACACGAGAGGTGGCATATGAAAGTGTCGCGACGCGATCTGCTCGCCGGCGCTGCCGGCGTGGTCGCTGCCGGGGCTGCGGGCGTGGTGCAATCCCAGGATGCGCCGGCCGATCCAAGCAAGGTCCGCGGCCGTCCGAGCCGCGCGCTCGGCCAGCGCGCGGCCACCGAGAAACCCCAGCGACAGCCGCGAGGCGCCACTTCGTCCGGAACGCCGCACCAGGATTTGTACGGCACGATCACGCCGTCCGATCTCCACTTCGAGCGGCATCACGGCGGCGTTCCCGAGATCGATCCGAAAAACTATTCGCTGCTCGTCCACGGGATGGTCGAACGGCCGACGATCTTCACGCTTGCCGATCTGAAACGCTTCCCCGCCGTCAGCCGTGTCCACTTCCTCGAGTGCTCCGGTAATTTCGGCGGCCGCGGCACGGCGACCGATCTCACGCCGCAGCAAATCGCCGGGCTGACCAGCACCAGCGAATGGACCGGCGTGGCGCTCGCCACGCTGTTCCGCGAAGTCGGCGTGCGGCCCCAGGCGAAGTGGTTCCTCGCCGAGGGCGGCGACGCGGCGCTGCTGACGCGCAGCATCCCGGTGACCAAGGCGTTCGACGATGCGCTGATCGCGTACGGGCAGAACGGCGAAGCGATCCGGCCGGAACAGGGTTATCCGGCGCGGCTCTTCCTGCCCGGCTGGGAAGGCAACGCGAATGTGAAGTGGCTGCGTCGCATCGAGCTGTCCGATCGGCCGTTCATGACACGCGAGGAAACGTCCAAGTACACCGAGCCGATGGCCGACGGCAGCGCGCGGATGTTCAGCTTCCTGATGGACGCGCGCTCGCTCATCACCTACCCGTCGTACCCGGTTACTCTGACGCGCGGCTGGGTGGAGATCAACGGCATCGCCTGGACCGGGTCGGGCAAGATCACGCGCGTCGACGTCAGCACCGACGGCGGCGCGACGTGGACGGCCGCGAACCTGCAGGAACCGGTGCTGCCGAAAGCGCACACGCGGTTCCGCCATCTCTGGAATTGGACCGGCGGCGACGCGGTGATCTTGAGCCGCGCGGTCGACGAAACGGGATACATGCAGCCGACACGCGAAACGCTGATCAAATCGCGCGGCGTGAGCGGCGTCGGTTATCACATCAACCCGGTCACCGGTTGGCGCGTCCAGGCGGACGGCACGGTGATCTACAACGCGGAGCCGTGGGCATGAGCGCGCGCCTGCTGGGTGCCGCGCTCGGCGCGATCGGATGCGTCGCGATCGCAACGGCACAGTCTCCTGCCGGGTCGCAAGCGCCGAAGGAGCCGGCGACGTTCGGGATCGGCCGTCCGGCGACGCAGGCGGAGATCGCCGCACGGGACATCGACGTCGGTCCGGACGGCGTCGGCCTGCCGCCGGGCAAGGGCACCGCGGCCGAGGGCGCGACGATCTACGCGGCGCGCTGCGCCGGCTGCCATGGGAAGACCGGGAAAGAGGGACCGAACGACGCGCTCGTCGGCCGGATTCCAAACGACGAGTTCCCGTTCGCGCGCGATCCGCGCGCGCCGAAGACGATTGGCAGCTACTGGCCGTACGCGACGACGGTGTTCGACTACATCCGCCGCGCGATGCCACCGGACAAGCCGGGCTCGCTGAAGGACGAGGAGGTCTACAACCTCACGGCATTTCTGCTGGCCCAGAACGATCTCATCCCGCAGGACGCAGTGATCGATGCGACGTCGCTGCCGAAGGTGAAAATGCCGGCGCGAGATCACTTCAAGGCTGACACCCGCGGGTCGGCCGGGCCGGGTAAGCCTGGTGGGTCGGGTAGGTCGGATCCGTCGAAAAAGCCGGGTAAGTAGTCCGACCTACCTGACCCACCCGGCCTACCAGGCTAACGCTGCACGAGCTCGATCTTCGCGCCGTCGGGGCCTTCGAGATAGGCGAAGTTCACCATCGTGCCGCTCGCCAGCTTCAGCGGACGCGGCTCGGTGGTGAATTTCACCTGCTGCGCCTTCAGCTCCTTCGTCTTCGCATCGAGGTTCGGCGTGCGCCAGCCGATGTGATCGACGGCGTGACCCTCGCTCGGCGTCGCGTCGCCGCGCTGGACGAGGATCCACACGTCGGTGTACTTCAGGCCGTCGAGCCGCCCTTTCATCTTCGCGGTCTCACCGCCGAATTTCTCCTTGTACCAGGCCAGCACCGCCGCCGGATCCGGTCCGCGCAGGTGGATGTGATGGAGGCCAAGCTTGTCGGAGTCCTGCACCACTTCGATGCGCGTGCCCCACGGATCCTCGATGAACGCCAGCTTGAAGAGCCCGGCAACGTCGCGCACCGGGTTCACCACTTTCACGCCGGCTGCTTCGAACTCCTTGATCTTCGCGTCGAGGTCGGCCACTGAGAAGCCAATGTGATCGAGTGAGCTGCCGGCGCTCGGCTGCCCTTTGTCATTCTTCAGGAAGATCAACCGCGTGTCGCCGAACATCAACCGATCCGGCGCCTCGGTCATCGGCTTGCCGCCGAAGTACTTCTGGTACCACTCGACGCCCTTCGCCTGGTCGGGGACGTTCAAGTGAATGTGATCGACAACCGGCTCGACGCGCGTCTGCGCGATGCCCGATGTTGCACATGCGATCCCCATAAGTACCGCAGCAGCCAGCTTGCGCATTCCCATCTCCCGCGTTTGTGCCGGGCGACGAAGACACGAAGGCACGAAGATCTTTTTCTCAAAAGATCTTTTACCGCGCCGCCCGCAGCGTCACCTTCTGCACCCGCCAGTTGGCGAGCTCGCCGATCAGCAACTCATTCTCGCTGCGGCAGTCGATCGCGTTCACCATGTTGAACTCCTTCGGCAGGCGGCCGGCGCGGCCGAACTTGCCGACGATCTTGCCGTCAAGCTCGAGCTTGTAGATCTCGCCGTTGTCCAGCGACTCGCCGTCGTTGGAGTTCGAGGTGTAGAGAAACTGGTGCGCGCCCGGCGTGATGCAGATCGCCGCCGGGGTGCCGACGCTGGTGATTTGCGTCTTCGGGTTGCCGTCGCCGTCGAACACCTGGATGCGCTTGTTGCCGGCGTCGGCGACGTAGACGTTGCCCTGGGCGTCGAGCGCGATGCCGCGCAGCGAGTTGAACTGGCCGACCTCGCTGCCGCGCTGCCCCCACGACTTGATGAAGTGCCCGTCCTTGTCGAACTTCGCGACGCGCGCGTTGCCGGCGCCCATCGCGACGCCGTCGGCGACGTAGATGTTGCCGTCCTTGTCCCACGCGACGCCGGCGGTGCGCACGAAGCTGTCGCCGGGAATCCCCGATCCAGGAGGTCCGGTTGGGCCACGGCCGCCGCCGCCGGCAGGCGGCTGCCCTGCGGCCGGCGCACTCGCGCCGCGTCCCGCCTCGGCCGGCGGCGCTTCCGGCCTACCCGGCCCACCAGGCCCACCGGGCCCACCAGGCCCTCCGGCGCCGCGGCCCGCGGCCGGACGCACCGCGATCGCTTCCGGCTTGCGGCTCAACACCAGCAGGATGCGGCCGTCCGGGTCGAACTTGATCACGTTGCTCGATCCCTGATCGACGACCCAGATGTTGTCCTGCGGATCGATCCTGACCGCCTGCGCGAAGTTGAAGCCGTAGACGCCCTGGCCGATCTCGCGCAGGAACTTGCCGGCCTGATCGAACTCGAGCAGCCGCGAGCCGGACTTGTAGAACGTTCGCGACGTGCCGACGGTCGCATGCGCCGCGCCGCTGCGCGTGTAGACGAAGATGTGCCCTTTCGAATTGGTCGCGACGCCGGCCGCTTCGCCGAGGTGAATGGTGTCCGGCAGCTTCAGCAGATCGCCGTTGGCGTCGTAGGGAATGTCCGGCGCGCTCGATTGCGCGACGAGCGGCGCCGCGCAGGCGCACACCGCGATGGCGAGTTGAAGAAGACGCTTCATGATCAGCACCCTACTTCGCGGCGCCGGCCGAGGACTTCGCCGGCTGCGGTTTGAGGACGATTTTCTGCACGCGCCAGTCGGTGATCTCCGACACGAACAGCTCGTTCGGATTGCGGCAGTCGATCTCGTGCACCGTGCTGAATTCCTTCAGCGCCTTGCCGGCGCGGCCGAACTTGCCGACGATGGTGCCGTCGAGCTCCATCTTGTAGATTTCGCCGGTCTGCGCCGCGGCGCGTGAATCGCCGTTGTCGGGCACGGAGTTCGAGACAAACAGGTACTGGTGCGGCCCCGGCGACACGCACACCGCCCACGGGTTGCCGACGGTGTCGTAGATCGCCTTCGGGTTCAGATCGTTGTCCCACACCTGCACGCGCGCGTTGCTGCGATCGCCGATGTAGATGTTGCCCTGCGCATCGGCCGCGAGCGTGTGCGGCAGCCGCAGCTCGCCCGATCCGGTGCCCTGCTTGCCGGCCGACTTGATGAAGCGTCCGTTCTTGTCGTACTTGACGACCCGGTTGTCGCCGTAGCCGTCGGACACGAAGATGTTGCCGTCCTTGTCCCACGCGACGTCGGTCGGCCGGTTGAACGAGTACGGCTTGTTCGAGTTCGGCGCCGATCCCTGGCCGCTGAAGTTGGTGAGCTCCTCCACCGCTTCCGGCCGGCGCCCGATCACCATCGTCACGCGGCCGGCGGGGTTGAACTTGATCACCATGTTCGTCCCCTCGTCGACGGTCCAGATGTTGTCCTGCGGATCGACGCGGACGGCGTGCGCGAAGGCGAACCCGTAGAGGCCCTGGCCGATCTCGCGGACGAAGGCGCCGTTCTGATCGAACTCGAACAGCCGCGTGTCGCCGCTGCGCGTGTAGACGAAGACGTGCCCTTTCGAATTCGTCGCGACGCCGATGCCTTCACCAAGGTAGATGTTCGGCGGAAACTTCAGGAAGTTCGGCACCGACTCGAAGGGGATTTCGGGGACGTTCTGCGCCTTCGCCTTGCTCTGCGCGAAGCTCGGCGCAGCGGCGAGAAGCAGCCCGGCCGCGAACGCGCCGGCGGTGAGACATCTCTTCATTGAAGCCTCCGGAACAAAGGTGGAAGGAATCTATACGAGCGGCTCGTACGGTTCAAGTTTTGCTCGGGCGATCGAAGAGGCAGGTATGCTCGGGCTGAGACACACGGACGAGGAGCGGCGCCACACCGATCGCCGTGCGTCCACGCGCACTACGTGCGACAGGCGCCGCGGCGAACGCCGTCGCGCTCGGCTGCGCAACCTCGTGTTCACCGGATTGGCACTTGCCGTGCCGCATCAGATCAGCCAGGGATCGACATTGTGGCGGCTATCACGGCCATCGCTCCGGCTGATGGGGCCGCGCGTGTCGACATCGATCGACAGCATCATGCCGGTCGAGCCGGCGCGTGCCTACGATTCGATCATCGTGGACGCGGCGAAGGTGTATCGCGTTGATGCGCGTTTGATCCGATCGGTCATGCGCGCCGAATCAGGATTCGATCCGTCAGCCGTGTCGCGTGCGGGCGCCATGGGCCTGATGCAGATCATGCCCGAGATCGCCAACGCGTTCGGCGTGGAGCACCCCTTCGATCCGCGCGAGAACATTATGGCCGGCGCGCGGCTGCTGCGCGAGTTGCTCGACCAACATCAGGGCAACATACCGCTGGTCCTCGCCAGCTACAATGCGGGACCGGGTGCGGTCGCCGACTGGGGCGGCGTGGTGCCGCCGTTCGCCGAGACGCAGGGCTACGTCAGACGCGTCACCGGCTTCCTCGCCGACGCCGAGAATTAGGAATTTGGAATTTGGAATTTGGAATGCGTGCGGGCACGCCGACAAATGGACATGTGCGAGCGCTGTACGAATTCCAAATTCCAAATTCCAAATTCTTAATTGCCGCTGCGGATATCACCCGGCTGTCACGATGCCGCCGCGCGCCGCGAACGCGCCAAGGACTTCGGTCAGATGCCGGTTGAAATCTTCGCGCGAGCGCCACGATGGATCGTCGATGCGCACTTCGGTGACGCGGCGCAGATCGGCCGCGAGCTGATCGAACAACCGCGCGGTGCTGTCGTCGGCCTGCGAATCGATGTAGCGCATGAACAACCGTTCGCAGGACAGGACCGCCGGCTGGCCGGCCCGCAGCAATAGAAAATCGCGGCGATTGACTGGCATTCGAGTGTTCGTCCACATGGAGCGCGAAGGCTTTAGCCGAGCGTACGCTCGCCTGAAGGCTTCGCGCTACGTACGGACAAACCCCTCGAGGGTACGCTTCACCATGTTGCGCGTGAGCGGAACCTTGTAGCCGTTCTTCGCCAGCGGCCGCGCGCCGGCGACTGCTGCGTCGCCCGCTTTGGCCGCGAGGTCGCCCGTGAGCCGCTGGCCGGTCAGCATCTTCTCGACTTCCGGCAGGCGCCACGGAATTGGCGCGACGCCGCCGAGGACGACACGGGCCGAGCGAACAACGTCCTTGTTGATGTCGAGCGCAACCGCGGCACTGACCACTGCATGCGTCCACGCTTCGCGATCGAGAATCTTGTGATACGTGCTGCGCAGCGACGCGCTGCGCGCCGGCAGCACGATCTCGGCGAGCAGTTCCCCATCCTTGAGCACATTCTCGCGCGCCGGATCGACCGTCGGCAAGGTGAAGAACTCGGCCGCGGGCACGCGCCGCTCGCCGTCCACGCCGACGATGCGAAACGTCGCGTCGAGCGCGACCAGCGCCGGCGCCGTGTCCGACGGGTGGACGATGTAGCTCGGGCCGCCGCCGAAGATGGCGTGGAACTCGTTCTCGCCGTTCACCGAGTAGCAGGTCGTGCCGCCGTTCTTCAGGCATTTGAAACCGTTGCGGTAGTACCAGCACCACGGACGCTGGTTGACGTTGCCGGCCAGCGTGGCGACGTTGCGAATCTGCGGCGTGGCGACGCCTTCCGCCGCTTCCGCGAGCACCGCGTACTGTTTGCGGATCAGCGGATGCGACGCCAGTGCGTCGAGCGTGATCAGGCCGCCGATCGTCACGCCGTCCTTCGCCTGCTTGACCTGGTCGAGGCTCCTCGCCGTTCTCAGGTGGACGACGACGTCTGGCGTGACCAGCCGCTCTTTCATCATCCCGAGCAGGTCGCTGCCGCCGCCGGCAACCGCGACGGTGTTGTGGCTGTCGCGGCCTTGCCGGATCAGCGTGACGGCGTGCGCCAGGTCGCGCGCGTTCGCATTCGTGAAGGCTTTCATGACCGCGCTCCCGTCCGCGCCGCCACCGCCGCGACGATCTTGTCGCGGGTGATCGGCAGATCCTTCATCCGCACGCCGATCGCGTTCGCCACCGCGTTGGCGACGGCGGCCGGCGCCGGCACCTTGCTCGACTCGCCCATGCTCTTCGCGCCGAACGGCCCGAGGCCGTCGTCGGACTCGATGAAGATGATGTCGATCTCCGGCGCGTCGCGATGCGTGGAGATGCGAGCGCCGTAGTATCCGGGCGTGAGCGGTGCGCCGCTGCGGCGGTCGTAGAGCAAGTCTTCGTGCAGCGCCATCCCGATGCCCATCTGCGCGCCGCCTATGATCTGGCTGCGCGCGGTGAGCGGGTTGATGATCCGTCCGCAGTCGTGAACGGCGAGGTACTTCGTCACGTGCGCGCGGCCGAGTTCGGTGTCGACTTCCACTTCGACGAAATGCGCGCCGAACGTGCTGCGGACCTTGCCCTGCAGCGTCGGATTCGGCGTCGCCGTACCGATCAGCACCTCGTCCGCCTTCGGCATGCCCTTCTCGGCTATCTGCTTCTTCAGATCCTTCACCGCTTCGATCACGGCGAAGCCGGTCATGATCGTGGTCCGGCTCCCGGACTCACCGACCGAGTACGGGCAGCGGTCGGTGTCGCCCCAGACGACCTCGAGCTGCGACAACGGGATGCCCAGCGCTTCAGCACCGATGAGGCCCATCGTCGTTTTCGCGCCGGCGCCGACGTCGGTCACTCCGACGTGCAGCGAGTATTTGCCCTGGCCGTTGACGCGGACGACGGCGCTGCTGCGGCCGAGGCCGGCGCGGAAGGCCATGAACGACACGCCGGCGCCGCGCTTGATCGGTCCGGGATCCGATCCAGGCACGGCGCGCCAGCGCTTCTTCCACTCGAACGTCTCGGCGCCTTTGCGGATGCACTCTTCGAGCGAGTAGTTCGTGTACGGCGTCTGGTCGCCCGCCTTCCGCGTCATGTTCCGCAGGATGAACTCGACCGGATCGATGTTCATCTTCGCGGCGACGTCGTCCATCATCGACTGGATGCCGAAGAAACCCTGCGGAAACTCGGGGCCGCGGAAATTCCCGGACACCGTGCGGTTGGTGTAGACCGGCGAGATCGACGTTTCGATGTTCGGGCACTGGTAGATTTCGACGCCGGCGATGTTGCCGCTGTTCTTCCGATACGGACCCATGCCGCTGTAGCCGCGCATCTGAATCGCCTGCAGCGTGCCGTCGCTCTTCACGCCGACCTTGTAGTACTGCGCGGTCGGCCAGCGCCCGTGCACGCCGATGAAGTCTTCCTTCCGCGACAGCTCCAGTTTCACTGGCGCGCCCGCTTCCTTCGCGAGCACCGCGGCAATCAGATCGGCGTCCTGGTTCTGGTTCTTGTTGCCGAAGTTGCCGCCCATGTACTGGCAGACGACCCGGACTTTTTCCGGCGCGATGCCCAGGTCGCGCGCCATGTCGGTGCGGCAGTTGGCGACGCCGCCGGTCGGCGTGTAGACGGTGAGCTTGTCGCCTTCCCAGTGCGCGACTGCCGACCTCGGTTCCATCTGCGCGTTGTGCACGAAGCTCGTCGAGAACCGCTCCTCGAACACTTTGTCCGAGCCTTTGAACCCCTCGTCGACGTTGCCGCGCTTCTGGCCGATCGGCTGGAACTCGTTGCGTGCAGTCGGCGAGAGATTACCCTCCGGCCAGATCTTCACCGCGTCGGGTTTCAACGCTTCCTCCGGATCGAGCACGAACGGCAGCGTTTCGTAGTCGACGGCAATCAGCTGCAAGGCTTCTTCGGCGACGTGACGGTCGGCGGCGGCGACGGCCGCAACGGGATCGCCGACGAAACGGACCGGGTTGTTGAACGCGTAGCGGCGATGCTTGGTGATCTTCTTGATCTCGTCGTTGTACTGCGCGCCGCCGGAGATCGAACCGGCGCCCCAGACCACATCGCAGTTCTCGTGCGTGACGATCGCCTTGACGCCAGGCAGCGCGCGCGCTTTGGACAGATCGATCGCGCGGACGCGCGCGTGCGGATGCGGACTGCGCAGCACGCGGGCGTAGAGCATGCCGGGGAGCGACACGTCGGCGGTGTACTTCGCCTTGCCCGACACGCGCTCGACCGCGTCGATGCGCGACGTCGGATGGCCGACGGTCTTCAGCGCCGCGACGGGTGAGGCTTCAGAGGAGAAGCTTTGCGAGCTTTGCGAACTTCGCGGGCTTTGCGTTTCCCCCGCCGCGACCGTCGCCGCGACATAGTGGTTGTAGTTCGAGCACCGGCAGATGTTGCCAGTCATCGCCACGCGCGCCTGATCCGGCGTCGGACGCGGCGTCGCGTTGAGCAGCGCCGTCGCCGACATCAGCTGGCCCGACGTGCAGAAGCCGCACTGTGGTGCGTCGTGCGCGACAAACGACTGTTGCAGCGCGCTGAGCTCGCCGTTCTTCAGCAGCCCTTCGACGGTCTGAACGGAACGGCCGTCCATCCAGACGGCGAGTTGGCTGCAGGAGTAGATCGGCTTGCCGTCGACGAGGACGGTGCAGGCGCCGCACTCGCCGCGGTCGCATCCGATCTTCGTGCCGGTGAGGCCCATGTGATCGCGCAGCGCTTCCGCGAGCGTCCACCGATCTTCCACCTCGATACGCTTCGACGCGCCGTTGATGGTCAAGTTGATGGTCGTGCGCGGCGCGCCGCTGCCAGCCGCTGCGGTAGACCCGCCAGTGCCAGCAGGACGCTGGTGTGCGCGCAGGGCTGGCGCGGCCGCAACCGCCGTCAATGCGGCGCCACTACCCTCGAGAAAGCGGCGTCGGGATATCTTTCGTTTGGCCATATTCACGTGCCGTGCGCTGATTGCCGATTGATTGTCGAACGCACAGGAATGCGCGGATTATACTGACGCCGGGCAGACATGGATCGTGCATTTCTCGCCGCGCTTCGGCAGATTGTCGGCGACAGGAACGTCCTGGACGATGCGCTCGAACTGTTGACCTACGAGTGCGACGCCCTGCCGCACCTGCGCCAATCGCCGGCAGCGGTGGCGCTGCCCGGCAGCGCGGCGGACGTGCAGGAGATCGTCCGGCTCTGCGCGCGCGAGCGCGTTCCCTTCGTCGCCCGCGGCCACGGCACCGGGCTGTCCGGCGGTGCGCTGCCGGTCGCCGGCGGGCTGGTGATCGCGCTGTCGCGGCTCAACCGCATTCTCAACGTCGACATTCCGAATCAGCGCGTCACCGTCGAACCCGGTGTGACCAACCTCGAGATCACACGTCAGGTGGCGCCGTTCGGGTACTACTACGCGCCGGATCCATCGAGCCAGCAGGTCTGCTCGATCGGCGGCAACGTCGCCGAGAATTCCGGCGGCGCGCACTGCCTGAAGTACGGCTTCACCGTCCATCACGTGCTCGCCGTCGACGCAGTGCTGCCGGACGGAGAGATGGTCACGCTCGGCGGACCGCTCGCCGACACGCCGGGCCCCGATCTGCTCGGCCTGATGATCGGATCCGAGGGCACGCTCGCTGTCGTGACCAGCGTGACGGTACGGATCCTCCGAAGGCCTGAATCGGTGAAGACGCTGCTCGCCGCGTTCGACACCATCGATGCCGGCGGTGCGGTCGTGTCCGATCTGATCGCGGCCGGGATCGTACCTGCTGCAGTCGAGATGATGGACGCGCTCGCCATCCGCGCCGCCGAAGCCGCGGTCCACCCGAATTTTCCGGATGCCGACACCATCTTGATCGTCGAGCTCGATGGACCGGCCGCCGAAGTCACCGCGCTCTTCGACATCGTCGTCGAGACATGCACGAGGCATGGCGCGACGACGATCGAGGTGGCGAAGACCGACGAGCAGCGGATGCGGATCTGGCGCGGCCGCAAGGCGGCGTTTGCGGCGATGGGCCGCGTGTCGCCGAACTATTACGTGCAGGACGGCGTCGTGCCGCGCACCAGGCTGCCGGAGGTCCTGAACCGCATTCGCGATCTCGAACGGCGATCGGGCCTGCGCATCGGCAACGTGTTTCATGCCGGCGATGGAAACCTGCACCCGCTGATCTGCTACGACGAGCGGGTGCCGGGGCAGGCGGACAAGGCGGTGGAGGTCGCGGCGGAGATCCTGTCGTACTGCATCGATGCGGGGGGCTCGCTGACCGGCGAGCACGGCATCGGTGCGGACAAGTCGCAGTACATGCCGTCGATGTTTGCGGCAGAGGACCTGGCGCTGATGCAGCGCGTCCGCGGCGCCTTCGATCCGCAGGGCCTCTGCAATCCGGGCAAGGTCTTCCCGACGCCGCGCCTGTGCGGCGAGGTCCCCGGCCCGTACCGTCAACACCCGGTCGAAGCCGCCGGCCTTGCCAACCGCCTGTGACCAGGGGTCGGGAAGGGTTTCGCGTTCTCGGCACTTGTCCACAGGGGGTCGGGAACCGTTTCTCGCCCCCAAGCAGTTTTCCACAGGGGGTCGGGAAGGGTTTTTCGGGCCCGTCGCGTGCGGATTTCCGCGGATTTTCGAGGCCTTCGCGTGTTCAGACAACTGGCTCGATCTTGAGTCCTCTGTTCGGCAGCCACGCTCGAGGCTGGCAAGCGACTATCCCGAGCGGTCCGTCGTGTGAGAACTCGCGATCTACGGCCATTTAGCGGTCATGGAAACGATTCCCGACCCCTCCGCAGTGCCAGAAACCCTTCCCGACCCCTCCGCCGGGCGAGAAACCCTTCCCGACCCCCTCTGGACGGCGGCGCCGGCGACCGCCGAGGAGGTCGCGGCAGCGCTGCGACGGGCCGCCGACGCGCGACAGCCGATCCAGATCCGTGGTGCGGGGACGAAACGCAGCTGGGGCCGGCCGGATCAGGCGCCGGCAGCCGTCCTGGACATGCGCGGACTGAACCGCGTCCTCGCGCACGAGCACGGCGACATGACCGCGACCGTCGAGGCCGGCGCCACGCTGCGCGAGGTCAATCGCGCCCTCGCGCGTCACGGCCAGTGGCTGCCGCTCGACCCGCCGTTCGCCGACACCGCGACGATCGGCGGCATCCTCGCGACCAACGACAGCGGTCCGCTGCGCCACCGCTACGGCACGCCGCGCGACCTCGTCATCGGCATCCGCCTCGCCACCACCGACGGCGTGCTGTCGAAAGCGGGCGGCCAGGTGGTCAAGAACGTCGCCGGCTACGATCTCGGAAAACTGATGGCCGGATCGTTCGGCGGCCTGGCAGCGATCGTCAGCGCCACGTTCAAGCTCTCCCCGATTCCGCAAACGTCGAAGACGCTTCGACTGGACGTTGACAGCGCCGCGGCGGCCGCACGCATCGTGACGACGGTCATGGCGAGTCATCTCGAACCGCTCGGCTTCGAGATCGCATGGAGAGCCGGACGGGACGAGCACGAACGGCGGGAGGTACTGCTGTGCTTCGCGTCGCTCGACGCGGTGGTCGATGCGCAGGTCGCGCAGGCCGACGCGCTGGTGAAGGGCCTGGCGACGCGAGTCGACACGCTGAGCAGCGAGCGCGAACCGGCGGTGTGGCGCGAGCATGCCGATCAGATCTGGACCGGCGCCGACCGTGATGCGGCAGTCGTGCGCGTGAGCTGGCTGCCGGCGAACATCGACGCGGCGCTCGCGGCGGTGAAGGCATGCGCCGCGAATGTCGACGCGATCCTGATCGGCCGCGCCGCGATCGGCGCCGGACTCATTCGCATCGGCGGCAATGTCGACGCCCAGGTGCGTGCCATTGACGCGCTCCGAACATCGACCGCGATTGGCAACGTCACGATCGTCCGCGGATCGCCGTCGCTGCACGCGCGTGTCGACGTGTGGCCTGCCGACGCCGGCCGTGCGCGGCTGTTCACCTCGCTGCAGCAGGCCTTCGATCCCGCGCACGTCCTGGTCGGGCAGGGTCCGCGGTGAGCGCGCCGCCGCTGGAGACTGCGCGAGGCGAAGCGGCCTTCGATGCGCATCACCCGCCGCAGCGCGCGCTGATAGAAAAGTGCGTGCACTGCGGATTCTGCCTGCCGTCGTGCCCGACTTACGCGCTGTGGGGCGAGGAAATGGATTCGCCGCGCGGGCGCATCTATCTGATGAGCGCGGGGCTGGACGGGCGCACCAAGATGACACGCCCTTTCGTCAGGCATTTCGACGCGTGCCTCGGTTGCATGGCGTGCGTCACGGCCTGTCCCTCGGGTGTGCAGTACTCGCCGCTCATCGAAGCGACGCGCGGCCAGATCGAACGGCGATACGATCGATCGCTCGCCGACCGATTGTTTCGCGCCCTGATCTTTACGCTCTTCCCTTATCCGGGCCGCCTGCGGATCGCGCTGGCGCCGCTCGTCGTGTCATCTCGCGCAGGACAACTTTTTCCGCGTCGCCGGAGTACTGGCGCGGCCACCGCGGACCGCCATCGATCGAACCCCGGATTCTTCTCGCGCGTCCGCGCCATGCTGGAACTTGCGCCGCCAATCAGCTGGCGCGCGCTCCGCGCGCGCACGCCTGCGCGCACCGCCGCCGTCGGTGAGCGCCGGCTCACGGTGGGACTGCTGACCGGCTGCGTTCAACGCGTCGTCTTTCCGCAGGTGAATACCGCGACCGTGCACGTGCTCGCGGCCGAAGGCTGCGAGGTGGTCGCGCCGCCGGAGCAAGCGTGTTGCGGCGCGCTGGCGCTGCACGCGGGACGTCTCGACGAGGCGCGCGCGTTCGCGCGGCGAACAATCGAGGTGTTCGAGCGCGCCGGCGTCGAACGGATTGCGGTGAATGCCGCGGGCTGCGGATCGTCGATGAAGGAATACGGGCAGCTGCTCGCCGATGATCCGGCGTGGGCCGAGCGGGCGCGCACGTTTGCGGCGCGCGTGCGAGATGTGAGCGAAGTCGTTGCGGAGATTGGCGAGCCGCGGGCGCGCCGCCACCCGATCGCGGCGAAGATCGCGTATCACGACGCCTGTCACCTTGCGCATGCGCAGGGCGTCCGGCAGCAGCCGCGGGATCTGCTGCGGTCGATTCCCGGCGTCGAGCTGGTGCCGCTCGCCGAACCTGATATGTGCTGCGGCAGCGCCGGCATCTACAACCTCGTCGAGCCCGAGCCGGCGCGCGCGCTCGGCGATCGCAAGGCGATGCACATCGAGACCGCCGCGCCGGACCTGGTCGTCACCGCGAACGCTGGGTGCACGCTGCAGATCGCCGCGGCGGCCCGCCGCCGTGGCAGGCGGCTGACGATACGTCATCCCATCGAGATTCTTTATGCATCGCTCAGAGGCGAGGCGCCGTAAACGGTTCCCGACCCCCTGTGGAAATCTGAAACGGTTCCCGACCCCTCCCCCGGCGTCCTTCCGATTTGACGGAGGTGTCGCTGGAGGGCGACGATCGTCGGCTGCCACACATTTGCAAAGAGTCCAACAAAGTGTGTGGCTCCATCGGGATGCCGCGAGGATCGGGACACATGACTGACTGGCACTGTCATTGCTCTAAACATCTTCGCCAGCACTTGCTCGTTCGTTCGAGGGTTCCCGTGTCCCGACTTAAACGTTCTCTCCTCATCCTCGCGTTCGGGCTGGTCGCCACCGCTGGATTTAGGGCGACCTCCGACGCGGCGCAAGGCCATTACGGTCATGGCGGTCACGCCACGGTCGTTGTCGCCGGCGGCTTCTACGCTCCCATCTACCCATACTGGTACGACCCGTGGTTCGCCCCGCAGTGGGGCTGGTATCCGCCGTACCCCGGTCCCTATTACGCGCCCGATGCCTCGGTGAAGCTCGAAGTGAAACCGAACCAGGCCGAGGTCTATGTCGACGGCTATTACGCTGGCGTCGTCGACGACTTCGACGGGACCTTTCAGCGGCTGCATGTCGCGCCGGGCCAGCACGAACTCGAGTTGTATCTCGACGGCTATCGACCGGCGAAGCAGCAGATCTATCTGACCGCCGACAAGACCGTCAAAGTGAAATACACGCTGGAGAAACTCGGCGCCGGCGAGCAGGCCGAGCCGCGGCCGCAGGCGCCGAACCCGCCGCCGGCGCCGCAAGGCCTTGCGCCGAATGCGCCGAACCCGCCGCCGGAGGCGTACCCGCCGCAGCCGGCGCCGCGTGGTCCGGGCGGCGGACGGATGCCGCTGCCACCCCCGCCACCCGGATCGGAACCTCGTGGCGCGCCGCAGGGCGCGTACGGGTCGCTGGCGATCCGCGTGCAGCCGAACGACGCGGAGATTTCGATCGACGGTGAACCATGGCGCGCGCCGGGCGGGCAGGAACGCTTGATTGTCGAAGTCGCCGAGGGGTCGCACACCGTTGAAATCCGCAAGAGCGGCTACCGCACCTACGTGACGCAGATCGAGGTGCGGCGCGGCGGAACGACGCCGCTGAACGTCAGCCTGAGGAGCGAGCCATGACCCGCGCCGTATTCGCCGGTGCACTGCTCGCTGCGGCGCTGCCGTTGACGGCATCCGCGCAAACAGCGGTCGATGCCACGCAGCCGCCGGTGAACCAGGGACCGATGACGGTCGAGCGCATCCACAGCGGGTTCGCCGCGATGCCCGAGGTGAAGATCACCGACTTCGACGGCCAGGTCTCCGGGCTGATCGGCGGATCGGCCGGCTACGTCGCGGAGGAAGCCTTCTACTTCGGCGGCGGCGGCTACTGGATGGCGACCGACCGTTCGCATTCCCGCGAGCTCGCCTACGGCGGCTTCGTGATGCAGTGGTTCTTGCTGAACAGCGATCGTTTTGGCGTCAGCGGCAAGGTGCTGCTCGGCGGAGGCCACGCGACAACGGCGCAGGCAGTGACGCAGGTGGTCGGGCTGCCGAGTCCACGTGAGCTGGGCCAGTTGACGCAAGCGCAATACAACGACCTCGTCCGCGCGCACACGGTCACCACCACGATCGGCGTGCACCAGGACTTCTTCGTCGCCGAACCGGAAGTCACCGCGCGGCTTGCGCTCGCAAAACACGTGCGGCTCACCTTCGGCGCCGGTTACCGGTTTGCGGGCAACGGCTGGTGGTACCACTACTACGGCGGCGGCCACAACGATCGAATCAGCGGCGCCGTCGGCACCTTCGGCGTGCAGATCGGCAGCTGACAACGCCGTAGCCAACCTCACGAGGGTCGGCGTATCATGCGCCCAGAGGCCCTCGTGAGTTATGCCCGCCTTCTGGCCGCGCTCGCTATCGCCGCCATTTTTCCAGTGGCGGCAGCCGCGGTCTTCGAACAGGTGACCCAGCAGGATCCAGAGTGGCGGCCGCGGATCTGGGTCGGCGGCGGGGGCATCGGCCGCTTCAACCGCGAGCCGCCGAAATGGGGCAAGCTCGAAGACTTCGACGGTTCCTTCAACTTCTGCCGCGCCTACTTCACCGGCGATCGCTTCGAACAGGGCGGCACCGGATGGAGTACCGACTTCCCCGGCGCCGACAACAATTTTTCCGTTCGCCTCGGCGAGCTCACGTCGGTCCACGTCAAGCTCGATAAGGCTGGCCAGCCCGACTACGTCGTCGTTCGCCTCACCGATCCACTGCTCTATCGCTGTCCGATCCTTCACATGGAAGACGTCGGCGTCGTCCGCTTCAGCGACGAAGAAGTGGAGAGCCTGCGCGCCTACCTGCTCAAGGGCGGATACCTGATCGCCGACGACTTCTGGGGATCGCGGGCGTGGGATCAGTGGGAGTACGAGATCGGCCGCGTGCTGCCGCCGCACGCGTATCCAATCGTCGACATCGCGCCGAACCACGCGGTGATGAACGTGCTCTACGACGTCAAAGAAGTCGAGCAGGTCTCGAACATCCGCTTCTGGGTGCAGACCGGCAGCACCTCGGAGCGCGGCCAGGACAGCGCGCACGTCAACTTCCGCGGCATCGCCGACGACAAGGGCCGCCTGATGGTCGTGATGGCGCACAACACCGACATCCCCGACACGTGGGAGCGCGAAGGCGAGAGCAAGGAATACTTCGACAAGTTCTCGCCGAACGGCTACGCCGTCGGCGTCAACATCGTGCTCTACGGGATGACGCATTGAATCGCGGCGCACGCCCCGTGCAGGAGATGCAGCCGTAACCCGCCCAGACGCTCCCGTCAGCGAGGTAGTCGAAGCCGAAGGCCACCTGATCGACTCCCAGCTGATGAACGCGATGTTCGACACCGTCGTCCGCCACGACGCGGCGTTCGACGTGCTCGAATTCCGCATCGGCCGGACCAACGACGAACCGTCGTTCGTGTCGATGCGGGTCACTGCCAAGACGCCGCCGGCGCTCACCGAAGTCCTCGAGGAACTGGTCGGGCTCGGCTGCCGCGTGGCGCGCAGCGAGGACGCGCATCTGGTCGCCGCCGACCGCGACGGCTGCGCGCCAGAAGACTTCTATTCGACGACCAACCACCGCACCTTCGTGCAGATCGGCGGCAGCTGGGTGATGGTCGACCAGCAGCGGATGGACGCGGCGATCGTCGTCGACAACGGACGCGCGAGCTGCCGCAAGCTGCGCGAACTCCGCATCGGGAACGCGGTGGTGTGCGGGGTCCGCGGCGTGAAGATCGTCCCCGAGTTCCAGGAACGCGACCGCCACGGCTTCGCGTTCATGACCAACGAGATCTCGTCGGAGCGCCGCGTCGAAGTGGGTGTAACGCGGATCGCGGCGATGATGCGCGCCGCCCGGCAGGCGGGTGAGAAGATCGCGTTCGTCGCCGGACCGGTGGTCGTCCACACCGGCGGCGGATCCTATTTCCGCGACCTGATCCGCGGCGGCTACGTCGACGTCCTCCTCGCCGGCAACGCGCTCGCCGTCCACGACGTCGAGCAGGCGCTCTACGGCACGTCGCTCGGCGTCGACATGGAAACCGGCCGCGCGATCGAAGGCGGCCATCGCCATCACATGCGCGCGATCAACGCGATCGCGCGCGCCGGCGGCCTGCGCGCCGCCGTCGAACAGCGCGTGCTGCAATCCGGCGTCATGTACGAATGCATCTGCCGCGGCGTCGACTACGTGCTCGCCGGCAGCATCCGCGACGATGGCCCGCTGCCGGACACGATCATGGACCTGGTCGAAGCGCAAGACCGCTACACCGCGGCGCTGCAGAACGTGTCGCTGGTGCTGGTCCTGTCAACGATGCTGCACGGCATCGGCGTCGGCAACATGCTGCCCGCCTGGGTACGCCTGGTTTGCGTGGACATCAATCCAGCAGTCGTCACCAAGCTCGCCGATCGGGGGTCAGCACAGACGATGGGACTGGTTACGGACGTGGGCTTGTTCTTGCGGCAACTTGCTCACGCCTTGGAATAATCGCGAGTCGCAAGTCACGAGTCACACGTCAGTCGCGAGTCGCAAGTCACAAGTCCCAGTCGCAAGTCGCAGGTCAGTCGCAAGTCACGACCGATTTTGCACACGTTGTTGTCGCGTCCCACGAGTACGGCATACACCCTGCTCGTATGGGCCGCGCTATGGCCAAAAACGTTGAAGAATTGAAGGTTTATCAAAAGGCACTCGTCGCGGCGGGTGAAGTTTCTGCGATCATCCGACGGCCGTCGTTCAATCGTGAGCTGCGGTTGCGCGAGCAGCTCGGGTCGTCGTCGGAGCGCGTCGCGTCGTTGATTGCCGAGGGATCCGAGCAGTCAACCGATAAACACTTCGCCGAGTACTGCTATCGCGCCAAAGGATCGGCGCGGGAAACGCGAACTCAATTAATCGTCTGCGTGCAACGGTCGCACATCAGCGAATCAGAGCGCATTCCCGTCGACCGGCTGTACGAGGAGATCGGGAAGATGCTGAACGGCCTGATCACCCATCTCGAACGCGAAAACCGCAAACACCGGCGACCTTGAGACTTGTGACTGACCTGCGACTGAAGACTTGCGACTGACTTGCGACTCGCGACTTGCGACTTACGCCCGGCGTACGTCCGCGACACCGAGCGCTCTTTCGACTGTCGCGGGGTCGCCGGCTGCCGCAACGCCGACGAGAATCTGTCCATCGCTGACCGCCGGATCGTAGAACGCCGGTCGCCGCCGGACCAGCTGCGCCGTCACCAGGAGAGTAATCACCGCGGCGAGGATGCCGCCGAGCATCGTCAGTTCGAACATCACGATCAGGTTCGGCCACCAGGCGACGATCGGCATGTTGCCGGTTTTCAGCGGCCATGCGAGCTCGGTCATGCTGGTCAACCACGTCGCCGTGATGAGGCCGAGGACCGCGCCGGCGAGCGCGATCCAACCCATCCAGGTTGCCTTCTCGCGATTGGCGAACTCGTGTTCTTCGAACGGCTCCGACGAGACGATCGTGATCTGCTCGTCCGGCACGCCGGCGGCGTGAAGATT
>Ga0075425_100000505_pt1 | contig 36593 bp, 38 predicted proteins | sample SoiMethybrSBSTD4_FD_75300 | JGI IMG/M metagenome (GOLD analysis project Ga0075425, IMG submission 75300) | Bulk soil microbial communities from a Populus tree surrounding site in Tennessee, USA - Soil MetaG P. TD hybrid SBSTD4 | ecosystem: Environmental > Terrestrial > Soil > Tree plantation... | reverse complement strand
ACGGGTTCCTGCTCGTCGCGCTCGATCGGCCCGACGTCTTCCTGCCGGGAGACATCGCGCTCCGCCGCTCGATCCAGCGGGCCTACGGGTTCGACCACGTGCCGACGGAGGAGGAACTCACGGAGATCGCCGACCGTTGGAGACCGTACCGGAGCCTCGCCGTGAGCTACCTGTTCGCGGCCGAGTACGAGGACGGTCCGTGATGGACCCGCGGGAGCCGGACGTCGTCGGCATCGTCGGGGCGGGACGCCTCGGGCAGGCGATGGCACGGACGGCGTTGCGAGCCGGCCGGCGCGTCATCATCGCGAACAGCCGTGGCCCGGACTCCCTCACCGACGTCGTGTCGGAGCTCGGCGACCATGTGGAGGCCGGGACGGTGCGCGATGCAGCGAGCGCCCGCATCGTCGTCCTCGCCGTCCCCTGGCCGCGCGTTCCCGAAGCCGTTCGGGGCCTCGAGTGGAACGGGCAGATCGTGATCGATGCCACGAACGACTTCGACGGAAGCGACCTCGACGAGACGACATCCAGCGAGCTCGTCGCGACGCTCGTCCCGGGCGCTCGCGTCGTGAAGGCCGCGAACACGCTCCGTGCCGACGTGCTCGCCGAGGATCCGAACGACGCCGGCGGGCGGCGGGTGATGTTCGTGTCCGGCGACGACGGCGAGGCGAGGGCTCAGGTGGCGAAGCTGTTCGATGACGCGGGCTTCTCTGCGCTCGAGCTCGGCGGTCTCGCGACCGGGGGTGCGCTCCAACAGGTCGGGGGCTCGCTGTCGGGTGCCGACCTGATCCGGTTTCCTGCTGAGAGCTGACCGGGGCCCATGGTCCAACCCGGCACGCCGGGTCGCTACGTCGAGTCGAGAACCTCTCGGATGGGGTCGGCCGAGACGAATACCTTCGCCCGCTCCGGGGCGAGGTCGGCCGCCACGCCCTCGATGATGCCCTTCGCCGCGGAGAGGGCGACCCCTGCTTCGTCGTCCCGACCCAGCGTCCTGAGCGCTCGGGCGAGGGCCGCTCGCCCCTGCCAGCGAGCGGGCGGCGTGCCCAGCGCATCGGCTCCATCGATCGCGGCTCGGAACTCGTCGATCGCATCCGAGGCGCGCCCCATCGACAGGAAGGCCCGTCCGAGCGTGATCCTCGAGGCGACCTCGTACTTACGCCTGCCAACGGGTTTCGCCATCTCGAGCGCCTTCACCGCCCAGTCGGCCGCCTCGTCCGACCGGCCCATCCGCTCCGAGAGCTCCGCGCGCGCCGCGGCCATCTTGCCGACCAGGTACCAGCGTTGCCAGGCGGCGCCGCGCGTCACGTCCTCCCAGGCCTGCGCCCACCGGACCTCGGCACTTCCCAGATCGCCGGCGAGGAGGTCGGCGATGACAAGGTCGACCTCCGCGTTCTGCCACGGCATGTTGAAGCTCGACCACGAGTGCTGCTCGTACGCCTCTTCGTTCCGGCGCCGCGCCTCGTCGAGGTCGTAGATGTCGCGGAGCGCGACCGTCGAGTAATTGAGCATCACCCGCACGGGACGCCCCATCTGCCTGCCGAGCGCGATGCGTTCGTCGAAGACGGCTAGGGATTCCTCGTACCTGCCCATCGCGGCGAGCGAGGCTCCCTCGACCGCGCCACCTCGGAGGAGCGCCTCTCGGCTCCCGGAATCGACGGCGACGGTACGTCCCGCTCGAGCGAGCTCGAGGCCTTCGGCGAATCGGCCCGTCCAGTAACAGGTGTGCGCGTGCATCACGTTGTGCTCTGCGAACTCGTCCGACCTCGTGTTCGGCACCCAGACCATGAGCGCGCGGTCACCGGCCTCGTTCGCCCGATCCAGATCCCCGGCCTCTCCGCGCATCGCCAGCCCTTGGCTGAGACGGGCGAGCGCCGGTGGCAGGAGCTCTGAAGCCCCGAGCCCCTCCGCGGCGGTGACCGCTCGCTCGGCCATCTCGATCGTCATCTCGGTCTGCTCGGTCCATTGGGCGGCCCTCCCCCGGCCGAGGAACGCTTCGATCTCGTCGAGGCCCTCGAGTTCCGGCAGGAGCGCACCCAGCTCGTCGACGGCCGCGTCGTACTCCTCCAGCCGAACCAGCGCCAGAGCGCGAGCCAGCCGGATCGCGCGACGGCGCGGGTCATCGGTCGCCAGCGCGATGGCGTTGTCGTAGAGGCGCATCGCCTCTTCGGTCGCCCACGAGTCGCGAGCGCGCTCCGCGGCGATCAGGAAGTAGTCGATCGCGCGGGCGGGTTCCCCGGCTTCCTGCCAGTGGTAGGCAAGCAGCGAGGCCATGTCCCTGACCTGCTCGTTCGCCATCGCCTCGACGAATCGGGCGACCGCCGCGTGCCGAAGGCGGCGATCCTCCCGGCGAAGCGAACCGTATGCGACGTCGCGGATCAGCACGTGTTTGAACGAGAACTCCGCCTCGCCGTGGATCTGCGTGACCGCCTCCCGGCGGATCAGGTCGCGCGCCTCGAGGGCGTCGAGGACGTCGTCGATCGCCCGATGCTCCATCGCGACGAGGGAGCCGCGCCAGAACACCTTCCCCACGACCGATGCGTCGAGCAGCGCCGCCCGTTCGGCGGGCGGCAACGCGTCGATCCTCGCGGCGATCGCGACCCGCACGGTCGTCGGGAGCTCCGACTCCAGACGCATCCCTCCGGCGAGCGCGGCGGCCAGCTCCTCCACGAACAACGGGTTCCCCTCGGCGACCTCGATCAGCCGCTCGAGGTCTGCGGGCGCGACGCTCTCGCCGACCCAGCGCGCCGCGATGGTCGATGCGGCCGACTCGGACACAGGTTCGAGGACGATCGTGCTGGACGCCATGCCGCCGCCACCCCAACCCGGGCGTGCGTCCAAGAGTTCCGGGCGGGCGAGAGCGAGGATCACGAGGGCGCTCTCACGCGCCCGCCCCGCCAGGTACTCGATCAGGTCCAGCTCGCCCGCGCTCGCCCAGTGCACGTCCTCGAAGACGAGCAGGGTCGGTTCGTCCGCGGTGAGCTGCTCGAGGAACCGCCTGGCCGAGAAGAACATCAGCGTCCGTTCGTCGACGGGCTCGTCGATCCCGAGCCCCAGGAGGAGCGACAACGACCGCGTGATCTCGGGCGCCTCCTCTGCCGGCACGAGCGGTTCCACTTCGGCGGCGATCTTCTGGCGCATCGTGAGCGGATCGTCCTGCTCGTAGATGCCGGCCACCTGCTTCACCTGCTGTGCGAAGGCACCGTAGACCCCGGTGTTGTCGTACGGCAGGCACCTGCCGCGGACGACGCGATACCCGCGGTCCTCCACCAGCGACGTGATCTCGCGAGCGAGTCGGGATTTCCCGATCCCGGGCGGACCGAGCACCGTCACCAGGTGCGGATGGCGCTCCGTCACGGCTCGCTCCCAGATCGACCAAAGCAGGTCCATCTCTCGTTCCCGGCCGATCAGCCTCGGAGCAACCGAAGGTTGCCGCGCATCCGCGGTCGTTGGTTCGACCACCAGCCACGCGGGAACTGGGTCGCGCTTCCCCTTCGCCTCGATCGAGACCAACCGCTCGAAACGGAAGACACGACGCGTCCCACGATGCGTCTCTTCGCCCACGATCAGGCCGCCCTGAGGGGCCGACGTCTGCAATCGCGCTGCTGTGTTGACGACGTCGCCCAGGGCGAGCGCTTCGCCCGACCCCGCGCGCGACCCGAGTGCCACGATCGCCTCACCGGTGTTGACGGCGGCGCGCGCCGCGAGGTCCAGACCGGGTCGCTCGGCGTTCAGATCTTCGATCGAAGCCAGGATCGCCAGTCCGGCGCGCACGGCTCGCTCGGCGTCATCCCCGCGCGAGACGGGCGCGCCGAACACGGCCATCACGGCGTCGCCGATGAACTTCTCGATCGTGCCGCCGAACCGCTGGACGTGCTCCTTCGCCATGGCGTGATATGCCTCGAGCGTCTCGCGAACGTCCTCCGGATCCGCTCCGTCGGACCGAGCCGTGAAGCCGACGAGATCGACGAACAGGATCGAGACCAGCTTGCGTTCCTGCGCCGCCGCCGGCTCCGGGATCAGCGACGCGCCGCAGTTCGAGCAGAAGCGTGCCCGATCCGCGTTCTGCTCCCCGCAGCTCGGACAGCTGGCCACGCCCGGAGTGTAGGCCAGCGTCGGAACAGGGATACGGGGAGCTGGTCGGACGAGGTGATGTCAGCTTTGCGAAGTCGTTGCCCGAAGTGGTACGAAAGCGACGACGCGATCTCGGGGGGGACGCGGTGAGGATCGTCGTGATCGGCGGAACGGGCCTGATCGGATCCAAGCTCGTCGCAAGACTGCGAGAAGCAGGCCACGACGCGCTCGCGGCATCGCCCCGTTCCGGGGTCGACACGGTGACCGGCGAGGGGCTGACCGAAGCGCTCGAGGATGCCCGCGTCGTCGTCGACGTGTCGAACGCACCGGATCAGGGCGACGAGGAGGTACTCGCGTTCTTCCAGGGCTCGACCCGCCACGTCCTCTCCGCAGAGGCGAAGCAGGGTGTCGGCCACCATGTCGCGTTGTCGGTCGTGGGCACGGACCGGCGCACCGACAGCGGGTACTCCCGAGCCAAGCTCGCGCAGGAGCAGACGATCGAAGCGGGGACCGTGCCCTTCACGATCGTGCGCGCGACGCAGTTCTTCGAGTTCATCACCCAGATCGCCGATTCCAACACCGACGGCAAGATCGTTCGCGTCGCGCCCGCGCTGGTGCAGCCGGTGGCGGCCGACGATGTCGCCGCCGCCTTGGCGAACGTCGCGGTGGACGCGCCGGTGAACGGCATCATCGAGCTCGCGGGCCCCGAGCCGTTCCGCCTCGACGCGGTCATCCGCAGAGTGCTCAGCGCGAACGGCGACGCACGTGAGGTGACGGCCGACCCCCGGGCGCGCTACTTCGGCGCAGCGCTGGAGGAAGACTCCCTCATGCCGGGCGACGATGTACGCATCACTCCGACCCGCCTCGAGGACTGGCTCAACCACACGATGGTGAAGGAGCGGTAGGACCGAAGGGAGAAACGGTGAGGGAACCTCTGCTTCCGGTCAGTGACATCCCAGAGACCGGATCGATCACGGCGGACCTCCTGGGCAGGGAAGTCCTCGTCACGATGGTGAACGGGAAGCCGCGCGCGTACATCAACGTGTGCCAGCACCACGGCGGACCGCTCGTCCTCGAAGGCGATCGCTTCACCTGTACGTGGCACGGGAGTCAGTTCGACGTTCGCACCGGCCACGCGTTGACGGGGCCGGTCAGGCCCGACGCGAGGCTGATCATGCTTCCCACCCGCATCGAGGACGGGACCCTCGTCTACGAGTACGAGGACAAGGGCAGCGACGAGTGAGGGAGATCGACCGCTGGCAACGTCTGACGATCGGGCGCGGGGAGGCCGCCACGGCTCGGTCTCGTTCTCGCGAGAGGAAGCCGCCGAGCGAGCCGGGGTCGAGCCTGGATACCTCGATCGACTGATCGCCCTCGGCATCCTCGCGCCCGCCGAGGAGGATCGGCTGTCGCGCGGCGATGTGCGACGCCTGCAGATGGCGAAGTCGTTCGAGGATGCGGGCATCTCGCTCCCGGACGTGGCGGCCGCGATCGAACGGGGAGCCCTGTCGCTCGACTTCCTCGACGCAGCGAGCTTCGAACGGATCGCCGATCTCGCCCCAGAGTCGTTCCGCGAGGTGAGCGATCGCACCGGGATCCCTCTCGAACTCCTCGCGGTCATCCGCGAGGCGGTCGGGATGGCGTCGCCGTCACCCGACGATCGCCTTCGGGAGGACGAGCTGCCGATCGTCCGATTCATCGAGCTGCAGCTGGCCGAAGGCTTCCGTCCCGTCGCGATCGAGCGGGTCCTTCGCGTGCAGGGCGACAGTACCCGTCGGATCGCCGACGCCGAGGCGGCGTGGTGGAACTCAGAGGTCATCGAACCGGCGATCGCCACGGGAGCGGACCCGGCGAAGATCTCGGACGCCGAGCTCACGGATCGGATCTCCCCGATCATGGAGCGATCCGTCATCGCGATGTATCACGTGAATCAGGCGCGCGCATGGACCGCCAACGTGATCGAGGGCTTCGAAGGGCTGATGGCGGAAGCAGGGATCCGGAGCCGCCTCGAGCGACTCCCGGCGGTCTGTTTCCTCGACATCACGGGCTACACGCAGCTGACGCAAGAGCGAGGCGACAGCGAAGCCGCGGATCTCGCGTCGAGGGTGGCGAGACTCGCGGAGCGTTGCGCCGTTCGGCGGGGCGGGAAGACGATCAAGTGGCTCGGCGACGGTGTGATGTTCTACTTCGACGATCCGGGCCAAGGCATCCGTGGTGCCCTCGAGATGGTGGATGCCTTGGCGGCCGCCGGGTTACCGCCCGCACACGTCGGTGTGCACGCCGGGCCGGTCCTGTTCCAGGAAGGCGACTACTTCGGGCAGACCGTCAACCTCTCGGCGCGCATCTCGGAGTTCGCCGAAGCGGGTGAAGTGCTCGTGAGCCAAGCAGCAGCCGACGCCAGCGGCGAGGACGGATTGTCGTTCAGCGATGTCGGGCCGGTGGCGCTCAAGGGCGTGTTCGGACCCGTCCACCTGCTCCGTGCCCGGTGGGACGATCCACCGCCCGACGCGAGGTGACGCGTTGGCGTGTGCTCGTGGGTTGTCGCCTTACGGACGTCCCTGTGGCGGCGACCCTTGGACGAACTGCTTGATGAAGTCGAGAGCCGTCTGCGCGACCTCTCGCCAGCCGTGGTCGATCGTCAGGGCGTGGCCCCGGTTCGGGATCTTCACGATCTCCGTCACACCCGGATTGCGCCTCTGTCGCTTGTAGGCCGCGTTCGCGATGGCCCACGGCACCGTGTGGTCCTTCTCACCGTCGATGATCAGCAGTGGACCGCGGTCAGGGGTCTTCGTGTTCACCTTGGCCTCGGTCCAAGGGTTGAGGTTCGCGTTGCCCATCTGCGCGAGCGCGATCCCGGAGCCGGCCACGTGGAAGGTCTCGTAGAGCTCCGTCGCCTCCTTCTCGTCCAGCGCGTTCGCCCAGCCGTACCTGAACTCGTCGAAGCTGAGCGTGATCGCGCGGCCTCGCCAGGCAGGATTGATGAGGTACGGGCCCGCCACCTTGAGCGCCGAGGCCGGCAACGGCAGAACCCCGCGGAAGACCCCGGGGTCGATCGCAACCGTGGCCGCCGACAGGCCCCGCCCCGCGACCATCTGCGCCAGCAACCCGCCGGTCGAGTGCCCCATCACCGCGGGCTTCGAGTCCAAGGCGCCGATGACGTCGGTGGTGTGGTCGGCGATCTGCTGCAAGGTCTTCTTCGCGAAGACGTCCGGGTTGGCCCGCGCGTCTTCGACGGTCGCCGGATCGTCCGGCCAGTCCGGCGTCAGCGGCGCGTACCCGGCCTCCTCGAAGAAGTCAGCCCAGTTCGCCCAGCTGCTCGGCAGGAGCCAGAGTCCGTGGATGAACACGACCGGCGTGGCGCCGGACGCATTAGCCGCCTGGATCTCGCTGTGCTCGCGTTCGGAGATCGACACCGTGACGACTCCCTTCCGCTCGGGTGAAACCTACCGAACTGCGAGACCGCGCGCTGATGACCCACTCCCGCCCGGCCGCCGCCCCCCGGGCTCTGCGGAGCTCGCACGACGGGATTAGCCTGGCCCTGGCATGGGAGGACGGGAGGCTCCCCCACCCGAGACCTCGTCGGGAGGCGAGGTGAACGCCGGCACGCATCGGGTGCTCGCGTTCGTTGCGCTCGTGGCCATCGTGACCACGATCACCGTCGCGCTCGACGGTCTCGTCCTCCATCCGCTCGTCATCGCGATCTCGTCGGTGGCCGCGGCCCTCGTTGTGGAAGGCGTGATCCTGGTCGTCACGACGTCGGGGAAGAAGAGACCTGCCGGAGTGACGCTGGTGGTCGTCGGCGCGATCGCGTGGATCTGGATCCTCATCGACGGCGATGCGTTCGGCTTCCTCGTCGCGATCATCATCGGGACGGCTGTCTCCACGTCACTCACGTTGTGGGCGTTGCACCCTCGACCGTATCGGCCACCCCGGCGGGAGACCGCCACGCCTGCGAAGCCGTTCATCTTGATGAACCCTCGCTCCGGCGGCGGCAAGGTGCAGAAGTTCGGCCTGGACACGAAGGCGAGGGACCTGGGCGCCGAGGTCTCGTACCTCGAGCCTGGAACGGACCCCGAGGCGACGCTTCGGCGAGCTGTGAAGGAGGGAGCCGACCTGCTCGGAGCAGCCGGCGGAGATGGGACGCAGGCTCTCGTCGCCCAGGTGGCGGTCGAGCACGACATCCCGATCGTGTGCATCCCGGCCGGAACGAGGAATCACTTCGCGCTCGACCTGGGACTCGACCGGAACGATCCCAGCCTCGCGTTGGATGCGCTCGGTGACGATGGTGAGGAGATCCGGACCGACCTGGGCCGGATCGCGGACCGCCCGTTCGTGAACAACGTGTCGCTCGGCGCCTATGGGGAGATCGTTGCGCGTCCGGAGTATCGCGACGCGAAGTTCACCACCGTGATGACGGTCCTCCCGGACGTCACCGATCCATCGGCACGCTCCGGTCTCCTGATCGAGTCCGAAGACCAACCCCCGATCGAGGATCCGCAACTGGTGCAGGTGGCGAACAACCCGTACGCGGCGGCCGACGAAGCCGCCCCGCCCGGCACCCGTCCACGACTCGACACCGGTCTGCTCGGTGTGGACGTCGTCGCCTACACGAACGCGACCGAACTCCGAGGACTCGTCGCCGAAGGTCTGCGGGGGACCACGATCCGGTCGAAGGCGTATCGGAGCTGGACGGGCGGGAAGGTTCGGGTCAGCTCCAGCGACGGTGTGGTGCGCGCCGGCGTGGATGGCGAGGCCGTCGAGTTCCCGTCGCCGGTCGACATCTCGATCCGTCCCGGCGCGCTCCGAGTCCGGGTCCCGAAAGATCGTCCAGGGCCGAAGACCGGCTGGCCGCGGCTGAATCGTCGGATCGTGATGCACCTCTGGTCGATCATGATCGGCGCTCGTGATACCGCCCCCTGAGCGGCATCGTTCAGCCGTTCATCGTCGAGCCGCGCTGCGCCCGGAGTTTCGCGTCGGCGCGCTTCTGGCGGATGAGGGATGGAGCTCGAGAGAAGATCGACGTGGTTGGTTATGGGCGTGTTCTCAAGCTCCAACGGCGTGGTGATCAGCCATCCATCATCGAAGACGGGCCTACAATCCGAACGCATGTCGCAAGCCGAACATCCGCGGGATCGGAGCTTGGCTGAGGTGGCCGCGCATCGCGTGGAGGAGCGGCGCGGACGGGCATCGCTGTGGTCGGTCGCGCTGAGCGAGCTCGGAGCCGTCGATCGCGCCGCGTACGAGGCCGTCACGCGGACACCGACTCCTTCGCTCGACGAACCGATACGCCGCCTGTCGAACGCCGCGAACCGTTCGCTGTTGTGGTTGGCGATCGCCGCCCTCCTCGCTCTGTTCGGTGGTGAGCGGGGGCGAAGGGCTGCCCTCGACGGCGTTGTGGCGATCGGAATCACGTCGGCAAGCGTGAACCTCGTGACGAAGTCGATCGTGACACGACCGAGGCCGGAACGTGCTGACCCGGCCCCCTTCGCCGGGCGAGAGATCGAGATGCCGGCGTCCCCGTCGTTCCCATCGGGCCACGCGGCATCGGCGTTCGCCTTCGCGTGTGCGGTCGGACGTCATCTGCGATCCTCGCGATCCCGATCCGACTCCTCGCCGGCGCCGTCGCGTACTCGCGCGTGCACCTCGGTGTGCATTACCCGGGGGATGTCGTCGTTGGCTCGATCGCGGGGTCTGGGATCGCCGCTATGGTCGCTTCGGCCGAAGATGGGTTCGCCGCGCGACGCCGACGATCGCACGGCTGATCCGGTCGATGATCAAGTGCCGCATCCACGAGATTGACCGGCCGCGGATCCTCGCGGCTGCGCGTGCTCGGGGAGGAGCCGACGATACGAAGGCGTCAGGCCGCGGCTTCAAGGGACGTCGGAGTCATCCGCCCGCCGCTTCGTCCCGAACGTACGGTCGAAGAGAGCCCGGATCCCGCGAGCCTCCGCCTTCACCGCTCGGACCTGCGCATCAGCCTCTCCTCAGGGATCGTCCCGTTCTGCCGCTCGTGCTTCGTCGAGCTTCGCCTCCGCCACGGCGACACCGCTCTCCATGGCGATGATCTCCCGTTGCACGACCTTGCCGTCGTACGACCGGGCGTCTGACATCGAGGCCAGCCGGCTGTGGACATCGATCGCATCCGACTCAAGCGCCTCGAGATAGCGTTCCATCCTGAACTGCACGGCGTTTCCTCCGGCCTCCGAGGCTGACCGAAGCTCCTCGATCCTGCGCGCGGCCGCTGCGAGTCGATCCCGGAGCTCCCGACGTGCCTCGTCTTCGCCGGCGGCCATGCCTCCGGCGTCCAACTCCCCTATCTGACTGACCTCTGCGCGCGTCAGGTCCTCGACGTCCTCGCCGGCCTGGCCGTCCGGCGAGCGACCCCTCACTTCGAACTGGTTCTCCACGCCGACAACACCGAGGACGACCTTCGCGATGAACGCGGCGGCGTCACGGTCGTGCTGTCGATCGACGGAGCCGGTCAGCGTGATCGTTCCCTCGTCCGACTCCACGTTGAACGTCACGGGGAGTGTGTCGTCGGAGTCTGGACGGCGCGCCATCACCGAACGGGTGCCGGAAGTCCCCCGTCGGGCGGGACCACCGACCCTTCTGGAAGATCGGCGTGGTGGCGAGGATGCCGTGGAAAGGGGTGAGATCGATGCGGGATGCCTACGAACTCACACGCGACGGACCGTACCTACGCGTGGTGCTCCCCGATGTGCTGCCGCCCGACTGGGATGCCCTGGAGCGTGAGGTCTCCCAGGAGATCGACGACGGGGCCACCCAGGTCATGCTGCTGGCCGCCGGAGCGGGAACGATGGATACGCACGGCGAGCGTTTGACGGCGATCGTCACTCGGCTGGAAGGCGACGGGGTCACCGCGGTCGTTGTGAGCCAAGAGGACGTGACTTCGGGCACCCCGATCTGACCCTGCCCGGTCGGGCGCGCGATGTGACGAAGATCGCTATTCGATAGCCCCTGGCGTCGTCGTATGCCGCGCCAGGTACGCCGCAGCCTCGGCGCGTCGCGCGACCTCGAGCTTCGACAGGATGCTCGAAACGTAGTTCTTGACCGTCTTCTCGGCCAGGTGAAGCTCGTCTCCGATCTCACGGTTCGTTCTTCCGTCCGCGACGAGTCCGAGGATCCGCTCTTCCTGCGGTGACAGACGCGCGAGCTTCTCGTCCCGCATCAGGTGCTTGCCCTTGCGCAACCGGTCGAGCACCGATGTCGTCACCGCCGGGTCGAGGAGGCTCTCGCCGGCGCCGACCGCCCGGATCGCCCGCACGAGATCGCCCGAGTGCACCTGCTTCAGGACGTACCCGGACGCGCCGGCCATGATCGAGGCGAAGAGCGCCTCGTCGTCGGCGAACGAAGTCAGCATCAACACCCTCGTGGCCGGGTGCTGAGCACGGATCTCGCGCGTGGCCTCGATCCCGCTTCCGTCAGCCAACCGCACGTCCATCACGACAACGTCGGGCCGCGCACGATCAGCCTCGTCGATCGCTTCCCGGACCGTCCCAGCCTCCGCGGACACGACGATGTCTTCCTCAGCCTGGAGCATGGCGCGGATCCCGTCGCGGACGACCTCGTGGTCGTCCACGAGCATGACGCGAAGCGGCGGAACCTTGCCGGTGGTCGTCATGCCCGTGGTGCTTTCGATCGGAGAGTCCTCACGGAGCGGCATCGTAATCGCGCACAGCCGCCGATGGGCCGACGGCGCCGACCGGGCCTGCCATCTCGATCACCGCGGCCGTGACCCGATCCAGGAAGTCCTTCACGGTCGCTTCGGCGACGCGTGACAGCAGAGCGCGGTCGATCAGGTGGCCAAGCTTCCCGAGCGGCGGCACATACCGGGCGCTGATCGCGAGCTGGGTGCTCTCGGTACCGAGCGGCGCGACCTCGAGGTCGGCGTCGAGCGCGGGGAACAGCCCGGATGGACCGGATGCGGACCAGCGGAACGGGAAGATAGCCTTCTTGCCGGCGCGCACACTCGGCCCGAACGTGACCTCCACGGTCCGAGCGATCCGGATGTCCTCGCCGAAGCCCACCTCCGCGAGGAGCCTGTCGCCGCGCCGGTTCGCGCGTTCGGCGAGATGCGTCATCCAGGTGCTCGGCTCCTTGGAGAGCACGCGCTCCACGGCAGCAGGCGAGATCGGCAGCTCGACGAAGTAGCGCGCGAACATGCTCATAAGTCTCCACGCGGGCGGCCCGGTCCCGAGGGTCGATGGTCCCGCCCCCGGCGGGACCAGGACGGTCAGAGCGGGAGCGCGATCCGGACGGTGGTCCCCTCGCCCACGACGCTCGTGACTCGGAACGAGCCGCCCATCGATTCGACGCGGTCGCGGAGGTTGTTGAGACCCATACCCCAGGTGGTCAGATCCACGTCGAACCCGCGCCCGTCGTCGTCCACCTCCAAGACGGCACCCTCGCCGTTCCGTGCCAGCGAGACGCGGCATGTGGTCGCCTCACCGTGCCGACCGACGTTCGAAAGCGCCTCGCGCACGAGCTGTACGACGTCGGCGGCCCGCGACGACAACTCGGCGGCGACGTCCCCGTCCACCTCAGCCACCGTGACGACGCCGCTTCGGGACGCGAACTCCACACAGAGCTCTTTGAGGGCCTGGTCCAGTTGCCGGTCGGCCAGGAGGCCGGGGCGCAGTCCGAAGATGTAGTTGCGGAGATCGCGGATCGCGCGGTCCACGTCCTCGACCGAGGCCTCGAGCCGGCGCGTCGTCTCTTCGTCTCCCGACATCGTGGCGAGTCCCTGGAGGCTCATCCCGACCGCGAACAACGACTGGATCACACCATCGTGCAACTCCTTCGCGATCCGCTCGCGGTCCTCGAGGACCTCCAGCCGCCGGAGCTCACGGGCGTTCCGCTGCGTCTCCTCATAGAGGCGAGCGTTCTCGACCGCGATCGCCGCCTGGGACGCGAGGACGAGGAGGATCCGCTCGTCCTCCGCGTCGAAGGCATCCGCGCCCTGCTTGTCGGTCAGGTAGAGGTCTCCGAACACCCGCCCGCGCCCCGTGATCGGGACGCCGACGAGCGACCGCATCGGCGGGTGGTTCGGTGGGAACCCGACCGAGTTCGGATCGGCCGAGATGTCCGGGATCCGGATCGGGCGCGCGTCGCGGATCAATACTCCGAGCAGACCGTGGCCGGTGGGCGGATCCCCCAGCCGGGCGCGCTGCTCCTCGCTGATGCCGACGGTGATGAAGTCCTCGATCCGGTCGCCGTCGGGTGAGAGCACACCGAGCGCCCCGTAGCGAGCATCCGTGAGCTCCACCGCGAGCTGGACGATCCTTGCCAGGACCGTCTCGAGCGACAGCTCGGACGTCAGGACCATCCCCGCCTCGATCAATCGGCGATCCCGGTCGCCGCGGGTGTCGGGCGCGCCCATCGTCGGAGACTACCCCCCGAGCGCTGCTCGGTAGAGCCTTCCCGGTCGTGCCGTTTGGATATCCGTACGCCACGTTCGCGCGAGACCGTGAAGCAGAAGCGGGAGGGCCGGCGCCTTCGGCGCCGGCCCTCCCGGGTGATCCGGTCCGGGGTGCTCAGACCGTCTGGAGCTCCTTGACTGGCTCCTCGATCACCACGGGGTCGGCCGTGTCGCGACGACCGATCCGCCTCGCGTGGATGAATCCGAACACCGCGAGGATCCCCAGCACGATCCCCGCCGCGATCATGAACCACCCGGCGTACAGGGCGATCGTGGCGACCGTCCACCAGCCGTAGGCGTTCAGCATGATCGAACGCAGGGTCTCGCCCTTGAACAGCGTGTCCGCCTTCGCCTGGAGGTCTGCGGCCGTCTTCGCGTCCAGACCCTCGGCACGAGCGGCGGCGCTCGTCTGCGAGTAGGTCTTCCCGTCGTTCACGAAGGTGAGGTGCCCGGCGATGTACTTCGCAAACGCCTCCGCCTGCGGTCCCGTCGTGACCTGCTGTCCCGCGAACTCCCCGACGGTTGCCTGCTCCTCCGGCGTCATCGCGTCGTAGGGCGGGAACTGCACCAACTCCGGCTGCAGCCGGTCGGTGACGTTGTCGCGGCCGAAGTTGCCGCCGTACACGGCGAGGCCGCCGAGCACGATCAGCATGATCGCGACCACCAGACCGGCTCCGCTGATCAGCTGGTCCCATGTCTTGCGGTTCATCACGCACCCCCTTCTCTGGTTCGTCCGTTCTGCACGTCTCCACACTCGTCGTCCGGGGGTCGGGCGCTCAGGGTCGGGCGGCCCCTCTCGCACGGGACCTTGGTCCCGTGCGAGAGGGACCTTCGGCGGGCGCGAGGGCCGCTCGAGTGCCGCGACATCGTGTCCTTCGGATACCGGGCCGCCGCAACGCTCCCGGCGACACTGGCGCCGCCATCCGCCGCCCGCCTCATAGATGAAGCCAGCGACCATCACCGAGGATGGAGACGGACCATTGTGCGCCGACCTGCGACCGCTTCCCGGACCTGCCCGTGCGTCGGCATGTCCTCGCCGATCACCTCGAGACCGATCTTCGTCGCTTTCGCGTTCGCGATCCCGATCTGCGCGATCAACTTCTCGTAGATGCTCGCGACCTGGTCGGGATCCTCGATGAGCTCGGCTCGCATCGAGAGGCGTCGGCCTTCGTGGACCAGCTCGACGTCTGCTCCGCCGCGAAGGTTCGACCGCCATGCGCTCGCCGTAAGGATCAGCGGGTCGCCGTCGAGCCCGTGGAACTCGGCGGGCACCTCATAGCGCCTGCCCGAACGCCGGCCGACGAACGACAGGAGAGCGAGCTCATGGATCGCCTTTCCGGCCGACGACCGCAGCAGCGGCCTCATGAACACGTTCGCGATCCTGGTCATCCTGTCGAACCGGGCCGTCGGCTCGAAGCATCGGACGCTGGACTCGACCTTGGTCTCCGTCTGCATCGGTCCTCACCTCTCTTCCTCAACACCAGCCAATCTCAGGAAGGGGCCTTGGGCGTGGGCCGTGGGTCCCGCGACTCGCGGGACCGCCGGCGCTCCAACAGAGCGTGAGCAGTCGCGCCAGGATGTCAGCTTCGTCGGGCGGGATGAGACCCACCTATCAATCGCTATCGCGCACAACCTGAATCCGACCAGCCATGGTGATCACACCGTGATAGCGATCTTGCCCTTCCTGCCACTACCCTTCCGGAGATGGCGCATCGCCTGAGGAACGTCGGTGAGCGCGAACGTCCTGTCTATCAAGGGCCTCACCTTCCCCGCTTCGATGAGGTCCTTGAGAACCACGAGGTCGGCAGCGTTTTCCTTAGCGAGGAACCCCTTCATCGTCTGTCCGCTGAACATGGAGAGCACAGGCGCCCGGAGCGTCCCTCGAGCGAAGCCACCGAGAAACTTCCCTTTGCCGCCTTCGCCCCCGACGATCACGAGTCTGCCCTTCGGCGCCAGCGCTCGCCGAAGTGTCGACAGCTTGCGGTTGCCGGCGGTGTCGAGCATGACGTCATAGCGCACGCCCAGTTCCGCGAAGTCCTGGCGCGTGTAGTCGATGACGTTGTCGGCACCGATCGAGCGGACCGCGTCAATTTGTGTCGTGTTGCACACCCCGGTGACGATCCCTCCAAACGCCTTGGCGATCTGGACCGCGAACGATCCAACCCCGCCGGCCGCGCCGATCACCAGCACCGACTGCCCCGCTTGAACATGCCCGTGGTCCCGAACCGCCTGGAGCGCGGTACTGCCGGCGATGGGGACGGTCGCCGCCTCCTCGAACGAAAGGTTCGACGGCTTCGGCGCGAGCTTGTTCACTCCTGCGGCCGCGTATTCGGCGAACGCACCGTCGCAGATGCCGTACACCTCGTCGCCGGCTCTGAACGTCGTGACGTCCGATCCCACGGTCTCGACGCGGCCGGCGACATCGCGACCCCGAACTCGGATCTTTGGCTTCGTCAGACCGCTTGCAGGTCTGAATGCGAGTGGCATTCCGGCCATATAGTGCCAGTCACCGGCGAAGAGGCTCGCGGCCTCGACGCTGAGCAATACCTCGCGGCTGCCGACCATCGGGGTCTCGACGTCCTCAAGGTGCAAGACGTCCGCTTCACCGTACCGGTCCTGCACGATCGCCTTCATCGGATCCTCCCGTCTCGATCAGCTTCGTTCGCGGCCAGCCCGGAAGAGCTCCGCGGGAACGCGGGGTCGGCGGCAGACCCCTCGAGTTCGGCCATTTGGCGCCGCGCCACGATGAGACCTGCGTCCCAGCCGGGCGCTCGGCCGCCAGCCGGCGGTTGCAGCTGATCCGTCTCGATCCCCGCTCCCGAGAGGAGCCAAGAGATCAGGGAGTTGGAGTTCCACATGTCTCCGGTACGCAGCTCGTCCCGACCCCACACCGGCGTTGGGACGTGCGGTGCCAGTTCGATGAGCCGTCGTGCTCGCTCGACGTCCGTGGTCACTCGGAGCGGGCTCGCGACGGCGTACTTCAGGTCCGGGATGAAGCCTCCGCGCCACGAACGGATCTCGTAGCGAAACAACCGGAAACGACCCAGCCAGCGCAGCCCGACGGGCCCCTCGGCCACGACGCCGCGCTCGCTCCCTCGAAGGTTCGGGATCGGCGCCGACTCGATGATGAATCGGCCACCTGGATGAGTGATCACCAACGCAGAGTGATAGAGATCCATGGGTGACCTATGCTCGAGGCGGCCCTTGAGCGCTTCGTAGAGCTTCCCGCTCACGCGGACGATGTCATCGCCAGCACCCAATGGGATCCAGTAGAGGTCAGCGCCCGACGCTCCGTTCGTCTTCTCATCCATCTTCCCGACGGCCTCCCCTCGACTCACTCTTTCCCTGTCCTCGAGCCCGGGAATGAAACGACGGGAGCATCAATCTCCATCCAACCCCTCCGCTCGAACCTTGATCCCGTTCAACATCCGTCGTTCCATCGCGAAGTCGCCGAACTCCATCAGGACGAGGTTGAACAGGGCCAATCGCGGAGCCTGCCACCGATAGTCCTGCTTCATCCGCGTCACGAGACGCGTCCTTCCCGTCGGCAACTCGTTGAGGCGCCAGCTCCAAGTGCTGTCCGGGTCTTCATCCTCGTGTGGTCTATGGACCCAAAGCATCCACTCGGGCATCTTGAGCGAATCGACCTTGTAGGCGATCGAGAGGCCGTGCGATTCGTGCCACATGGGGATCTCGTCGTCGACCTTGAGGTCTTGGTACTCGTCGATGATCCGATCGGCACTCGGCTCCCCCCCGTTGTCGACCTGATCGTAGGTGTAGAAGCCGCCGCGTCGATAGCCGAGCTGCGCGATCCACGGCCAGACCCGCGCCGGGGTCGCGTCAATCGTGACCGAGCGCGTAGCGTTGAATTGTGCCCTTGGCACGATGTCGTCGCCCGGCATCGATCCGGCAACCTCTGCCTCCGTGGCGCCCCATCGCATGTGCCACGGTCGCAGCACGGGCGTCGTGAGCCAGATCGGGACGGCGGAAAGCGTGTCCAGCAACAACGCGACCTTCTCGCGACGATCGCTCACGATCTTCCCGCCTCCATCAATCATCTGGCTCACGCCTCGAACGCCGCGTGACGCCGCGTCCGCCGAGCAGCAGCGATGAGGCGGCGATGATGAACGCCGTCGTGAGGACGACGCTCTCCGCAGGGAACGCCTTCGCACCTGGAACGTCCGCCGCGGCACCGAAGACCCCGGCCATCATCAGGTTCACCTGGTACACGGCACCCATCACCGCCATCGCGGTGCCGAACAGGAAGCCGAACGGACGGCGGCGAGCGAGCAGGACGCCCGACAGGATCAGGCTCGGGACGAGCAGGGCGAGATCCAAGGCGAAGACGAGATGCTGGCCGCTGACGGGGATGTCGTGGAGCACCTCGCCCGTGATGGCGTTCCGAACCAGGATGAAGAGCCACAGCAGTCCTTGGCCCACGCCCACGATGACGAGGAAGGCGCCTACCGCCTTCGCCGCTCGGACGTTTCGGAAGGCCTCCTCGATGCGGGCATGGTCGAGCGCAGGGATCGCGCACGCCAGCGCGAAGACCGATGCCGAAAACGCGCCGATGTGGATGAGGAACGCATCATTGAACGTCGTCCCGAAGCCAGCGTAGGCGTAGTTGTACGCGGCGTAGAGCAGCATGCCGATCCACACGGCCTGCGCTCGGGTCGATCTCCTCCGCACGGCGATCAGCGCTCCGGCGAGCAGCGGAACCGCCACCACGAGCGAGACGAGCTCGCCACCTCGGAAGGCTTCGCGACCCCAGGACGACTCTGAGGCAAGTAGATCGTTCACCACGAGCGTCACAACCCCAGACAACGCCATCAGCGCGAGGACGATCCAGGACAGGATCTCCGCCGCACGCAGCATCGCCCGACGCGGATCGTCGAGAACGACGAGGGTCCGATCGCTCACGATCCTTTCTTCCGTTCTCATCGTTGCTCACCTCTCTCGAGCGGTCCTGCAGTAGCCGCGCATCGATGGCAGCAACGGGATGGCGGCCATGAGCACGCCCACCGCCAACAGGATCGGCTGCAACGCCATCCGATCCGAGAAGATCGTGAACTCGTACAGGATCCAGCCGACCAGAAGGAGTCCGACGAGGATCGTGGCGGCCCACGACCAGTGGAAGCCGATCCATGCGTCGACCCGCCGAAGGACCCACGGCGAGGATCGCCAAACCAAGCCGATCACCAGCAGCAGCGTGCCGAACCCAAACACGAAGAGCAGGAACAACCCAGGCAACAAGAAGTCGCTCACCGGCGTCTCCTCGAGCCACGAAAGGCGAGCGCCGATCCCTGCACCGGTCGGATCGGTGACGAATGAGATGCCGCCCATGAACCCGCCGATCGATAGGAAACCCATCAGCCCTACAAGCGGCCAGAGGACGAGAGGCCGGTGCCTGTCATAGGACCGTTCCAGGGCGGCAGCATGACGATCCATCGTTCGACGACGTTCATGCGACTCACCTCCCTCACAAGAGAGGCTCCAACGCAGGGGACCGCGCGTGACGGGCCTCCCAGCACCCCGCCGGGGTGACCTTCGGCCCCCGACGAGCTACCGCCGCCGGCCTACCGTGGGTCGGTACGGAACGGAAGGAGGACGAGATGGTTACCGCGACAGACATCACGAGCGTCCCGAAGCCGATCGAACCAGGGCCCGAGATGCAGACGCTGGCCCGCTTCCACGTCGACTCCACGTGGACCGGGACGGTCTCCGAAGGCGGCATGGGGCCGGGCACACCCGCGATGACCGCGGTCGGCCACGGCACGCACCGCGCGATCCAGGGGGGCCGGTGGATCGTCGGAACCTACGAGCAGGACCAGTTCCTCGCCGACGGAACCTTCGTGCTCCGTTGGGAGCTGCACTGGGTCGCGGGCTGGGATCCGCAGCACCAGGAATACCGGGCCACCATCGCCGACTGTTACGGGAACGCCGACGTGATGCGGGGCACGCTAGAGGGCGATCGGCTCACGTTCGAGTCGATCGGCGAGCCACCAGTGAGGCTTCGGCTGGTGTGGAACTTCAGCGAGCCCGAGCGCCGGACGTGGAGCAACGAGATGTCGGTGGGCGGCACTCCCTGGTTCCTCATCGAGGAGTACGAGCTCACGCCAGCTTAAGGAGTAATCACCCAGACATCGTGGGGCGATCCGCGGAGACGAGCCCCGCGAGGCGGGACCCTCGCACGTTCAGGTGACGCCACGCCCTTCGCGCGTCTCAAGCGCTGACGGCAAGCCCGGATCGGCACGGTGACAGACATCCATCCGGCAATCGCGCGCGCCGACCCTCGGCGAGCTTGTTCAAGGGAGCCTGAGATGACAAGGGGCCTCAGTCATAAGAACACTCCGGCGTGAGTTCGAGTCGTCGGTCGGTGGGATGTTCTCAGAACTCCTTGACCTGCAGGGACCCGCTTCGTGCGGAGAAGTACCCACAGGTTAGGAGAGGTAGTACCCACAGCCCGTCAGAGGCTCTGCCGAGTCGAGTCGGCTCGCGCCCAGGGCCTCATCGGCGGTTCTCCGCTTTGTCGCCTGCCTTCACCCTTGCCTGATCGGCGCTCGTTCTGCGGATCCATGCGCTCACGCTCCGGGCACCTGTACCCTTGAAATGGATACACGGGATGATCCCGCGCCAACGCAGTGATGCTGACCATGGTCGGCCGAGGAGAGGGCATGCCCCCCAGCTGGACGTACCTATCGCAGATCCCGTTGTTCTCGACCCTTTCTGAACGGCGCCTGCGCAAGCTCGCCGGTGAAGCCACCGAGGACGCATACGAGTCAGGAGACGTCATCGTGCGAGAGGACGGCCGCACCCAAACGATGTTCGTGATCCTCGAAGGGTCTGCGAAGGTGGTTCGGAAGGGACGAACGATCGCCCATAGGCAGGAAGGCGAGTACTTCGGAGAGATCTCGATGATCGACGGACGACGGGTCGCGTCGGTCGTGGCCGAGACGCCGATGCGGTGCCTCATCCTCTACCACGACGATCTTCGCAGACTCCTGCTCGACGACCCTTCGATGGCGTGGGAGTTGCTCAAGACGCTCGCGAGTCGCGTGCGAGACGCCTAGATAGCGAGCCGCCCGGTTGCGGCGACCGCGAACAGCTGCCACCTCCCCGGTACGCCTTTCAGCGTGTGGGTGCCGCGATCTTCGAGCTCGATCGACGATCCGGTGATGAGATCTCGGACCGTGCTCGACACGAGGACCTCGCTCCCCGTCGCAAGCGCGCCGATCCGAGCGCCGATAGCGACGGCGACGCCGGCGATGTCGTCATCGACGAGTTCGACCTCGCCCGCATGCAGACCCGCGCGGATCTCGATGCCGAGGGGCTTCACGCTCTCGCTGATCGCCTGCGCACATCGCACGGCACGGCCGGGCCCGTCGAACGTCGCGAGGAAGCCGTCGCCCATCGTGCGGATCTCTCGCCCGTTGAAGCGCGCTAGTTGCGCCCGCACCACCGCGTCATGAGCGTCCTGCACCTTCCGCCAGCCGGTATCGCCGAGCGCCGCACTCTGCGCCGTCGAGTTGACGATGTCGGTGAACAGCACCGTCGCGAAGACCCGGTCGAAGGAGGACGCTTCGTTGCGGATCGACGCCAGGAACGAGCCGATCGCGCTTCGCAGCTCGTCGACGTCGCCGGCCCAGACGAGCCTTTTGCCGCCCTTCACGCCGACCAGCTCGGCCCCGGAGATCATCCCTGCGACGTGTTCCGCTTGAGACGGATCGCTCCCCTCGCCGTAGAGCACCGATGTCGGCACCTGGATCGTCGGCAGGATGTTCCGGACGTCGGTGCTTGCCCACATCCGATCGAACATGAGCATGTCGCCTGGCGCCGCGGAGTACCTGGCCCACCGCGCCGCCCACTCGAGCAGCTCGGGGTCGTCCGGAGCGCCCGCATCGATCAGCCAGGACAGCTCAGCCCACTCCCTCGCGTGCTCCAACGTGCCCCAGATCGTCGGGATCCGAGCGTGTTCGCGATCCCATACTTCCTTCGGCAGCCCCCACGGATAGTCGCGTGCCCAAGTCATCCGGGCGCTGCCGTCGAAGAGCACAAGACCGGCCGCGCGTTCCGGGTACGTGGCCGCGAACAATGCCGCCAGCGCGCCGCCGTCGCCCCACCCGAACAACGTCGCGCGCTTGCTGCCCGCGGCGTCCATGACCGCGCGGATGTCGTCCATGCGGGCTTCGAGATCCGGGACCCGGGAGATCCGATCGGATAGACCCGTTCCCCGCTTGTCGAAGGTGATCACCCGCGCGTCTTGCGACAGCGCCTCGAGCATCGAACGGAACCGCGGCTGCTCCCACATGATCTCCAGATGTGATACCCAGGCGTTGACCAACACGAGATCTCGGGCCGCGTCGCCCACTACCTGATAGGCGATCCAGACGTCGTCGGATGTCCTGGCATACATCGTCTGTGGCGACACCAGAACATTCTGTCATGGTCCCAGCCCGCTCCTCGATGAGCTGTTGCGGCCTTCGGGCGGGCCGATGAACGCCGATCGTGCAAGGATCACTCCCGAGGGGGCTTCTCCGCTGGAACAGCAAACGCATCCGCCGGACACAGATCGCATCGTCGATGTGTCCAACGCCGGCGGCCGGCGTCATCGGCGTCCGACGGGAGCGCCACCACCGCTGCCGAAGAAGATCGGTGCGACCGGCGTGCTCCGCCTGCTCCTGCTCGCGGTTGTCGTCGTCCCGGGGTGCATCTGGTTGCACGTCAACCCTGCGCCGCTGGATCGGTTCGACGCAGCGATCACCGATGCCGTGGTCTCGCTCCGCGTGCCATGGCTCGACTCGGTCGCCCGGTCCCTCAACACGTTCGGCTCGCGCTGGGGACTCGGGATCCTGATGCTGCTCACGGTCGGGGGCGTCGCGTGGTTCAAGCGGTGGCGGCATCTCGCGATGTTCCTGATCGGCGTCGCCCTCTCGGGCCTCGTCGCCCAGGGGCTCTTGCTGCTCGCGTCGCGCCCGCGTCCCTTCGACGTGACGATCATCGGAACCTGGGAGGGCTATTCGGCCCCGTCGTTGCCCATGGGCGGCCTCGCGGTCGCGATCGTCGGCATCGTCTACATGCTCGTGGTGCCAGGCCGGCCGCGGCTGTACGCGAAGGGTGTCGCTGCGGCCGTGCTGATCCTGGTCGCGCTGTTGCGCATCTATCTCGGTGTCGACCACTTCACCGACGCGCTGTTCGGCATCCTCATCGGCGTCTCCATCCCGGTCGCCCTGTTCCGCGCGTGGGCGCCGAACGACGTCTACCCCGTGCAATACGGCCGCCATGGGAAGTCGGCGCACCTCGACGTCTCGGGGAGGCGCGGCGAAGCCATCAAACAGGCGATGCAGGAGCAGCTCGGCTGCGACGTCTTGAGCATGAAGCCCGTGGGGCTCGAGGGCTCCGGCGGTTCGACGCCGCTGAAGATGCGCGTCGTCGACGATCACGGCGTCGAGCGATCGATCTTCGCGAAGCTCTACGCGAAGAACCACGTGCGTGCGGACCGCTGGTACAAGCTCGGCCGGTCGATGCTCTACGGTCGCCTCGAGGACGAGACCCCCTTCAGCACGGTTCGGCGCTTCGTGGAGTACGAGGACTACACGCTTCGGCTGCTTGGCGAGAAGGGCTTCTCGACACCGGAGCCGCTCGACATCGTCGAAATCACCCCCGAGCGCGAATACCTGATCGCAATGGAGTTCTTCGAGGACGCCGTCGAGATCAGCGAGGCAGGGGTCGACGACCAGATCATCCACGACGGGCTGCAGCTGATCCGGAAGATGTGGGACACGGGACTGTCGCACCGCGACATCAAGCCGGCGAACCTCATGGTGCAGGACGGACGCCTGCGTCTGATCGATGTGTTCTTCGTGCAGGTCCGGCCGTCCCCCTGGCGACAGGCGGTGGACCTCGGCAACATGATGCTGGTGCTCGCCCTGCGCTCCGATCCGGAGCACGTCTACGAGATGGCGCTGGCGTACTTCACGCCAGATGAGCTGGCCGAGGCGTTCGCCGCGACCCGAGGCGTCGCGAGCCCATCGCAGCTGCGCGCATCGATGAAGGCGGACGGTCGTGGGCTGCTCGAGACGTTCCGCGGGCTCGCGCCGGCGCGGAAGCCAATCGGGATCCAACGGTGGAGCGTCCGACGGGTGCTCCTGATCCTCGCCACGCTGTTGCTGGTGTTGCTGACGGTTTTGATGGGGGTTGCGCTCTTCATCCCATCGCGTGGCGAGGTGGGGAACGCCGACTGCGGGACAACGAGGACGATGCAGCTGATGGCACAGGCCGTTCCGACGGCTACCCAATTGCCGTGCATCGACGACCTGCCGCTGGGATGGGGCACGGAGCAGGCGTCCGTCGTAAAGGACAAGGCGATCTTCACGGTCGGGATCGGGTCGGACCTGACGAACGCGGTGGTCGTGACCCTGACGGCAACCTGCCCGACGGATGCGTCGGCCCAGACCATCCCGGTCGATGGCGGGTGCGTCACTTACGCGTTGCCACCGGGCACCGAGCCGGGCTCGGTCCCGTCGTTCGATGATGGTGGCGGCCTGCGGCTCATGGATCGGAGCGAGCTCGTCGGCTCGGTCGAGCGAGACGAAGATCTCGTCCTCTGCGGCGCGGGTGCTCCCCCGTGTGGTCCCTCCTGAAGCGGTGAAGGGGTCGGTCGCAGGTCGGACGCGCGTCTTCCAGGGCTCAGCCTTGTAACCGAATGCCAGGCAGGTAACTGCGTCGACGATCCGCTGGGCTAGCCGGCGGTCAAGCTTGTCCCCGTTCAACAAGAGACGGTAGTAGACGGGACCGAACAGCAGCTCGTGCAGGAGCTCTGGGTCCACATCGGATCGCAACTCACCACGGATCCGTCCGCGGACGAGCCCCCGATCCAACGCCGGTCTGATCCGCGATCTCTGAACGTCCCCTGCTTGATCAAGGGCGGCGTCATCAGCTCGGCCTGATGGCGTCCTTTTCGCGTTGGCAGACGCGCCGTGGCTCGGGCGCGACGACGTGCATCGCGCCTACCGTTCGGCGCTCGTCCGGAAGATGCCTGCGCTCTATCGGCCCTTGTTCCCCGAAGTCGAGGAAGATCTGCCGTACGTCTGGCCGGTCTGATCCCGCGGTTGCCGACCTCGTCGGTCCGGCGCGATGCACGAGGTGACCGTGATCCCGAGCGTGCAGTAGGTCAGGAACGGCGACTTCACGCTGGCGTACCGAGGTGACCGGGAGGGGCTGTACCAGTTCATGACATCGTTCTCGCTCGTTTGATAGGCGATCGCCGGAGCGGAGAAGGGCGTCGATGTCGATCTGCCTTTCCTCGCGATCTGCGGTCTCGCCGTGGTCGGACCGATCGCGGGCCGGTACACATGGATGTGACGAGTGATGTTCCTCCCAAGCAGTTCGTGCGCGGTGAGTGGTTGGTTGGGATCGCGCTCCTCACGGGGATCCTTTGGGTCGGGCTCTATTCGCTCACCGTCGAACAGGGTGGCGCCAGCATCTGGTGGCCGCCCATCATCTCGTTCGTGATCGGCTTCGTGCTGAGGATGCTGACTCTCTACCGGGGTGGAAGAGCCGCTCGCGAAGGAACCGGGCGTGTATCAGCATGCAGATGGTCACCGCTATTCGGCCGCAAGCTCGCCGGCAGTCGCACAGATAATCGCGTGACCTGGGCCTCGCCGTCCAGGATCAACCGTAGCGGCGAACGCCAACGGCAGGGCGGCTATTCGTTGGCTGGTCGGGTTGGTTGGTGGTCGGTCGATCGGTGGTTGGTGAAATGGGGTGATCTCAAAACCCCCCTGACCTGCACGAACAAGCTTGTATAGATAGACCACCCACAGGTTAAGAGGGGTAGTACCCACACTTACGCTGCAACCCCTCTCATCCGCCCCTGACGTCCTTGGTTCGGACTGAAGCAGATGGGTAGTTGGCGTCATCGCAGACGATCCCCCATGAGCGGGACGAGCCGAGACATCTGGGCCGGCTCCACGTAGACCAGCTCCGGTACGTCCGAAGCCGCGTCAAGAGCCGCCGCTGCTCGCGCGTACATCTCGTCTCGTCGCCGAAGGAGCGCCTCCTCAGGTTCCTCAGGATCGTATGCACCGACGAACGTCCAGTGGTCCCGCATCTCCTTCACCGAGGCCGCGTACGTTCGGAGTTCGAACTTGCGTCGATCCTCGAGGGCGAACAGGCGTCGCTCCAAGACGCTCTCCACGGCGGCCTCTGCCCGGCGAAGATCCTCCTCGTAGTCGAACGCTGGATCCTCCTCTGAGAAGAACAGTTCCTCGTTCGACCTCACCTCGACGAAGGGCGGCCCGTCGACCGCAGGGTGGATCTCGATCAGGATGCCGGCTGGCTTCAACAGCCGGTGGATCTGCTCCAGGGCATGGACCATGCCCTCAGGCTGCATTCAGCAGAGGGCCCAGGACAGGAGCGCGACGTCGAAGACGTCCGGATCGTTGTCGGCAGCGAAGTCCTCGAACGCCGCGTGGTGAAATTCGACCGCAGCGTCCGCGCCTTGCACCCCCTGCTTCGCTCTGGCGACCGAGGCCTCGAACGGCTCAACCGCGGTTACCCGGGCAGCGCGATGCGCGTACCGCCATGTGAGACGGCCGTCGCCGGCCCCGATCTCGAGCACGTGAGCACCCTCCAGATGGACGAGTTCGAAGAGTGCGTCGGTCTCGTTGCCGTCGGGGTCGGTCCGAACGCTCACCTGGCTGGCACCCTAGCAAGGGCCGAACCTACCGGGAAAGCGTGTCCAACGAGATCGCTACGGCTTGGTCGATGGTTAGTCTCCGGCCCTCTTCGGCTTGGCGTGCCGCCGTCGCTGCGTCGATCGAGGATCTCACCATCTCGCGGGTTCCGCTGTTCATCCGATCGATCCATCCCTTGATCTGTCCCTGGTGGATATCGAGCTCTACGAATCCGGTTTCGGCGCTCGAGAGCACTCGTATCGCGGCCGCCCCCTTGCCGTGCAGCGCCAGGGCGCGAGCGAACCGACAGACGTTGATCACGCTGTTGTACCGGTCCGGGATCGCCGTACGGTCGCGATGGAGCCGCCGGGACTCCGCCAGCAGCGGGACCGCACGCTCGACCTATCCCTCGACTCCGCTTGGCGTCGGCTGCTGCGTACCAGGCCATGACGTCCACCAGGGCCTCGTCGACCCTCAGCCGAGTTGCGTCAGTGAGTCGCCGGCTCGTTGGTCCATGAGTTGAGGCGATCCAACGGCCCGTTGCATCCTCAGGCACGCTCGTGACTACACCCAGTTCCAGGGTAAGGAATCGTCCTCACGTAAGGATCGGAGACATGTCCGCGCGATCCGCGAACACGACCGTCAGCATATCGTGTGCCGGGCCGTCCTCTCCCCTGGCGCTGGGGAACGCGCGTTCAAGCCGAACCTGCAGGCTCGGGTCGGACGGTGACCGCTGATGGAGGTGTCGTCGACCAGACGTTGGCCGCCGCGCTCACGCGGGTGATCGCTCCGGGCTTGGTCCCTATCGCGAAGGGTCCTTCTCCGTGGAGGTTCTCTGCGCGAGCGCCTCATCGTCGGTCGGTTCCTTGCCACTCGACAGAAGGCGATGGCTTGCGATGACCGACTCGGCCACATCCACGATCTTGCGATTGGTGCGACGTGCGTGATCGCGCAGGAGCTCGAAGGCCCGCTGTTCGTCGATGGCATGCCGCTCCATCAAGATCCCTTTCGCCCGCTCGGTAACGGCTCGTCGTCCGAACGCGCCCTCGAGCGCGTGGTACTCGGCGAACCGCTCGAGCGCGATGTCGATCGAGCTCTGCATCTCTTCCCTATCCTCGGCACGGACGACGGCCGCGAAGATGCCGAGGCGAGCCGCTTCGTCGATGAACCCGCGATCCTGGAGATCGAGGATCGCTATGACCGGGCACGCAGCCTCGTGCACGATCGTGCGGATCATCTCGAGGCCTTGGCGGGAGTTCTCTCCGACGATGACGAGGGCGACGTCGGGAAGTTCGGCGATCGTCACCTCATGGACGCTCGAGAGGTCCGTGCCCGTACCGATGACCCCGTGACCCAAAGATGTGACCGTCGTCGTGACTTCTCGAAGTCGCTCTTCCCTGCCGTCGAGGATGAGCACCCGGAGCTTCCTCGTCGCGTCTGTCATCGGCGCGTCCTCCCGCCATCCCACGGTAAAGGATGGATCGCGGCGGCACCACAGATGAGCACCCTGACCAGCGCGTTTTGTCACTCCGTACGGGCGTGCAGCCTGGTGCGATCCGATGAAAGGTGCTACGGTCTTCGCCAGGCAGCTCGAGCAAACGGCTGCCGACCCCGGAACCCTAGATCCTGGTCCGAGAACGACCCGCTCCCGATCCACGGGACGAAGCGGTCGGTCGACAGGAGGCAGGGTGCTGGATCCCGGCAGCGCACCGGATCTCCGATTCACCATCACACGCAGCCGCCGCAACGGGATCGATCGACTGTGCTTGGTCGGAGCGCTCGACCACTCCAGCGTCCTGATGCTCGAAGGCGAGCTCAACGCGGTCGCCCGCGAGGGAGGAGCGCTGGTCCTCGACCTCGGCGCGCTCACGTCGATCGATAGGTGGGGGCTCCATACGCTCGAGCGGGTCGCGCGGCGCTCAGACCCTCGTACCTCGCACCTGCTCATCGTGAACGGCCAGGGTTCAGTCCTCGACGCGTTCGAGACGGCGGGGATGGGCGATCTCCTCAGCGGGACCGACCTATCCGATCTGCTCAACGACGGCCGTGGCGAATGGTCTCCGATCTCGCTGTCTCCCCTCCCCAGGCGGCGGGCGGTTGGCAACGCCAGGTGGTCGACGAGCGACCATGAGTGACTGGCGCGAGCAGGAGGTCGGGAACGAGACGAGCTCCCGCGAGATCAACGAGTGGATCGACGAGTCGGCCGCGACCACGGACTCGGGTGGAACGCGCCCTTACGTGTGCGAGTGCAGCGACGGAGCGTGCAAGGCCACGATCGATCTCACCCACGTGGAGTACGAAGAGGTCCGCGCGCACGGGACGCATTTCGTGATCGCACGCGACCATGAGAGCCCTGACCTCGACGTCATGGTGTCGGAGCGCACGCGATTCACGATCGTGCGGAAGCTGCCGGGGCTTCCGGCAAGGCTGGCGAACGCCTCGGACCCTCGCAGATCGACCGCCGGGCCATGATCCGCGGAAGAACCGCTCTCGGGTATCGGAGCCGTTCCTGCGTCGGGGAAGGGAGTTCGTATGGGTAGGAGCAGGTTGTTGACGCGGGGGTGGCAGGCACGCGAGATGCGCGTCGCGGCGTCATCGTTCCAGCGGCAGCGCGCGACGCTGGCGCCATCCCAGATCCGGACATGCGTTCGGTGTGGGCGTAACACGACGTTCGTTCTGGAGGATGCGGTCGGGGGTTGGTACGTCTGCATCGAGTGCGGCAGCTACGCGTGGTAGGGCCGGCTTCGCGCGCGATGGATCGGACCGATGTCGCGTCGGCGATGTACAGCGCCGGCCGGTAGCGGTTCGCGAAGGGGTTCCACACTCCGTCGTTGCTGTCGATCGCGATCCAACCCCTCGCATACGTTCGCCGAGGAGCTCGTCGCCTCGTGCCGGGGTGGTGGCCTCGCCTCCCAGACCACATTCGAACCGGAGATCACCACGCGACGCCCGGCTTGGATCGCGACGCCGTGATGAAGAAGATGTCGGGGGCTCCTCGTTCGGAAGCGTGCGGCCGCGAAACCCGTCGAGCACGCCACACATGCTGGTAGATTGGATGAGTCCACCATTCGGTGGAGCCGCCCAAGACGGGGCGCACGCGCGAAGACCTCGCGACCTTGCCTTCTCCGGTTCGTTCGAGAACGAGGAGGCAAGACATGGCCCACTGGCCGAAGACCCTTCGAGGGAACATCCTCACGGTGTTGCTGATCGTGGCCGCGACGCCGGTCGTGGTGATGGTCGTGGCGATCGTTGCGACTGCGCTGTCAGGTCCGTTGGTGTGGGGTGGCTTGGCCCTCGTCGCACTGACGAGCGTCGCTCTGTACATCTGGCGCCGCAGGGTCGATGACGCACGCGAGCGAGCATGGGTCGGCGCCTTCTCGTTCGGGGACGTCGTTGCGAGCATGCGCGCCAGGGAAGCGCTCGACTCTCTCGGCGAAGACGGGATCTCGGCCGTCGCGACGAGCCGGTCTCGGCGCCCTCCGGCGGCGGGCTGATCGCGGCTGATCATCCCGGCTTCGAGCGGAGCGATGCACGTGCCAACAGGGTCGGCGGGGAAGCCGTGTGCGGCCCACGGAAGGAAGGACGAGCCATGGCGATCACCCTTCAAGATCCGACGCGCCAGCGAGATCCATCCTCGCGACACGCGTTCCCCGATATCGTCGGCGAGCCGAAGCTGAGGGCTCCGCGAACGCTCGCCGAAGAGCTGCTCGCGCGGTTCCGGGGCGGCGGAGCAGCTTCCGAGACCTCATTCGAACTGGAGTCCCGCGGAGGCTACGCTCGCACCGTCACCGGGACGGTTGCGCATCTCGACGAGGAGGCTCAAACCTTCATGGTCCGCGTTGCTGATGGCCGACTGGTCCGGGTGCCGTTGCGAGATGTCACGTCGGCCGATGTCGGGATCTCGAGGGAACCTGATGGGTCAGCCGGCCGAGACGTGGGTGGTCTGGGCACGGGACCCGGCCGGACTGTTCGCACGTCTCCCAACGGCGCGATCGGATGACGCCGCGTAGGGCCGGGCGCTTCCGGGTTTGGACGAGTCACGGCTCGGGCTCCTACGGGAGCCTATCCAGAGCGATCGCAGCGGCTCGATGGGTCGCGAGCGAGACCCGCGACACCATCGCGGTGGCAAGCGAGACAACGGGGCAACGATGGGATGTTTCCCCCGCGGGGCGCGTGTCCGACGCGACCTGACCGTTGTGAAGCCGCGCCCTCGCGATCCCTGAGGTTGCAGTGGCGGTCGGTTGGATCTGCCGGGGACCTACCGCGGAGAAGGTGGAGAAAGGTGTCGATGGGGAGACGAGATGGGCGAGCGCGAACAGATGGATCGAAAGGCTCTGGTGTTCTTGCGCGACGGGCGCGTTCGAGTTGCCGACGCCGAGGACGTCAACCTGTTACCTCACGCCGTTGAGATCCGGCTCCGCCGACGCGACCCAGCCGACAGGACCCCGGACTTGGACGTGTTCCCATGGGGAGAAGTGGCCCGCGTCTATGTTGGGATCGCTGCGATGAGGCAAGGTCAGTGGCTTCCTGAGGTCGATGTTGCCGACAAGACGTGGCAGAAAGCGGACCTGATCTGAGGAGCCTGGCCGATAGCAACCTCATGACAGCGAGCTCCGAGCGGACACGAACCCACTCCAGGCGTTACTCGCTTCCCTCGGGGCCTCACCCGCGTAGCCCGGCGGCTTGACCCCGAGGAAACGGAGTGCGCGTGGGTCAACTACGAGTGGAGCGGGGTGCGACCAACCGGCCTCAACCACAGGAGGACGGACAGTCCGAGGAACGCGACGCCGATCACAACACCCACCAAACTGTCGTGGGCGAAGATCAGAACTGCGGCGCCGATCGCTGCTGCTAGCAACCAGAGCGATCTCATCGGAGCCTTCTTTCATCGGCTTACGCCGTTACCCTCAGTCTACGCGTTCTCGGCAGATCCACGACGCGGCGGACGCATCACGCTGGGCTTCGGCGAGCTCGCGAACGGAGCCTCTGAGTATCTGCCACCTGTCTCTCACGTCGAGTCGGACGGCGGACGGCCGACGGTTGCAGTGTGCGCCAGCGTTAGCTCGTGGATCGCTTTCGTCAGATCGAGGATCTGGTTGGAGAGCCCGATCAGCTCCACGTTCTGTTGTTCCTCCGACTGCACCATCCGCCATTCCTGGTCCGCCAGGTACCTGCGGGCATCGTCTTGGCGGTTCTGACTGATCATCACGAACGTCGACAAGAAGATGGCTTCGAGAGACACGATCATCGTGAGTAACCCATACGGGTAGCTCTCGATCCCCACGACGATCCAGATCGCGAACCAAGCGATGTGGAGATACGCGAACCACATCGACCCGGCGAACCTCGTGATCGAATCGGCGACGCGGTTCTGGACGCTTCGGGCGCGCTCCTCTCCGAGCTCGATCAGCGCCGGATGGATCGGCTTCTTCGGTACGGCGACGACCACGGGTCCTCCTTTGCACTCAGCGGCGCGCAACGGCGCCAAGCGAGCGTAAGCAAGCGCGATGAGCAACGGAAGCGTCTTGCCGGTCCGGCGCCCGAGTACACTGAGCGCGCAGGTACGACCTGCGGTTCGCGCGTAGCGACCGACCCGTGGCCCAGCGGCCCACTCGCCACTCGCCTCCACGAATCACAAGGATCCGGAAGGAGGCGGCGCCGTGGTCAGGTGCCCGATCTGCAGCGAGACCCAACTGGTCTACGTCCAGGGCCCGGATCCCACGTCTTGCTACTACTGCGGCGCTACGTGGGTCCAATCGGGAGATGAGCAGGACGGCGTCATGGGGCCGGGATCAGGGCATCCCGCATCGCGATCGGGGCAGCTCCATCAGACGACGTTCCATCCAACGAGGGAGGCCATGAGATGACAGCCAAGCTGATCACGCTGGACGGAGAAGCTCGTCGAGCGCTCGAGCGGGGACTCGATCAGGTGGCGGGGGCGGTCAAGATCACGCTCGGGCCCAGGGGCCGCAACGTGGTGCTGGCCAAGAAGTGGGGCGCACCGACGATCACGAACGACGGCGTCTCCATCGCGAGCGAGATCGACTTGGATGACCCCCAGGAGAACATCGGGGCCCAGCTCGTCAAGGAGGTCGCCAGGAAGACCAACGACGTCGCGGGGGACGGTACGACGACGGCCACCGTGCTGGCCCAGGCGATGGTGAAGCAGGGTCTTCGAAACCTCGCCGCCGGCGCCAACCCCATGGCGCTCAAGCGAGGCATCGAGGCCGCCGTGGATGCGGCCGTCGAGTCGATCGCGATCCAGGCCAAGGACGTGGACGATAAGGCCGACATCGAGCACGTCGCCTCCATCTCCGCGGCGGACCCCGAGATCGGCGAACAGATCGCCGAGGCCATGGACAAGGTGGGCAAGGACGGCGTCATCACCGTCGAGGAGTCCCAGACCTTCGGCATGGAGCTCGAGTTCGTGGAGGGGATGCGGTTCGACAAGGGCTACATCTCGCCGTACTTCGTCACCGATCCGGAGCGCATGGAGGTCTCCTACGACGACGCCTACCTCTTGCTGGTCGAGGACAAGGTCTCGAGGGTGGAGGACGTGCTCCCGGTGCTCGAGAAGGTCGTTTCGGCCGGACGTCCGTTGGTGATCATCGCCGAGGACGTCGAGGGGCCGGCCCTTGCCACGCTCGTCGTGAACAAGATCCGCGGCACGTTCAAGGCCGTGGCCGTCAAGGCCCCGGGCTTCGGCGATCGCCGCAAGGCGATGCTCCAGGACCTGGCCATCCTCACGGGTGGGCAGGTCATCTCCGCGGAGGTCGGGCTCAAGCTCCAGAACGTCACGCTGGACCTTCTCGGCAGCGCGCGGAAGGTGGTCGTGACCAGGGACGACACCACGATCGTCGAGGGCCGCGGCAAGGAGGACGAGATCAAGGGCCGCGTGAACCAGCTCAAGGCCGAGATCGAGAAGACGGACTCCGACTACGACCGCGAGAAGCTGCAGGGGCGCCTGGCCAGGCTTTCCGGCGGCGTGGCCGTGATCAAGGTGGGCGCGGCCACCGAGGTGGAGCTGAAAGAGAAGAAGCACCGCATCGAGGATGCCGTCTCGGCGACCAAAGCGGCCGTCGAGGAGGGGGTCGTCCCCGGCGGAGGAGTTGCGCTGTTGCAGGCACAGGCGGCCCTGGACAAGGTCGATCTCGAAGACGATGAGCTCACGGGGGTAGGCATCGTTCGGCGCGCTCTCGAAGAGCCGACCAAACTGATCGCCGCGAACGCCGGCCTCGAGGGCGGCGTGGTGGTGGAGCACGTCCGGACCCTCGACCCGGGGTGGGGTCTGGACGCGGCCACGGGCGCCTACGTCGACATGTTCAAGGCGGGCATCGTCGACGCGGCAAGGGTGACTCGCTCCGCCCTTCAGAACGCAGCTTCGGTCGCAGCGCTGTTCCTGACCACCGAGGCGGTGGTGGCGACGAGACCGGAGTAGACCTTGCGGGTTGCGATGGAGAACTGCTCGTCTGGGTACCCGGCCCTCGTGGTCTCGATGTCGCTCTCAGCGCCAAGCGACTACGAGCATTCGATGGGCAACTCGGATCGCCGAGTCTTCCTGCGCGTACCGCCGAACGAGGAAGCTCTAGCCAAAGACCTTAGGTGGAATGGTCGCACCAGGCGATGACGGCCTCGGATCGAGTCTCTCCCTCATCCCTTCAAACGTCCACGCCATCTGCCTGAGGCGACTACGAGGCTGTCGCCATACAGCGCACGATTGACTCCGCGAGCTTGGCTGCGCCGTGCTTCATCATGTCCGTCAGTCACACACGGTCGGTCGGTCGTTGGTTGGTTGGTTCGTTCGTTCGTTCGTTCGTTGGTGGGGTGTTCGCAGAAGTCCTTGACCACGCGGGATCGGCCCTCCAAACCGGACCTCCCACAGGTTAATGACGGTACTTCCCACACTGGCGCACGATGCATCTACCAGGGCAATGGGTCAGCAACTCCGCCATCCGCCTCATCCCATCAGTGCGTGGGAGCGCGTCCGCGTGGTTGGTCATACCACCAAGGATCGGTCAGCTCAATGGCGCGCTTCATGATCGTTACAAGCTCGGATGGTGGCCCTTGGCTCTCGGACCCATAGAGGCCTTCGAACGGAATGACTCGCCCATCCTTGTGGAAGAACGCCTCGGTCAGCAGACACTCGACACCCCGTCGCTCCCGGACCTCCATGCGGCCGGCGTAACGAAAGATCGGGTCGGGAGTGACCTCCATCAGCTCATCGAATAGCGGCTCGCGCACGACGCCGATATAGAGGGTCTTGTCGGCCTGCGACGGTGTGCCGTCCCCGAGTCTGTTGATGCTTCCGGCCTTGTCGAGGAGCACAACGAGGATCTGCTCATCGCCGTAGAGCAGGGTGATCAAGCAGCCGGTCAGATCCTTGGCTCGGATCTCGTCGGTCGCCACGATCCGACTGTGAACGCCTGCGACCGCCCACGCAACACGGGCCTCCCCGCACGGGCCTCCCCGCACGACTGTTAATCGATGACGAGACCTTCACCGGGATGTCGTGGTCCTGGATCGCCGATCGGAAGTCCCCTGGTGCGGGTTGAACGAGCAACCCAAGCCCGTTCGACGCTCCGGTCGGCCAGCTAGCGTGTGGCGAGAATGGCCAGAACGGTGAGTTCACGAGAGGTTCGACGAAGACGTCGATCTACGAGCATGTCGTAGCCCACCTGCCCGCTGAGGGGCCAGGGCTCTCGCCGGGCGGGGACGTGCTGCCCGACGATCCCAGCCTCGAGGAGGACGTCCTCAGGTTCGCCCCCGGACTGCTCGACCGCATCCTAGATCCCGGCACGGCACTCTCGGCTGAGCAGGTGGCTTCGTCGCTCATGCCGTCGTTCGTGGAGGCGGCTTCCGCCTCGGCTCGAGGCGAGCCCTACGTCGTCCTCTATCGACGGCTCATGGCGATCGAACAGTTGGGGTTCCTGGACCCGTTCCTCCGTCGGGTCGTCGCCTCACGTCTTCCGAGACGGAAGGTGCGGTCGGTCGCACTGCGGCTGGTCACGGAGTCCGCCGACCGTCTCCCTGTGAAGGTCGGCATCGCATTGTTGGGGATCTGCGCCCGACGGCAGGACGAAAGGATCCTGTTGACGATCGCGCGTCACGCGGAGTTCACCGACTACGCCGGCATGGCGATCACGAACGCCTTCGGATCGCGAGACGACGTCCTCTGGGAGCTGGCGAAGGTGACCCAAGGCTGGGGACGGATCGCCCTCGTACAGCAGCTCGCCTCGACGCAACGCCCGGAGATAAAGGACTGGATCCTGCGCGAGAGCGGACGAGACCACCTGCTACTTGGAGGCGCCAGTCTGATCGCCGCTGAGACGAGCGACCTGCGGAAGATGCTCTCCGCCGACGAGATCGACGACGAACTCTGCGTCGCGGCTGGCGCGATCCTCCAGACGTTGATCGAGGACAGGGGATACTCGGCCCGCGACTCCATCGACGACTACGCGGACGCTCCTGCGGCCATCGGGCTCTTCCTGGACCACCTGGGGCACCGACCGGAGAGGCTGGAGTTCATCCAGCCGCTGATGACGATCATCGACTACCTCGAGCTGCGGGGCGGCATCGACCGGAATATGTCTCCGAAGTTCCGCGAGAAGCTCGTGAAGAAGGTCGCCGGCCGCCCGCTGGTGGGCTGGACGGAGGGTGAGCGCGCCCGCGCGGCGACGCTCGCGAGGTGGGTGATCAGGCGTCCCGGATGGCGACCCGCGATCGAGGATGGACTGCGATCGTCGGATCGGTGGGTCTTCTACCTCGCGGTCCACGCGGCGATGCGGCTCGGGGACGACGTCTTCCCTGTGTTGCTCGAACGCCTCCGTCAAGATCCGTATGGGGACGAGATCATGTGGCACGACGCTGCACGGAGCGCAGACGAGGCGGGCTTCGACGACCTGCTGGAGGTGGCGTTCACGCGCCTCTCGGACCACCGCCCGCATGAAGGCTGGGTGTTCCCGATGTGGCTCAGTGCCATCCTCGACGGGCTCGAGCGGTTCCCCGGGAAAGGATGGCCGCTGATCCGAGAAGGTCTGACCAGCGACGTGATGATGGAGCGACGCTTCGGCATCAACGGTATGTGGACCTTCGGCGGCACGCCGTGGCCGCGCGAGGCGATCACGCTCGTCGCTGCCCTCAGCCGTTCCGATCCAGATGAGTACAACCGGGAGAGGGCGGCTGAGCTGCTCGAGGACCACGGCTATCCTGGCCGCGTATCGACGCCGTGAGTCCATGACCTCGCGCCAAGCGAAAGCCGGGAGTCAGTCGGTCGCTGAGAATCGGTTGGTCGGTCGACTGATCGATCGGTGATTCGTGGTGAGTCGGTCCACCGTCGGTCTGGTCGGTTGTCGGTCGGTTCGTCTCTTGGGTAATCTGCCTCAACTTCGCTCGACCCACGCCGCAGTCTGGGT
>Ga0075425_100000502_pt1 | contig 36836 bp, 31 predicted proteins | sample SoiMethybrSBSTD4_FD_75300 | JGI IMG/M metagenome (GOLD analysis project Ga0075425, IMG submission 75300) | Bulk soil microbial communities from a Populus tree surrounding site in Tennessee, USA - Soil MetaG P. TD hybrid SBSTD4 | ecosystem: Environmental > Terrestrial > Soil > Tree plantation... | reverse complement strand
CGCCATGTCCCCTAAGCCAAGTCGGCTCGAGCTCTGCCGCACGATTGATGTTGAGGAGGGTGGCGCCTTGAAGGTGGAAGTCGGCGGCTTGGTGCTCGCCGTCTTCAATGTTGACGGGGAATTCTTCGTCACCGATGACGCGTGCACCCACGGGCCCGGCTCGCTCGCGGAAGGCTATTTGAGCGAGGATGTCGTCGAGTGCAATTTTCATGGCGGCCAATTCAATGTGCGCACGGGCAAGGTCGTAGCACCGCCCTGCATGCTTCCCGTGAAAACCTATCCTGTCATTGTGGAGGATGGTCGCGTGCTCATCGATCAACCAGATTGCCTTTGACAAGCCGCTCGTGGGTGGCCGACGGCCCGGGTGGTGCCCTTGCCCCTGCCACCAGGGGTTGCCACCAGGGGCTGGCACCGGGGCTGCCTGGCACGAAATCAGCCGCCGGTTAGCAAAGGGCGGCATGAGGCGCATGCACGAGCCAGAAATGGGGCCGTAAGCCAGACCAACCACGCTTGAGCCGACGCGCGGGGGGGTATGAAACGGCCGGCGCTCTCCATCCAGCGAGCGCTCCTTCCATGACCGCCGCACTCGGGCGACACCAGCTAGAGAGCCCGGTACTCTTGACACAGCCGGGCCCCCGGGCGCCGACGCTGGGTGCGGGAATGGGCGCCGGGCGGCCCGCGGCAACAACGGTTGAGCGTGGGGCCTAGTCGCAGTTATCCACAGCGGACCCACGCTCGCGAGATCGGTCCGATCCGACACCCGCCCCGCGCGCCGATCGGCCGGGATCGTCAAGGGTGTGCAACCCAAGTGGACCAAGGTCCAGGGGGGTCGAAAAGAAACGGGAACGAAACGAGACCAGCGGCGCCTCGGATGACTGTGGCCTCAAGCGTGGGGTCGAGCCGTCGCGCAGGCTCCGCGGCCTAAGGCGTGGATCCCCCCCGTGCACAGATCACCAGGAGAGAGAGGCCGCAAGCTCGACTCCCCTAAACGGGCGGTCGGCAGCGTCGCCACCGCAATGTCCGATGCACCAGTCCCTTGACGGCTGAACGCGTTCCAAGCCCCAGGGGGACGCAGCGGACATGGAGGTCCAACCCTGATGGCCAGCGGCTCGGTACATGATGCCGCCCGGTCCCATGTCGGGGTTCAGCATGACTTCGATATCAAACGGGTTGCCCGGGTGAATTGGGCCACCAAACCAGTAGTGTGGACTGCGAGCGGGCGCATGGTGGAGGATGGCCGTCAAGCGCTGTTCAGGGCCGCGCAGCCCAAGCCAGAGGGGTTCCAGTTCGCCCGCAAGCCGTGTCGACAACAGGGTTTGGGCGGCTCCCTGGCTTGCCCATGAAGTCTGACCTGCAAAGCGCAGCACCATGCCCGCGTGATCGCACGGACAGGCGATAGGGGCCGCAAATGCTCCGTGTGGCAGGGCCAGCTCATTTGCCATGGTCTGCTTTTCGGCAGGCCACGCCAGGTGTTCCCTAACCTGCCCATCCATGTCCAAGGCTTGACAACGAAGCCCCTTCGCATCGACAGCCATCTGAACGCAATGGAGGTATTCGACGCCTTCCGGCATCCGGTGCGCTGTTCCGGCCCCGCCTGTGCAGATTTGCAGAACGCCGCCGTGCACCTGAACGTCGAAAGCCAGAATATGACTGCACAGGTAAGCGAGAACCCCCTGCGCCCTCAGCGTATCCCAAAATGCCGGGGCGATCTCTGGGGCGACCTGCCTTTGACAGGAATGCGCGTATCCGTTCACCGGAAAAATGGGATGATGGCCCACCACAAGCTTGTAGCTTGCATCCACATGCTTGCGCAGAGTGTCGCCCAACCATTGCGTCTCGACGAAACCTTCGCCGCCGAGCTCGATCGACAACGTATTGACGAACACGATAAGCAGATCGCCGCGCCGGACCCAATAGGCTAGCCCCTCCTGACCAGCAGGGCCGTTGCGGGGAAGGTTGAGGGTCGTGCGAAAAATCTGCGCGCTCATCTGATCGTATGTCGTGTGATTACCCGTCGAATGCCAAATCGGGATGGCGCAGCGATCGACCCAGGCCATTTCATTGTCGAGCCAGTGTCGCCACTGTGATCGAAGCAGCTCCGGATCCGACGTTAGTCCGGCGATTTCGTCGCCGGCGAAGACGATGAACTGCGGTTGTGGCGCGAGGCGGCGCACAATGTCGTTCACGCCAGCAAATGTCTTCTCGTGCGCCGCTCCGGGCACGCCGGAGCAGGCGTCGCCGTAGACCACGAATTGATGCCCGTAACCGCGAGGCAGCAATGCGGGGATGGGCCCACGTGCGCCCGCGCGCGTTGGTGTCTGGCTCATGCGTGATCCTGGGCGAGCATCGCTGGTGTTGCAATAATAACTGTGGTCGACCCCAACGGAGGACACGACTTGTTGCGCGGGCGACAGCGCTGAGGCATGCAGGGGGACAATCTCCTCAAAGGTTGTTCGGCGCGCCGAAATGCGCTTGCCCGACGCAGCTACTCCACCACCGCAGCAACCTCATATGTGCTGGGCACCGGCGCGCCCGTCAGATGTTGCATGAACTGCGCACGACCATGGACCTGCTCGGGGCTCGTGGCATTGCGCCTTTGGGCTTCCTCGCTCTCCCAGATGGTGATTGACAGGAATTGGTTGCGGCTGCGGTCGAAGAATAGATAGCCCGCAACGAGCCCCTTGCCCTTGAAGGCGCTGATGTGCTGCGGCCATTCCGCAATCGCCGCGGCTGCGGAACCGGGCTTGGCACTGGACGTCATGACGCGTGCATACATCGCCAACTCCTGTCAGATGTGCTGTTGTTCGCAAGACTGCCGGGAGGTCTCAGCTTGGGCAAGACCTTGTTGGTAAGCCCGGTTCCTGGCCAATGCGCGACGACCTGCCGCCGGATAGGAAATGGAACGCCATGACTGAATTTGCGACGCTGCAGGAGATGCTGCTCATCGCTCACGCCAGGATGGAGCCTGCGGTGTGGGACTTCGTCAACGGCGGCACCGAATCGGAGGTTACGCTGCGGCGCAATCGTCACGGGCTCGACCGGCTGGCCTTCCGTTCGCGTGTGCTGAACGATGTCGCTCGCATCGATACCTCCACCACGTTTCTTGGGCACAAGCTTGCGCTGCCCGTCATGATGGCGCCGGTGGGCTCGCTCGCCCTCATCGACCCGGCTGCGGCGGTCAGCGTCGCGGCTGCGTGCAAGGCGTGTGGGTCCCTGCTCATCTACAGCACGTTCGCCGATCCGCCGCTCGAAATCGTGCGCTCCAAGGTCGATCATCCCTTGATCCTCGGTCTTTATGTTCGAGGCGATCAGGCCTGGCTCGATGCCGCCATCGATGCGGCCGTTGCCGCCGGCTGTCTTGCCATTGCGGTCGTAACGGAGGCGCCATATTACTCCCGGCGCGAGCGCGACCTCATCAATCGGTTTCGCTCTCGTGGCAGCAAGTCGACTACCTATGCCGCAACCCAGAAGGTGCTGCGCGAAGGGGCTAGCGCGGAGGCGGTTGCGGCCGCTGAGGCGCGCATGGTCACCGCGCGGCTCACTTGGAAAACGATCGAGCGCATCCGTCGGCGTTCGTCGCTGCCCATCATTCTGAAGGGCATTTCGACCGCCGCGGATGCAAGGCTTGCGGTCGAGCATGGCGCAAGTGCCATCTATATTTCCAACCACGGCGGTCGCCAGCTCGATTGCGCACCCGGCTCAATCGAAGTGGTGCCGGAAATCGTCGACGCGGTTTCGGGACGCACCGCGGTTATCATGGATGGCGGCATCTATCGCGGCACCGACGTCCTCAAGGCCATTGCCCTCGGTGCGCGAGCCGTGTGCATCGGCCGGCTCCAGTGCTGGGCGCTGGCGGCAGGCGGTGAGGCAGGACTTGTGCGCATGATGGAGATCCTCGAGGAGGAGATCATCATCGCCATGGGGCTTCTGGGTGTCACCAAGCTTGCCGATCTCAGTCGCCATCATGTGGTCGCCACGGATGCGCTCGATCCGCCACACATCTTCAATCCCTTTCCTGTTGTGAAGGAACGCTTGGCCGCACTGGCGTCGCGCGCCGGCGCGGAGCGCGACTGAGCTCAGGCAGGGAGCAGCGTGCCGACCTGTTTCTTGCGCGCGCGGTTGAGGATCTCCACGCCGGTCGCCAGGTCTTCGAGCGCGATCCCGAGATTGAACACCAGGATGCGCTGCTTCTCTAGCGTGCGCCCGCCCTGGCCGGTGGTGAGAAGGTCGGCGAGCTCCGCATCGATGCGCGTTAGCCCCGCGAACTTGCCTTCGCGCTGACGGGCATCCTCGATCTGCCCGCGATCGTCGGTGAGCACCAGATCTGCCGCGGCAATCGCCGCATCGGTGACGTAAGAGTCGTAGTCGAGCGTAACGGTGAGGGACCCTGGAGCCAGCCATTCCGGCATCAGCGTTGCGCGCCGATGGTCTTCGATCGGTCCAGCGGTAATCACGATGTCGGCCCCACGCACAGCGCCTTCTGCACTGCCGGCTCCCACCACACAAACCCCCCATCGTTCGTGCGTCTCGTGCACGAATTGGGCCTCGCGCTCGGCAACCACATCATAGGCCTGACAGCGCACAAGCGATGGCAGCACGGCCTTCAGCGCCTCCAGATGCTTGCGGCCCTGCAGCCCACACCCGAGGATGGCGATCGTGCGCGCATCCCGGCGCGCCAGGTGCTTGGCCGCCACGGCCGAAGCCGCTGCGGTGCGGTTGCCCGTCAGCCATTTGGCATCCATGATTGCGACCGGCTGCCCGGTCGCGTCCTCCGACAGAATGAACAGGCCCTGGATATAGGAGAGGCCGCGCGCTGGGTTCTCCGGATCGCCGCTCTGCCACTTGCAGCCCGCATAACCCAGCCCGGGAGCACAGCTCACCATCGAGCTATAAAAGCGCGGTCCACCGCGGTGGAAGAAGATTTTGGGCGGCTGCACGGTGCCACCGCTCCCCTTGCGGCGAAACATCTCCTCAAGGATCGGCACGATCTCGCCCAAGGACAGACCGAGCTGCTCGAGGTCGCGATTGCTCAGATAGAGGATGGGTTCTGCCCTGCCCACGGGACCGCTCTCTCCGTTACCGGCGCGTTTCAGGGCTCGTAACTGCAGCCCTCTCGATGCCCACTGCCAAATCGATTGCCACCACGACCAGGATGGCAATGTAGATCGTGGCTGCCGACACGGCCGCGAGCGTCGGATCGATATTGAACTGAATGTAGTTGAAGAGTTTGACTGGGATGGTCACGAGCTGGGCGGTCGAGTTGAAGATGCTGACCTCGACGTTGATCCACGAATTGATGAAGGCAAAGAGTGCGCCGGCAATTACTCCGGCCTTAATCTGCGGCAATGTGATGAGAAAAAAGGTCTGCAATGGCGTTGCTCCCAAGTCCTGCGCCGCCTCCTCGTGGGCCGGCTCCACGCCCGACAGGGACGCGAGTGAGGTTCGGATGACGTAAGGTGTGACCAGAACAACGTGGCCAACGAACAGCGCCCAGAAACTGCGCGCGAACCCGAGGGCGGAGGCATACTGCAAAATCGCCACACCGAGCACAATGGTTGGCAGCACCAGCGGCGACAAGAAGAGCGCGCTTAAGACCCGGCTTAAGGCAAAGCGCTTGCGCGCGAAGACCAGAGCGGCGGGCACCCCCAGAAGCAGCGCGGTTGCGGTCGCAGCCGCCGCAAGCTCGCCCGAGACGATGAACGCCTCGATGAACGTCGGGTCACCCAAGACCTGCCAATACCAACGCAGTGTCAGTCCCTGCGGGGGAAACCTGAGATACTCGGTGGCCGTGAACGAAATAGCGATCACCACCAACAGCGGGAACGCCAAGTAGAGCATGGCGATTGAGCTCACTGCGGCGATGACGATCCGGCCAAGGCGATCAGCGAGGGGCGCGTGCATCGGCTCACCCCACGGCTCGCAAGCGTCGTTCGAACAAGATGAGATAGCTCCCGATCAAGAGCAGCGTCACCGCGAGCAACACGACCGACAAGGTTGCGCCGATGTCGGGGCGGAACGTTGCCGCGTACTGTTGAAAGATCAGGATCGGTGTCACCATCTCGCGCCCCCCGCTGAGGATACTCGGGATCACATAGGCGCTGACGCTCAAGGCAAAGACGATGATAGAACCGGCGACCACGCCGGGAAGGCTTAAGGGAAAGGTCACGGCAACAAAGGCTCGCGACGGTCGAGCGCCCAAATCGCGCGCCGCCTCGATGAGCGAGCGATCGACGGTCTGCAGGACGCTGCAAATGGAGAGCACCATGATAGGCAGCAGAATGTAGGCGAGGCCAATGACGATGCTGAGCTTACCGTAGAGGATGTCGAGCGGTCGATCGATCAATCCAACGGCGAGAAGGGTTGCATTGACGATACCCCTCCGGCCCAGGATCACGATCCAGCCGAACGCGCGCACGATGTTGCTGGTGAAAAGTGGTGTCATCAGCAGCACATAGATGAGCCGCCGTCCCCAGGGCCTGAGCACATGGAAGACGATGAAGTAGGCGAGCGGATAGCCAAGAAGAAATGCGACCACCGTCACCCACAGCGAGATCAGCAGCGTGTTGATGAGCGCGTTCCAGTAATAGCCATCGCTCAGCACCGATACGTAGTTGCCGAGCGTCACCCCACCATCGGGGCGCATGAAACTCTCCGCAACCAGCAGCCCGAACGGCGCAAGAAAAAACAGCACAAAGAACGCGATGGGCCCCAGCATCAGAAACGCCGCGTTGGCCGATGTGAGCCGCATCCCTTCCCCGCCCTGCTCGACCGGCCGCGCGTCAGTCCTCAAGCACGCGGGCGGCATCCTTGTGCCAGTGCACCCAGACCATGTCGCCCGGCGCGAGCTCATCCACCTCGCTGCTGCAGCCAGGCTCGGCGGCGATCTCCTGTCCGTCGGCAAATACGAGATAGAGCCGGTAGGTGGATCCGACAAACACTTTGTCCTTCAGCTTTGCCCGCAGCGCGACCTGGTCTGTGCCCGCCGCACCCCCGAGCCTCACGCTCTCCGGCCGCACCATCAGTGACACTTGGCGGGCGCCTTTCGCCGGCGCGCGATAGGGGCTGCCAGGGCCATTGGGGGTGATTTGCACGGCACCGCTGGCATCCACCCGACAGGTAATTAGGTTTGCCTCGCCGATAAAATCGGCCACATAGCGCGTCGCGGGATTTCGATAGATCTCCGCGCCGCTGCCCAGCTGCACGATTGCCCCCTCGCGCATCACCGCGATGCGGTCGGCCATGGCAAGCGCTTCCTGTTGGTCATGGGTAACGAAGAGAAAGGTCATGCCAAGCTGTTGGTGAAGCCGTTTGAGCTCCACTTGCATGCGCTTTCTCAGCTTCAGATCGAGCGCTCCGAGCGGCTCATCGAGCAACAGCACCTCCGGCCGGTTGACGATGGCGCGCGCCAGCGCCACGCGCTGCTGCTGGCCCCCCGAGAGCTCGCGGGGGTAGCGCGCCCCGAGCCCTTCGAGACCAACCATGGCAAGCGCATCCTGCACACGGCCATGGATCTGTGCTGGCGCAAGGCGCTGCCGACGCGGGCCGAAGGCAATGTTCTCGCTGGCGGTCATGTGTGGGAAGAGCGCGAACTGCTGGAACACCGTGTTGACCGGCCGCAAGTTCGGCGGCACGCCCTGCATCGGGCGGCCGTTGATGCGAATTTCGCCCGAGGTCGGCTCGACGAAGCCGGCAACGGCACGCAAGAGCGTGGTCTTGCCGCAGCCGCTCGGCCCCAAGAGCGCAATGAATTCGCCTCTGCGAATGGCGAGCGATACACCGGCAAGAGCCGTCACCGGACCGTATCGTTTGACGAGGCTGTCGACGACAACCACATCGAGCATCATGGCCTCTCGCTTTGGCGGGCGTCGTCCGCGAACCTCTACTTCCCGGCGATCTGTCGGTTCCAGACCTCGGTCAGCGCTGCGCGCTTGGCATTGACGGCTTCCCAGTTGGGAATGGCGAGGTTTTTCACGCTGCCGTTGGCACCCCAGGGCATGCGCGACTTGGCCTGATCGGAAATCTTGTACTCTTTGGTCGGCGGGCCGACATAGAGCTTCTCGGCGAGGCAGTTCATCGCCTCCTTCCCAACCGCGTAATTGACGAACTGCAGCGCCGCGTCGATGTGCTTGGTACCATCGGCAATGTGCACGCGAATGTCGGCTGAGGGCGCCCCTTCTTTGGGCACGATGAAGGCGATCGGCAGCCCCTTGTCTGCAATCGCCCACGCGGCGGTGTTGTAATAGGCGGCCGCGATCGCTTCCCCGCTTTGGAGTGCCGCCTGTGCGACCCCGGACGCATCGTAGTAGCTCGACACCTTGAGCGTCCTCAGCTTTTCCACACCAGACGCGGGATTGTCGAGCGACCCGCCGGTGAGGCCAATGATATGCGCGAAGAACGGTATGCCCGCCGCGTTGACGGGGCTGGGCAACGTGACTTTGCCTGCATACTCGGGCTTCCAAATGTCCCACCAGGACTGCGGTGCTTGCCTGAGCTCCTTGGTGTTGTAGGCGATGCCCAGCGCATAAAAGCCCGTGCTGAGCGCGTAAATGGCGCCCTCCTTGGTCTTGTAGACCGCCTCGTCGATGAGGCCAGCGATGTTTGGCGCTTTGGTCGGATCGATCGCGGCTACCACGCCATCGGCGGCGGCCAGCTCGGAGATGCCGCCGTCGATCCAGGCGATGTCGATTGAGGGATTGCCCTTCTGCTGCTTCAGTTTGTTATAGGTGACGGTGGAGACGCTCATCTCCTGCACCACCTGCACTCCACTCGCCTTCCCGAAGGGATCGAGAATGCAGGCCTTCTGCGCCTCGCCCCAGTTTCCCCCGTAGGTGGCCACCGTCAGCCGCTCCTGCGCCAAGGCCGGCGGCGCCATGGCAAAACAGGCGCCCACCCCGATGAGGGCCGACACGAGATCTCTCATCATGGTTCGATCTCCTCCATCGCCGCTCGACGCGCCCGCGAGCCGGTGAGTATCTTGTCGGCGCGTGGGGCGCGCCCGAGCGCTTGCCCCGACTATGGCGGCATGCCAACCGCAAGGCAACTTCATGCGCTGCAACATAGCCTTTGACGTGATCTACACTCACACGGAAGGTGAGCCCACGTGCATCATTCACTCCGGCATCTTCTACCCAGCCAAGTCGAGCATTCTTGAAAAGCGGCGGTTCCTGGAGCAAAACTTTGACTGGGTGCGCACCGCCTTGATGCGTGAGCCGCGCGGGCACAAGGACATGTTCGGCGTGTTCCTCACGCCCCCATCAGAGCCGGGCTTCGACGCCGGTTTGATCTGGATCGACGGCACTCAGTATTCGCACATGTGCGGTCACGGAACGATTGCCGTCGCGATGGCCATGGTGGCGCTGGGCATGGTGCCCAAAGGCAAGGATGGGCGTACCACCGTTCGCTTTGAGACCACCGCCGGCCCGGTCGTGAGCGAAGTGGCCCACGAGGCCGATCGCGTTCTGTGGTGCCGTTTCGAGAACGTGCCGGCCTATGTGGCGGCTCAAGACATCCCGCTCGATGTGCCAGGGCTCGGCCGGGTGACCGCCGACGTGGCTTGGGGTGGCAACTATTTCGGCATCATCGACATCCGCGGCAAGGGCCTTGAAATCAACCCCGACAACGCGCCACAGCTGTCGCAGATCGGCGTCACTGTGCGCGAGATGCTGTGCGAGAGGATCAAACTGCAGCATCCAACACAGGGCCACATCAGCAACTTCAACTTCGTCACGCTCTGGCACGAGGGCCGTCTGCCCGGTGCCTTCTACAAGAACGTGCACGTCTTCAGCGCGGGGCAGCTCGACCGTTCTCCCGGTGGCACCGGCACGTCGGCGATGATGGCGATGTTGCATGCGCGCGGCAAACTGGGTCTCAATCAACCCATCCAGTCGGAGGGCTTGCTCGGCACCGGCGCCTTTGAGGGCTGCCTCATCGGCAAAACCATGCTCGGCAAAGAGCCGGCGGTGCGCCCGACGGTCAAGGGGAGGGCCAACCTCATCGGTACCGCGCGATGGATCATCGACCCTGACGACCCCGTTGGCGCGGGGTTTATTGTTGGCTAGCCGCAAGGCCAAGGCATGCGCGGGTGACCGACTTTCGGGTGTGGTCGCTAGCCCAGCGAGGACGTTGCGCCATCTGGCTTCTGTCTTAAGAGTTGATGAATGCCCAGTGGCAAGGCGCCCGATCCCCCCGGGGCGCCCCACCCAGAGCGTTAACCCATTGCTTTAAGTTAGAATTAGTGGCTTTCGCCTAGGCTTGGCGCCAATCCGGAAAACCGGAACGCGTCAGACAGCATGAAGGCAGGGACCGATGAGTGTTGCGTTGGACATGGCGCGCGCGCCCGCGGGCGAGGGCAGCGTTCGCAGCGAGTATCTCTACGCGCTCAGGATGATCGAGCGCCTGCACCGCCTCCTGCTCGATGTCACTAAGGACGAATTCGACCGCCACGGCGGCGCCGAGGTCAACAGCGTTCAGGCGCTCTTGCTCAACAACATGGGCGATGACGAGCTGACCGCCGGCGAACTCAAGACGCGGGGCTACTATCTCGGCTCCAACGTGTCCTATAACCTCAAGAAGCTCGTGGAGATGGGCTATCTGCACTACAAGCGTTCCGACAAGGATCGCCGCTCCGTACGGGTCAGTTTGACGCCCAAGGGCCTTGAGGCGCGCGCGATCATCCAGAAGCTCTACCAGCGCCAGCTGCTCTCGCTTGAGACCGTTGGCCAGATCACGCTTGAGGATTTCAAGACCTTGAACAAGGCCCTTGTGCGGCTAGAGCGCTTCTGGACCGACCAGGTCCGCTATCGTCTGTAGCCCGCCGCAAGATGTGGTCACTGGCGGCGCTGGGGGCTCGTCCGTCGGCGGCGCAACGTTGCGCACAGCTGCCACGCCCGGCCCTGGTGCTGCGACCAAAGGGATATGGCGCCGGCGGCACCTTTGACCCAATGTGGGCCGATCGGGGGCCCGTCCGCGGACCCTCGCGCAAAGCGTCTTTGCGCCCTAATATGCATTTGGACTCGGGGCTCGAGAGCTTCCATAACCCGGTTGGTCCGGGCCGCGGGGTGCAGGGGTGGCGTTTGCATCGATGACAGCCAGGCGGTTTGCACTCTATGTGGCCGGCGCAACCGTTGGCGTCGGCCTTGCTTATGGGCTGGCGATCCTTCCCCACCCTGGTCCGCCGGCCGCCGACACGGCCAAGGCGGTGCCCAAGAAGGCTGAGGGCAAGGGCCGCGGCGGTCCGCCGGCGCCTGTCACCGCGGCGGGCGTCATCGTCTCCGACATGCCGGTCATTTTGGTGGCGCCCGGCACGGTGGAACCGTTTGCCAACGTGGCCATCAAGACGCGCGTGGATGGGCAGATCATCGAGGTGCTGTTTAAGGAGGGGGATCTCGTCAACGAGAACGACATCCTCTTTCGTCTCGATGATCGGCTGGTGAAGGCGCAGATTTCGCAAGCCGAAGCGAGCATCGCCAAGGATCAGGCAAGCCTCAGGGATGCCGAAGCGACGCTGCAGCGACGCGAGGCGCTGATCGGCAAGAAGATCGTGACTGAGGCTTCCGTCGATCAGGCCCGCTACGCCGTGGAGGGGCTCAAGGCCAGCATCGCCGCCGGCATCGCTCTGCTCGAGTCGCAGCGGACCCAACTCGATTATCTCACGATCCGTGCACCGATCACGGGTCGCACGGGGATGCTCACCTCCAAGGTCGGCGCCATGGTGCGCGGCGTGGACGCGGCGGCTCCTCTCGTCATCATCAATCAGACGAAGCCGATTTGGGTGACCTTTGCCGTGCCGCAGGGGGAGCTCGGCGCCTTGCGCCGCGCGCTCACGGCCAAAGCTGTGGCCGACATCACCGTGCGCGGCGGCGCCAAGGCAACGGTCGTGCAGGGCACGCTGGGCTTCGTGGACAACCAGGTCGACAAGCAGACCGGCACCATCACGGCACGCGTCATCGCCGAAAACGCCGATGAGGTGCTGTGGCCGGGGCTGTCCGCGGAGGTGGCCCTGACGGTCGAAACAAAGCGAGGCATGCTGGCGGTGCCTGCCTCGGCGGTCTTGCCGGCGCAGCAGGGCATGATTGTCTGGGTCATAGGGGCCGACAACAAGGTTGCCCACCGCACGGTGCTCGTCGAGCGCATTGTGGGCCAGACCGCCTACCTGAGCGAGGGCGTAAAGTCTGGAGAGCGCGTTGTTACCGACGGCCAGATCCGCTTGGCACCCGGGGTCAGTGTAAACGTCGAGGAGCCGCGCGGGCCTGCGGGCAACACCCCCGCCTCCGAAGAGCGGCGCGCGAACGGCCGCGGTTAGGCAGGAAAGGGGAACCATGCGTCTGTCGGAGCTGTGCATCCGCCGCCCCGTTATGACGACGCTCGTTATGGCCTCGCTGTTGCTGGCGGGCTTCTTCGGCTATCGCCAGCTGCCGATCGCCGCCATCCCGCGCATTGAAGTACCGACCATAACGGTGAGTGTGCAATACCCTGGTGCCAGCCCGGACACGATGGCGGTGTCGGTGGCTGCGCCGCTCGAGCGGCAGTTTGCCACCATCGCCGGGATAACATCGATCACCTCGCTCAGCACGCAGGGCAACACCCAGGTGGCCTTGGAATTCGACCTCGGCCGCAACATCGATGCGGCCGCACTCGACGTGCAGTCATCGATCTCCGTCGCTATGGCGCGGCTACCTATCGACCTGCCGGCGCCGCCTGCCTACCGCAAGGTCAACCCGGCCGACTCGCCGATAATCTTCCTGGCACTCACCTCGGAAACTGCTCAGTCGCAGGAGATCAACGAGTTCGCCGAGAAGGTGATGAGCCCCAAGCTATCGACCCTCCCAGGCGTGGCCCAGGTCACCATCAATGGCGCTCAGAAGCGCGCCGTGCGGATCAAGTACGACCTCGACGCACTGGCCACGCGCGGCATCTCGGTGGAGGAAGTGAGGGTGGCCGTGATGGCGCTGGCATCGGTGGCGCCGATCGGCAGCATTCGCACCGGGCAGCAGTTTTACGTGCTCGACATCAAGGGCGCCGAGCCCTACGCCGCCTATTTCAAGCCGGCACTGATCGCTTGGCGCAACGGCGCTCCGGTGCGGCTCCAGGACATCGCCAAGGTCGAGGATTCCGTCGAGGACGACGAGGCGCGGACGGAATTCAATGGCGTTCGCTCGATCATCGTCTCCGTGCAACGACAGCCGGATGCCAACACGGTGGCCGTGACCGATGCCGTGCATCAAATGCTACCCGAGTTCGACCGCCTACTGCCGCCGACGATCAAGCTCAGCGTGCTCAGCGATCGCTCGGAGTCGATCCGCGCCTCGGTCCACGACGTGCAGCTCACTTTGATTCTGACGGCGGTGCTGGTGATCCTCGTGATCCTCGCCTTTCTGCGAACCTGGCGTGCGACGTTCATTCCCGCCATCGCCCTGCCACTGTCGATCATCGGCACCTTCGCCGGCATGGCGCTCTGCAACTTCTCGCTCGACAACGTGAGCCTGCTGGCGCTGACCCTGGCGCTGGGTTTCGTGGTGGATGATGCTATCGTCGTGCTCGAGAATATCGTGCGCTACGTCGAGCAGGGCATGAGGCCGTTCGAGGCCGCCATTCGCGGCGCAACCGAGATCGGCTTCACCGTGCTCTCGATCACTCTCTCGCTGGTCGCGGTGTTCATTCCAATCCTGTTCATGGGCGGGATCGTCGGGCGCTTCTTCTTCGAATTCGCCATGACGATCAGCATCGCCATCTTGCTGTCCGGTTTCGTTTCTCTCACCCTCACGCCGATGCTGTGTTCGCGCTTGCTCAAGGTTCATCACGGTCTTGAGCAAAGACCCAATATTCTCTCCAGGGCATTTGAAGGTGCCTACAATCTCATGGCCCGGGGGTATCGCGTCACGCTCGACGCGTCATTGCGCGTGCCCTGGCTCATGTGGGCGCTGACGATCGGTACGGTGGTGACCACCGTCATGACCTTCGGTGCGGTCAAGAAGGGCTTCCTGCCCACCGAGGATACCAACATCATCATCGTGCGCACCGAGGCGGCGCCCGACATCGGCTTTGATGCCATGCTCGACCGGCAGCGGGCGTTGGCCGAGCGGATCCTGACCGATCCCGACGTTCTCTATATCAACTCCAACGTCGCCCAGAGCTTCTTCAACCCGACGCTCAACCGCGGCTCAATCTTTGTTCAGCTCAAGGAACGCAGCGCGCGCCGTGGACAGGGAAGCATCACCGACGTGCAGGGCCGTCTGCGGCGCAGCCTTGCCAACGTGGCTGGCATTCGCGCGTTCCCGGTACCGTTACAAAATCTGCGCATCGGCAGCCGCAGCGGCGCTGCGCTCTATCAATACACGCTAACGAGCGTCAACCAAAACGAGCTCTACGAGAACGCGGAGCGCCTCATTGCTCGCGTCAAACAAGCGCCGGGCTTCACCGACGTCACCAGCGATCTGACGCTCGGCGCACGTCAGCTGACCCTTGACATCGATCGCGACGAGCTGGGTCGCCTGGGACTCACCCTGGATGTGGTGCGCTCGACGCTCTATTCGGCATTCGGGATTCGCAAGCTTGCGACCGTGTACACCCCATCCAATGACTACGCCGTCCTCATTGAGACCGATCGCGCGCAACAGCTTGACCCCGCCGTGCTCTCCAAGGTGTACGTGCGATCGAATACCGGCCAGCAGGTACCGCTGAGCGCGGTTACCCGCGTAAACCTAGTGCCCGGACCGGTTTCGGTGGCACGCCAGAGCCAGTTGCCGGCCGTCACCATCACCTTCAACCTGGGTCCAGGCTACACGCTCGGTGAGGCCGTCGGAGCGATGCGCGAGCTCGAGCGCGAAGTGAAAATGCCGGCGACCATCACGGGCCAGTTCGCGGGCACCGCGCAAGTGTTCGAGAGCTCATTCCGCGATCAGCCGATCCTGATCGCGGCCGCCATCCTGACGATCTACATCGTGCTCGGCATCCTGTACGAGAGCTTCATCCACCCGATTACGATCCTGTCGGGACTGCCCTCCGCCAGTCTCGGCGCGCTCCTCATCCTCTATGTGTTCGACGTCGAGCTCACCATCATCGCCATGATCGGCATCATCCTGCTGGTGGGCATCGTCAAGAAGAACGCCATCATGATGGTCGATTTCGCCATCGAGGCGCGAGGACGCGGCGCGACGCCGTTCGACGCGATCCGCGAAGCGTGCCTCTTGCGCTTCCGTCCCATCATGATGACCACCATGGCGGCGCTGTTTGGTACCCTGCCGATCGCCATCGGCTGGGGCGCCGGCGCCGAGTTGCGCCAGCCCCTGGGCCTTGCGGTCGTGGGTGGGCTCGCGGTGTCGCAGCTGCTCACCCTCTACATCACGCCCGCCATCTACCTGACGTTTGAGAGGTTCGGCGCCTACATGGGGACCGGGCGCCGCGAGCACATCCCGTCTGCAAGCGCGCTCCGGCCCGAGCCGCCGCGCGCCGCTGCCGAGTGAGCCTCTGGGTTGGCGTGCGCTTGGAAAAAGCCGCTCTTCACTTGCCGGCGAGATGCGTCGGCAGGTGGCTCATGGTGCAGGGAACGCCGATGGGCACCCAGGATGTGTTGTTGAGGAAGAGGTCGCAGCGTGCCAGCTGCACCCCCCGGTAGGTATTCATGCACACCGTGTCGCCCAACCTGAAGTCGCTATCGCGATAGCGACAGCGGCAAGGAATGGGCTCACCCGTGGCACCGCTGATGACACCGTGATAGGGCGAGGTGGGCCAGGCCGGCGGGGGAGCCCCTTGGGGGCCGCTGTTCCCGGCGTCATCGCCGGCGCGCGACGAAAAAGACCCTGCCAGCAGCGTAGCGATCGCTACGGCAGCGAGGGCAAGACGGCGCTTTGGCATCGCTATCCCATGCAACGGCCAATCTAGCATAGGGATCGCGGCACGGGAACCGTGCCGCCCTTGGGTTTTCTCGGCCGCTCCCGATCCTCGCGCCACTATTCACCAGGGGTGATTTGGGGCTCGCAGGTCACCGGAGAATTGACCGAGTTGGCAACGAAGCACTTTGCGCGTGCGCTCTCGTGCAGGGCGCGAGAACACGTGTAGGTGTGAAGCTTCCCGCTCATGATGGCTGCGAGTTTCTCGGCTCTTCATAGTTGAGGTGCGCACACGCTCGCGCGCACGAGCACGAGGGCTCATAGGATTTCTTCACAGGCCTTCACAGTTTCTATCACAGGGCCTTGGCAGGTGCTGCCAGCGCTCGCTGCATGGGCTCGGCCTCGATGACGAAGCGCACCGGCGCGTCGGCCCGTTCGGAGGCCTCGCCGGTGACACGGCACGTCACGAGCAAAAGGTGCATGCCACCCGTTCGCAGCGGACGCACCGCATTACCACCGATGGCCTTGAGGTCGACCACTTCGAGCTGTCGTTCGCGTCCGTCGCGGCCGGCAATGGAAATGCGATCGCCGACCGCCAGCTGCTTGGCAAAAGGCGCCGGGCTTTCGACTTCCGCGCGGGTCAGCCAATAGCCCTCATCGCCCACGGCGCCGGCGCGATCTTGTGCCTTCGCCGTGGCACCATCAAAGGACAGGCCCGGCCGCGTCGCCTCCAGAGCGTTGCCGAAGCCGCGATTGAGCAACAGGTCGCTGCGCAGCACGCCAACGCCCGCCCCCACGACCGCCATGGCCATCCCGGCCAGGGCAATCACGCGGCTCTGCGACGTCATGTTGCTGGCCATCAGGCTCATTCCTCCGGGCAAATCGGCGTCCCACTCATATAGACGAAGATGGTGGAAGTGTGGAGGAGGGTGTGCGCAAGAAGACCGCCTGGACCCGATCAGCCCCACCTCCCCACCCTGCGACGCGGGGAGGCATAAACGCGACGCAGATGGCGCCAGAACCCGAGATTCATGGCGGCCAGCGTGGCAAATGCGAGGCTGAGCAGCAGGCGTGCGTGTTCGGGGCTGGGTTCGGGTTGTTGGGTGGCATGGCCAACCGTCGGGCGCTGTTCGCCGGCGCGCAGGCTGGCTGGGTTCATAGCCGGGTACATGGCCGGGTTCATGGCTGGGTACATGGCTGGGTCCGACGGCCCAGCATCGGGCGTCACCACCTCTCGCCCGAGGACCGGCAAGGGCACGGCGTAAGCGCGGCTGTGGGCAACGCCGAAGCCCAACGCCGCCGCCCAGAAGAGGACGAAGGCCAAAGCGAAATCTGCGACCCAACGGCGCACACCCACCCTATTCCTCAGATCCAGCATGGGGACCGATCCCTCTTGCAATGCCCCGCAAGCCCTGCTTTGGCCTTGCGGGGGAGTTTGCCCGCTCGCGTCCGAGCCCGGTAAAGTGGCTCCTCGCTCCGTTGCCGGTGCCCCAACAAACGGGCTCTTCAGCGTTCCCATCGGCAACGAAGTGCGTCCTGGCGATCCGTCGCCGGGCCGCTTTCCTCTGACCCTCCACCCTCCTCCCAGCCAAGCCACAGCTGCCGCAATAGAGCCAAAGTGGTTGCTTAGTCGCGCCTTAAGCACGGGGACAATGAGGGAAGCGAATGGCTCAGTGGCGTTTGCGCGCGAGTTTGGCGCTCGCGCTTGCTTGCACGGGGATGGGGGGCGGGCCCGTTCAATCGGCCTCCTCGGTCAGTCTGCAGCGCGATGGCGCGCTGGCGATTGCCGGCCGCGCGTTGCGTTGCGGCGGTGTGCGCAACGTGCTCGACCCGCATCTGCCCAATCTGGGCGTCGCGGCGCCAGGCGTGTTGGTTCTCAATCCGGGCCTGCTCAGCCGCCAATCCGAGATCGTGCGGCTCTTCGTGTTCCATCACGAATGCGGCCACCACCATGTGGGCGGCAACGAGCTCAAGGCTGATTGCTGGGCGGTGGCCGAGGGTGTCAAAGCCGGCTGGCTCGACCGCGATGGTCTGGCGCAAGCGTGCCGCTCGTTTGGCGACGCACCGGCAACATCGACGCACCCATCCGGCGCCCGCCGCTGCGCCAACCTCGATCGCTGCTTCGCCGCCGCCGTCGCGTCGCAGGCCAAAGAGCACGCGGGACGACCAACGCCGCGGCCGGACCATGTGGCGAGCGCCGCGTCTCGCGAAGCACCCAAGCTCGTCTCCGGCCCCACTTTGGTGCGCAGCGGGACGTTGCGCTAGCTCCTGGCGCGTCGCAACGGCGGGCGGCCGGAAAGTGGTTCGCTCAGGAGGTCTGAGGGCTGCGCAGGGCCTGCTGCTCAGATAATCGTCACGTCAAGCTCGCCGATGCCCTCGACGTGGCCCTTGAGCCGGTCGCCCTTGTGGACGGCTCCCACGCCCGATGGTGTGCCCGTGAAAATGAGATCGCCGGCCTGCAGCTCAAACAGGGTGGACAAGAAGGCGATCTGGTGCGGGATGTCCCAGATCATGTGGGACAAGTCGCCGGTCTGCTTGCGCACCCCATTGACGTCGAGCCAGATTGCCCCCTTGGTCGGGTTTTCCGCATGCTGCGCTGGAAGGAGCGCGGTGCAGGGAGCGGAATGCTCGAAGGCCTTTCCCACTTCCCACGGGCGTTGGAGCTTTTTGGCTTCGGCCTGCAGGTCGCGGCGCGTCATGTCGATGCCGACGGCGTAGCCGAACACGTGCTTCATGGCCTGGGCGACCTCGATGTCGGTGCCGCCCGATTTGAGGCCCACGACCAACTCGATCTCGAAGTGGACATCGTTGGTGGCCGGTGGATAGGGGAAATTCCCATCAACGACGATGTTGTCGGGATTTTTCTGGAAGAAGAACGGCGGGTCCTTGGTGTCGCCGCCCATTTCCCTGGTGTGCTCGGCGTAGTTGCGGCCGACGCAATAAATGCGGTGGATCGGAAAGAGCTTTTCGGTGCCCCGGATCGGGAGCGCCGGCTGCGGAGCGGGATTGAAAGCGTAGGTCATAAACTGGGCCTTTGCTGCTGGGGGTCAGCGTTTCATATCAGGTTCGTTGCAAGGGCGTCAGCGCCATTGTGGAGCTTGCCTCTTGGTCGCAGCCGCGCATCGGCCCCCTCGCCCTCCCGGTCCCGCGAACAAAATCTCCTCCCCGCGCGTTGGCGATTGTGGGTGGGCCCGAATGGGGAGGAGGATTTTCTATGTCCCTGGTGCCTCGCGCTTGCCGCGTGGCTGCGGCCATGAGCTTGGCATTGCCACTTTTGTCTGCCGCGGCTTTCGCCAGCAGGGAAGCTCGCGCCCCCGCTGGCGTTGAGAGCGCCTCGCAGCGGCTGGCGCTGCGCGGTCCCCGGATCGCGCAACTCGGCCGCTCGGGTGGCGGGTCGACCGCGACGCGACCGTCGGGCGGTGGTGCTTCGGGCGGCGTCATCACGAGCGGGCCGCCACCGAGCCCGGTGTCACCCAGCGCGTCGGCCCCCACCTTACAACTTGGGGCGCCCGCTGCCCGGGCACCGGCGATCGCGCCGCTCTCGCCTCAACTCCCCTCGCAATTTGCCACGGGTGGTGCGGCCGGATCGGGCAACCTGGCCTTGTCGCCCGGCAGCCCGAGTGAACAAACCCCGAGCGCCCCCGGCGGTGGTGGCAAAACGCTTGCAGCGTGCATGGGCTTCTGGGAGAAGTCCACGCATATGACGAAGGCTGAATGGCGAGACGCCTGCAAGCGCACCATGCAGGACTATCCAACGGTGCGCTGAGACGGCGCATGGTGCGGTCGCCGCCCGAGCCGACGACGCGCGCTGATGCACACGCGCACGGTTGGGTCGGACGGGCTCGACTAGCGCAACCGTGTGTTGATGGCTTCGAGGACCTTTGCCCCGGGGCACAGTTCGGTCATGGACACGGAATTGAGCGCCCGCGCGTCGGTTGCCAGGATGTCGTGCATGTCCCGCTGGGTCTCGTTGACATAGAGCAAGCCCGTGGCCACCCGTCCCTTGGCCGCATTGCTGCGAATGGCCATGATGGCGGCATCGGCATCGCGCGGATCGTGCTGCTGGTCGAGCTTGTGCAAGACGAGGCGAGAGCCGTCGTGCATCGTCACGGCAACGGAGGTTCCCTCGGCGTAGTCAGCGGTGATCTCATCCTTCTCCTCGATGAAATCGAGTTTGTCGACGGCCATATTATGGGCGCGCACGTAGTCGTAGCTCTTGGTTGAGGTCGGATGGTTATTGAACGTCACGCACGGGCTGACGACATCGAGGAAGGCGAAACCCCAGTAGCTGATCGCCGCTTTGATGAGCGGGATGAGCTGGACCTTGTCGCCGGAGAAAGAGCGTGCGACGAAGCCGGCACCGAGCTGGATTGCCATCTGGCACAGGTCGATGGCCTCGAACGGATTGGCATCGCCCTTCTTTGACGGCGAGGTCTTATCATTGGTGGCGGAGAATTGACCCTTGGTGAGGCCGTAGCAGCCATTGTTCATGACGATGTAGGTCATATTCACGCGCCGGCGGATGGCGTGACAGAATTGACCCAAGCCGATCGATGCGGTGTCGCCATCCCCCGACACGCCGATGTAGACGAGGTCGCGGTTGGCTAAGTTGGCACCCGTGGTAATCGAGGGCATGCGGCCGTGCACGGAGTTGAAGCCATGGCTGCGGGAGAGAAAATAGGTCGGTGCCTTGGACGAGCAGCCGATACCCGACACCTTGGCGATGCGATGCGCCGGCAGATCCATTTCGAAGCAGGCTTCTATGAGCGCGGCCGTGATCGAATCGTGCCCACAGCCGGCGCACAGGGTCGACATGGTGCCTTCGTAGTCGCGGCGCGTCAGCCCGAGCGCGTTCTTGGGAAGCGCGGGGTGGTGGGCGGAAGGCTTGGCGATGTAGCTCATAACGTGCCTCGAATTTTACTCGGCGGCGGCCTTAGCGGGCTGCAGGCGCTTCAAGACGACGCCTTGCACAAAGGCCGCGGTCAGCGGCATGCCATCGTAGTTGAGCGCGGGGATCAGCTTGGCGCCGGGAATTTCGGCCTCGGTCATCAACAGCGATCGCATCTGCGCATCTCGGTTCTGTTCAACCACGAACACCCGCTCGTGCATGGCGCAGAACGAGGCTACATCGCGCGTGAACGGGAAGGCCTTGATGCGCATGGCATTCACCTTCACGCCCTCGCGCTCGAGGAGGTCAAGGGCCTCGTGCACGGCGGGTGTGGTGGCGCCAAAATAGATGAGGCCGGTCTTGCCGCTCTTGTCCCGGATGGCAACCTCCGGTTTGGGCACGAGGGTTTGGGCGGTATCAAACTTTCGGCGAATGCGGTCGAGAACGCGGGCGTGGGCGCGACCATCCTCGGTATAGCGAGCGTTCTCGTCGTGCGAGGTGCCGCGTGTGAAGAACGCTCCCTTGGTCGGGTGCGTCCCAGGCAGCGTGCGATAGGGTATCGCATCTAGATCAACGTCCTGATAGCGCCCCCAATCCTTGCCCTTTATTTCCTTGAACTTTTCGAGTTCGTCTGCGCTCAACACCTTGCCTCGGTCGTGCACGTGGGCGTCGTTCCAAGCGAATGGCTCGGTCACCCACTCGTTCATGCCGATGTCGAGGTCGGACATGACGATCACGGGGGTCTGGAGGCGCTCGGCGAGGTCGAAGGCCTCGGCCCCCATGGCAAAGCATTCCGTCGGATTGGCAGGAAACAGCAGCACGTGCTTGGTGTCACCGTGCGAGGCGTAGGCGCACGAGATGATGTCCGACTGCTGGGTGCGCGTTGGCATACCGGTTGAGGGACCGCCGCGCTGAATGTTGAATAGGACCACCGGCACTTCCGCGAAGTAGGCAAGGCCCAGGAATTCGCTCATCAGCGATATGCCGGGACCAGAGGTGGCGGTGAAGGAGCGCGCACCGTTCCAACCGCCGCCGATGGCGACGCCGATGGCGGCAAGCTCGTCTTCGGCCTGCACGATACCAAAAAGCCGTCGTCCCTCTTTGGTGACGCGCAGACGCTTGGCGTGGCGCTCGAAGGCTTCGGCGAGCGACGTGGAGGGCGTGATGGGGTACCAGGCGCACACCGTGGCGCCGGCGTAGATGGCACCAAGACCTGCCGCTTCGTTGCCGGAGACCAGGATTTTGCCCTTGGCGCCGTCCGCGTGGCGCAGACGGATCGGCAGCGGACAGTCGAAGTTTCTGCACGCGTATTCGCGCCCGAGCGCGACGGCCTCCATGTTGGCCGCCACCAGCTTTTCTTTGCCTTTGAGCTGGTCGGCGACCGCGCTCTTGAGAACCTCCACGTCCATGTCGAGGAGGGCCGTCAGCGCGCCCACGTAGACCATGTTCTTGAACAGCTGGCGCTGGCGTGTGTCCTGCCATTTGGCAGCACACATCTCGGCGATGGGCACACCGATGATGCTGATGTCATCGCGCGGCCACACGCGCGGCAGGGTCGAATCATAGAGCAGCCAGCCGCCCGGCACCACCTCGGCCAGGTCCTCCTTGAAGGTCTGCGGGTTCATGGCGACCATCAGATCGATGCCGTCGCGCCGGCCAAGGTAGCCCGCCTCGGACACTCGCACCTCGTACCAGGTCGGGAGGCCCTGAATGTTGGAGGGAAAGATGTTCTTAGGGCTGACGGGGACGCCCATGCGAAACAGCGTCTTGGCGAAGATGCCGTTGGCGGAAGCGGAGCCCGAGCCGTTGACGGTGGCGAATTTCACCACGAAGTCGTTGATGCCGCTCATCTAGCGAATGGCCTCTTCTCGGACGGGGAGTGCCGCCGCGGTACCGCAACCATCTCGATGGCGAAGCGCGACCGTGGGAAGTTTGACCCCATCTCTTTCCCCTTCCCCTTCAACGCAGGTAGGCATTGTGATGCGTCAGACAAGCCTGTGCAGCCTGCGCCTCCACATACATGAATTTCTGCATGTCCCAGGCGCCCGTCGGACAGCGCTCCGCACACAACCCACAGTGTAGACACACGTCCTCGTCCTTGGCCATGATGCGGCCAGTCTTGAGCGGCACCGAAACGTAGAGCTCCTGGCCCTTGTTGCGGGCCGGTACCCGCAGGTGCTCGCGCAGCGTCGGCTCGTCCGCATTGTCGGTGAAGTTGATGCAATCGACCGGGCAGATGTCCATGCAGGCATCGCACTCGATGCACAGCGGTGCCGAGAACACCGTCTGGACGTCGCAATTGAGGCAGCGCTCGGCCTCCTTGAAGGCCAACTTGTCGTCGTAGCCGAGCTCCACTTCGACCTTGAGATTGCGCAACGACTGAGCTTTGTCGGCGTGCGGCATGGCCACCCGATTGAGCGGCGCGTAGTCGTTCTTATAGGACCACTCGTGGATGCCCATTTTTTGGCTGAAGCGGGAAGAACCGGGTTTGGGTCGGTCGTCGGCCAAATCCTTGCCGTGGCACATGAGATCAATCGAGAGCGCGGCTTGGTGACCGTGGGCGACCGCCCAGATGATGTTCTCGGGCCCCCAGGCCGCATCCCCGCCGAAGAAGACGCCGGCTCGCGTCGACATCATCGTCGTCTTGTCGACCTTTGGCATGTCCCATTCGTCGAACTCGATGCCGATGTTGCGCTCGATCCAGGGAAAGCTGTTCTCCTGGCCGATCGCCATCAAAACATCATCGCATTCGAACACGACCTCCTCGCCGGAGGGCTCAAGCTTGGGCCGTCCGCTCTTGTCGACGCCGACCTCCTTCATCTTCTGAAAGCGCACGCCGGCGAGCCGCCCCTTGTCGAGCAGAAATTCTTTCGGCGAATGATCATCGATGATGGGAATGCCCTCGTGCTCGGCATCCTCGATCTCCCACGGCGAGGCCTTCATCACCCGCCGCGGCGAGCGCACGGTGACCCTCACGTCCATGCCGCCGAGGCGCAGCGCAGTGCGGCAGCAATCCATCGCCGTGTTGCCGCCGCCGATGATGACGACCCGCCGTCCAACCGTGTGCACGTGCTCGAAGGCGACGGACGTCAGCCAATCGATGCCGATATGGATGTTGGCCTTGGCTTGCGCGCGACCGGGAATGTTGAGGTCCTTGCCTTTGGGTGCACCGGTGCCGATGAACACCGCATCAAAGCCTTCGCTGAGCAGCGCCTCGAGGCTGGCGATCTCGTGGCCGAAGCGCGGCTCGACGCCAAAGGCTAGAATGCGATCGATCTCTTCATCGAGCACGGTGGCGGGCAAGCGGAATGAGGGAATGTTCGTGCGCATGAGCCCGCCGCCTTTGGCGTCCTTCTCAAAGAGCACGCAGCTGTAGCCGAGGGGCATGAGATCGCGCGCCACGGTAAGCGAGGCGGGCCCGGCGCCGATGAGCGCAATTCGCTTGCCGTTCTTGGCAATGGGAATGTCGGGCATGAAGGCGTCGATCTCGCCCTTGTAATCGGCGGCGACGCGCTTGAGCCGACAGATGGCGACGGGTTTCTCCTCGACCCGGCCGCGCCGGCACGCAGGCTCGCACGGGCGATCGCAGACGCGTCCCAAAATGCCGGGAAAGACGTTGCTCTCCCAGTTCAGCATGTAGGCGGCAGCGTAGCGGCCTTGGGCGATGAGCCGGATGTATTCGGGAACGGGGGTGTGCGTGGGACAGGCCCACTGGCAGTCGACGACCTTGTGAAAGTACCTCGGGTCGGAAATGTCGGTCGGGGCTGTGCGGCCCCGGCTTCGTGCTGCCATTTCACCCGCTTGCATCCCGCCCAATCCTTGCCATTCCCGGCTGCTTTTGCCCACGACGGGATGCGTTATCCCAACTTCCGCAACGGTTCCAGAGTTGTTTTCTCAACCCGCAAACAAAGCAGCCCCCTGTGGCAAGCGCCCGGCGAGCAACGAGGCTCTGTCTAAAGGTGGGGTTGCTAGCCCACAGATTTTATTGTGCAGTGCCGCAAATCCCAACGCCCCAGATGCATGGCTGATACGACCGGGCCGATGCCGTTAATACGCTGGCGCGATGAAGGCAAGCGGCGTCTGGGATTGGGCTTTACGAGGTTCTGGACGAAGAAGGCAGCCGTTTTGCCCCAATTGCATGCGGACACTGGCGCTTGGACTTGGGCGGGTGTGGCCGTGCGGGCCTCCCGGGGCTGCGCAGCGCTGTGGGAACCCACTTGGCTCAGGCCTTGGCACGTCTCCAGCGCGGCGGGTCCGGATCCCCCGGGCTCATGCGCTCTCCGTCTTGACGATGCCTTTAGCGTGGAGGCTCGTGATCTCGGCCTGGCTGCAGCCGATCTCGCGTAGCACTTGGGTTGTGTGCTCACCCAGCAGCGGCGTCGGTAAACCGGCGGAGGGGCGCGTATCGCCAAAGTGCACGAGCTGCCAAGCCACCCGCAGTGTGCCGGCCTTCGCGTGCTGACGCACGGCAACCATGCCATTTGCCATCGTGTTCGGGTGGTCGAGAAAAATCTCACTGTCGGGGGGTGCCACCTGCGTTGCCGCCACGCCGGCGGCCTTGAGTTGGGTGAGTACTTGGGTGAGCGAGCGCTGCTCGATGGCCGCTGCCAATTGCAGCGCGAGGGGCGTGGCGTTGGGGTGCTGGCCAGGCTCGGACGCCGATGCCGGCGGCATCGACAGGCCGCTCATGGCACACATGGCCTGGCGCGCGCTGGCGCTCTCGGCCACCGCATAGATCCACCCATCGGCAGCCCGGTAGAGCCGATGGAAGGGTCCAAGACCGTACTGCTCCTTGTCGGCGAGGGGGGGCTCGGGCTTGCCCGCATAGCGCGTGAACCATTGCGAATTCAGGACTGCGCCGGCGCTGAGGAGGTCGCTTTCGACGCGCTGGGCGATGCCCGAGCGCGCTCGCACCAAGAGCGCGAGGATGGTACCAAACGCACCCATGGCCCCGTTGGTGTAATCGGTGGGAGCGAGCTGCGCCGCGAAGACCGGAGGGTTTTCGCTGCCTCCCTGCGCGCGCGAAAGGCCCATCAACGCCTGGGCCAGGGGATCGATACCGGGACGTTTGGCGTAAGGCCCCGTCCATCCGTAGCCCGTCATGTGCGTCTCGATCAGCCGGGGGTTGAGCGCGGACCCTAGTCCCATGCGCTCGGTGGCATGCGGGCGCAAATTGGCGATGAGCGCATCGGCACTGGCGGCGATGCGTTGCACCAGCTGCCGGCCAGAGGCGGTGCCGGTGTCAACGCAGACCGAGCGCTTGTTGAAGTTGACGGCGTAGAAATAGCTGCGCGCGATGGGCCGGGACATGTCGCCGCCGGGCGGCTCCAACTTGATCACGTCGGCACCGAGGTCGGCGAGAATGCGGCCAGCCGTCGGCCCGGCGATGAGGTTGGTGATCTCGAGGATGCGCACACCGGCGAGCGGCGGCGGGTAGGGCGCAGCGCCGGCCGTAGGGGCAGGTGGCTCCGCCGCAACGGGCAGCGGCGTGTCCTTAGCCGAGAGCGCGCTCGCGCCGCGGGGCCCGGCGATCCTTCCGGGTGTCTGGCTCAAGCGAATGGGAACGCCCATTTGCAGCACGGGTCCCACCGCGGGATCATCAACCCTTGTGACCATGCCGTTGTGGAGCACCTGCGGATCGCTCAGGCCCTCCTCGGCGAGGCGCGCCGGGGCAAAGGGGATGTCGGCGGCTTCGAAGGCCGCGGCCCACTCGGCATAAGGTTTCGATCGCAGGATGCGCGTCAGAGTGGCACGCAGCTCAGCATCCTCTGCAGGCGCCGCACCGCCCTTGCCGATCTTGAAGCGCGGCTCGGCGATCAGATCGGCGATGCCGAGCAGCGATGCCGCCGCGGTGATAAAGCCGAGGTGGACGCAACCGAGCTGGACCCATTGACCGTCAGCACAAGGATAAACGCTGTAGAAGGGCGCGCTGCCGGAGGGGTGCGTCTGGAAGACCTGGCGCTCGAGGCGCTCGCCCGTCACTTTGGTCTGATAGAGCAGCGCGCCGGCCATGAGCGAGGTCTCGACGAGACGGCCAAGGCCGGTCGTCTCGCGCGCCAGCAGCGCCGCGGCGATGCCGTTGGCGGCCAACAGCGCCGCGCCAACGCTGGCCAGCGGAAGCACCACATGCACCGGCGCGGGGCGGAAGCCGGGCATGCCAGACAGGAGCCCGGTCCGCGCCAGCACGAGCTCATCAATCGCGGGGTCGTCCTTCCAAGGGCCGCGCTTGCCATAGGCCGTGATCGAGCAGGCGACGAGACGCGGGTTGAGCTGCTGCAGACTGGGCCATGCGACGAGGCGCTGCCGCGCAGAATTCGGGGCGAAATCCTCAACGAGCACATCGGCGCCGCGCAGCAGACGCGCATACTCTGCCGCCGGCGTACCACGCGCGGGACACCCCGAACCTTTGAGCTCCGCACGAACCCCATCAAGATCGAGCCTGGTGCAGGCCTTGCCGCGGTCCCATACCACGAAGCCGCCCTCGCGCAGGTGCGGGGCTTGCGCGTCTATGAGGCGCACGACGCGGGCTCCGTGATCGGCCAGAAACATGGTCGCCAATCCCGCGGCTGGTCCCGTGCTCAGATCGAGCACCGTCACGCCATCGAGCGCTGAGGCCATGGGGGTTCCCCGTGGGAGGATGCCTGGGTCGGGCAGGGTGTCAGCCTCAAGCTTAGCCAACAAGGCCTCGCGCGTGAAACCCTCCGCACCGCTGGCCGTGGTTCGCGAACCGGCATAGGGTGCCGCGCCCAATTGAGAGACGCCATGGCTCGCCTCGCACGCTCGCTCGACCGCCTCAAACCCCATTATGACGTGCTCGTGGTGGGGTCTGGCTACGGCGGCGGCGTGGCTGCATCACGGCTGGCACGGGCGGGCAAACGCGTTGCTGTGCTGGAGCGCGGTCGCGAGTTCCTCACAGGTGAGTTTCCGTCACGCTTCCCAGATCTGCGCGGCCAATTGCAGCTGACAGGCAAGCGGTTGCGCATGGGCTCACCGACCGGGCTCTATGACGTGCGCTTTGGCGAGGACATGCATGTGCTCATCGGCTGCGGGCTCGGCGGTGGCTCGCTCATCAATGCGGGCGTGGCGTTGCGCCCCGATGATCGGGTGTTGCGCGATCGCCGATGGCCCGAAGAGGTGGCACGGGACGGATGGCTGGCTGAGGGCTATGCGCGGGCGATCCGCTGGCTGCGGCCGAGCCCCGATCCCGGCGCGGCCGAGCGCCGCAAATTCCAGGCACTCGATCGCGCCTCGCTGGCACTGGGCAAGGCGCCCGTGCGCGCGCCGGTGGTGGTGGGTTTTGAGGCGACGGTGAACCCCGCAGGCGTGGCGCAGCCCGCGTGCACCCGCTGCGGCGACTGTTGCGGCGGTTGCAATGCTGGAGCCAAGAACACGGTCGCGCTCACCTATCTGCCCGACGCGGTCCGGCATGGCGCGGAGATCTTCACGCATGCCAAGGCAAGCCACCTCGCCGCGGTGCCCGGGGGCGGGTGGCGCGTCCACCTCGAGCGGCAGGATGAAACGGGCGCTCGACCGAGCCCCGCCAGCGTGACCGCCGACGTGGTGATCCTGGCGGCGGGTACGCTCGGTTCAACCGAAATCCTGCTGCGCTCGCGGCAACGCGGGCTCTCCCTGTCGGAGCGACTGGGCCGCAATTTCTCGGCCAATGGCGACATCATCGCTTTCGGCTACGGGGCCAAACTTCCCGTCAATGCCATCGGTGTCGGACATCCACCCAAGATCGAGGGCCTTGATGTGGGCGCGTGCGTATCGGGACAGATCGAGATGGTCGACGAGGACGACCTTGCCAAGAGCCTCACCATTCAGGAGGGCGTGCTGCCTTCGGCGCTGGCACCGCTGCTGCCGGCCCTGTTCATCCCCAATGGTCGTCTTATTGGCGCTCTCAAGAGCCTGATCGCGGGCGTCTACAAGGGGCCGTTTGCGAGCCTGCAGACGTTCTTTGCCGTGTCACACGACAGCGCCTCGGGGTGTCTCACGCTGGAGGACGACCGGCTCGTGCTGTCGTGGCCCGGCGCCAGGGACGAGCCGGTCTATCGGCGTCTCGATGCGGCCTTGGGCGCGCTCGTCGGTCAGGCCGGCGGCAGCTATGTGAAGAACCCCCTGGCGGGCACCATGATGGGCCAGCAGCCGGCCACCGCCCATCCACTTGGCGGCTGCGGCATGGGTCGCGACCGCACGGAGGGCGTGGTGGATCACAAGTGCCGCGTATTCGATGCGAGCCCCAGCGTCGGCGCCGCGGCTGTGCACGATGGGCTTTACGTCGTCGACGGTGCGGTCATGCCGCGCTCGCTGGGCGTCAACCCGCTCCTCACCATCACCGCGCTCGCCGAGCGCGCGATGGTGCACATTGCCGCCGACTTTGGCCTAACGTTTGACGACGCAGCTCGGCACTATGCTGTGCCGATTGCCGTAGGCGCACCGGGCGTTGCGACGCTCGGGGAGGAGAGGTGACGTGTTCGCCACGCGCCTGGCTGCGTTTGGTCTTCACTGCGAGGAGGCTCGATCCAGCCGTGATGGCCCGCACGATCCTAGAGCACCACTTCGATCAGATAGGGGCCGTGGGCGCGCAGACCGGCACCGAGCGCCTTGGCGAGCTCATCACACGTCTCGGCACGGGAGGCCTCCACTCCCATGCCGCGCGCCAGCGCCACCCAATCGAGGTCCGGGCGGCCGATCGAAAGCATGTCGACGGCGCGGGGACCGGGGTTGCGCACGCCAACGTTGGTGAGCTCCCCGCGCAAGATATTGTAGGTGCCATTGGCGAAGATCAGCACGGTGACTGCCAGGTTCTCGCGCGCCATGGTCCACAGCGCCTGCAGCGTATACATGGCGCTGCCATCGCCCTCCAGGGCGATGACCTTGCGTTCGGGGCAGGCGATGGCTGCGCCGATGGCGACAGGCATCCCGTAACCGATGGAACCGCCCCGATTGTTGATCCAGTCGTGGGGCGGAGCGCCGGCGGTCTCGGGGAAAAACTCACGCCCGGTGGTCACGCTTTCGTCCACGACGATGGCGTTCTCCGGCAGCATGACGCCCAGGATGGAGGCAATGGCAGCGGGCGAGATGGATCCGGTGGGAAGCGCGGGCCGGCGCGGTGCGGCGATGCCGGCCGGTGCCGTCCGCATGGCATCGAGCTCGATGGCCAGCGCCTCGAGGGCGGCTTGGATGTTCTCAGCCTGGCTCACCAGCTCTGTCGACCTGGCATCTTGAGGCATGAGGAGGCTTGGTTTGTCGGGATAGGCGAAGAACGCGACCGGCTCACGCGCGCCCACAAGGACCAGATTGCCGGCCGCCCGCATGACGCTAAGCGCTCTGTCCACAACATAGGGGATGCGTTCGACCTGGACGCGGCCCGCGCCCCGCTCCAATCGGGAGTTGGCGCCTTCCGTCAGGATGCCGCACCCGGTCTTGGCGGCGATCCGACCTGCCAGCTCCAAGCTGCGCTGGCGCAGCGCATCGCCGCCCAGCAGCAGGGTCGCCCGTTGGCCGGAGCGCAACAGGGCAGCCGCCGCTTTGACGGCGTCATCGCTAAACTGCGCCGGGGCCGGCGGACGCGCGGGCTCGACGACGCCGCTGGCCGGTCCCCAAGCCGTATCTGCCGGCAGGATCAAGGTGGCGATCCGGCCAGGGATTTGCCGTGCCGCCTCGATGGCGAGAGCTCCGTCCGCCGCGACCGTGCGGGAGCTGGGCGACGTCTTGACCCAATGCGACATCGGCGCCGCCACGCCCTCGATATCGGCGGTCAACGGAGCATCGTAGGCGATATGATACGTGGCGTGCTCGCCCACGATATTGACGATGCCCGAGTTTGCCTTCTTCGCGTTGTGCAGGTTTGCCAAGCCGTTGGCGAGGCCGGGCCCAAGATGCAGCAAGGTGGAGGCGGGCCGTCCCAGCATGCGGTAGTAGCCGTCGGCAGCGCCGGTCACCACGCCCTCAAAAAGGCCGAGCACGCAGCGCATGCCGGGTACCTTGTCCAAGGCGGCAACGAAATGCATTTCCGAGGTGCCGGGGTTCGTGAAGCAGACGTTGATGCCACCAGCGATCAGGGTGCGCACCAGGCTTTCGGCCCCATTCATCGCCTCGGCCATCGCTCGCCTCCTCCTCAAGCTCCAATCCCGCAACGGCGCCGCCCTGCGAAGCGTGGGGTTCCCAGAGCGATGGACCCTAGTCCGAAACACCTCGCCCTACCAAGGAGAGCGATCATGCCAGGGAGGGCGGCCTGCCCGGCGTTTCCAGGCGTTGGGGAGCATTGAAGGTCGTGATAGTGTCCGAGCGATCTTCGGGGCGCGGGCGGAGGGCAGCATCCCCATGAACAAATCGCTGGTCCAGCAGCAGTTTGGCGCGCACGCCGCCGCCTATCTTACCTCAACGGTGCACGCCAAGGGCGCAAGTCTCGGCCGGCTCGTGGAGCTTGTCGCCCCGCAGCTCACCTGGCAGGTGCTCGACGTTGCCACGGGTGCCGGGCACACGGCGGCTGCCTTTGCGCCGCATGTGCAGCATGTGATCGCCAGCGATCTGACGAGCGAGATGCTTGAGGAGGCGGCCAAGCTCGCCAAGTCCAAGGGCCTTGCCAACATGCAGACGGCGCGTGCAGACGCCGAGGCGCTGCCCTTCGCGGAGGGTCAGTTCGATCTCGTGACCTGCCGCATCGCCCCGCATCATTTCCCAGACGTGGCAGCGTTCGCCGCCTCCGTGTGGCGCATCCTCAAGGCCGGCGGCACATTCGCGCTCGTCGACAACATTGCCCCCGACGCCCTGTCGACGCCGGGCTTTTCGGCAGCCGAACTCGGCGAAGCGGCGCGGCTCTACAACGCCTTCGAGAAACTCCGCGACCCAAGCCATGCCCGTTGTCTCGGCATGGCCGAGTGGAGCGAGGTGCTGAGCGATCGGGGCTTCGTGGTGGTGCACACGGAGCGCCTGCCGAAGGATATGGAGTTCCAGCCGTGGGCCGAGCGCATGGGAACCGATGCCGCGAGAATCGAGCGTCTGCGCGCCATGCTGGAGGAGGGCACGCCGGCGCTCACGGCCTTCCTCAAACCGCGGCGCGAGCAGGAAAAGCTCTGGTTCACGTTGGACGAGGCGATCCTGATCGCCCGCAGGCCGGCATGACGAGATGGGATCGACGCTCCTTCTTGAATTCTTAGCCCGGACGCGTCTATAATAGTGTCATCATGTTGATCCACTTTCCCATGCTGATCGCGAGGCGAATTACTCCCCCGGTTGCCTGAGGGCACCGGGCCGTTGCCTCCCCTTTTTTGCGATCACGTGTAAGGATCTGCCTCCCATGCCATCCCCAGCCGCTGCCGCCGGCGTTGCGCCGCGCGCGCAGGCTCACACCGTTCGAGCCTTTTTCTTCGTCACCGCTCCCGCCGATCCCGGCCTGCTGTCGCGCCTCATCGAGCCCGTCGCGAAGCTTGGTACCGTTCCAAGCCGCGTGCACGCGTCGCGCGAGTCGGGCGACGGCAGCGAGCTCAGCGTGGAGTTGCGGCTCTCCGGGGTTGCCCCGCGCACGGCCGAGCTCGTCGAGTTCGCGCTGCGCGCGGTGGTGGGCGTCCGTCAGGTCATGGCGCTCATTGAGGCGGAGGCTTGACGAGGCGCCTTAACCCTAGCCGCCATAGATGCCATTGCCTAAATCTCTTGCGCGGCATGATGGCCGGGCAGGCGAGGTCAACCTATGGCTGGCGGCAACGACTGGGCGCGGCGGCGGGCACCCGATCTCGGCGAATTCGAGGAGCTCGCCGCGGCAGCGTGGGCAAGGCTTCCACACTCGCTGCGCGACATGTGCAGCAACCTTGTCGTGCGCGTGGAGGATTTTCCCACCGAGGATGTGCTGCGTGCGCTCAAGCTTGAGAGCCCATTCGACCTGATGGGGCTTTACCATGGTGTCAGCTTTGAGAAGAAAAGCGTGATGGACCTGCCGCGCGGCCCCGACATGGTGTTTCTCTACCGCCGCCCGCTGCTTGACTGCTGGGCGGAGGGCGCCGAGACGCTGGGGCATCTCGTCGCGCACGTCTTGGTGCACGAGATCGGCCATCATTTCGGTCTGTCGGACGCCGACATGCAGCGGATCGAGGCGTCCACCCGGGAATGACGCGGCGGGATCGTCGACACGGTGGATCGACCGGGGGTCCAGGATTGCCGCCCCGATGAAGATCGGCCAAGATTGATGGACGGTGGGAACACACCACGGTCGGGCTGGCCTGGCGCCGCACAGCCGCGCCTCGGGTTGCATTCCCGACGCGATCGCGCCAAGTTGGCCTTGGGGGAGGGGACCTTTGAGGGCATTGCACACTTGAGGGGGACATCCTTTTCGCGGCAGTCCCGGCGGTGGGCGCGCGGGGCGCTCACCTTGGCCCTGGGCGCGTTGTGCGCGCTTCCTGCCAGCGCCGGGCCCACCCCTGAAGAGTACGTTGGCCACGTCGGCGGTGATGCCAAGATCGTGGCCGCGGGTCAGCTAAGACTTGACGGACAGCGCCTGCTGTGCGGCCAGCGCCCCACGGTCCTCGACAACAATCTCGACGACTACGGCGCGGCCTATCCGGGTTTCCTCATCCTCAATCCAAAGCTTCTCAACCGGGTCTCCACCCCGGTGAAGCTATGGATCTATGCTCACGAGTGTGGACACCAGTTTCGCGGGCCCGACGAGGAGACGGCGGATTGCTTTGCGGTGCAGCGGGGGCGACGGCAGCGCTGGTTGACGTCGGAAGGGCTCGAGGAGGTCTGCCGCTTCATCGCGCCGGCCAAGGGCGACACCATGCACTTCTCCGGCTCCTACCGCTGCGAGGCGATGCGCAAGTGCTACATCGACCAGGACGTCAAATAAGACGGCGCTCTCGAGCGGGAAGCTCTATCGCCAAGGCGGGGTGATGGGGACCGCTCAGGCAGGTCCAATCGGCGCCGCTCGCAAGGGGGGTCGCCCACGCGATCAATGTGCTCCTCAAGGACAGGGGGGGCCATGGCTTGCCTTGTGTGCGTGTGAGCCCCAGCTCCCTCGGAACTCTAACTCCCCCTGAGCGTCGGGTCCCCATGGCCCCCCCAAGTCCCTGCGGCCCGCAATCCCTTTGCTCCGAAGTCCCTTGCCTCGAAGTCCCTTGCCTCGAAGTCCCTTGCCTCGAAGTCCCTTTGCCTCGAAGTCCCTGTGGCCCGCAGTGCCTCTGCCCCCAAGACCCTGGGAGCCCAAATTCGTGCCGGACCAAGTCTCGCCGAGGGCGTCTCGCCGCGCGAGGCTGCCACGCCGCGCGGGCTCGCATCTTGACGGGTGCAAGCTCGCCGGCGTTAAAAGGCTGCCCGGCGCCCTGCGGCGGCTGTGGTCTTGCTTGCTGAGGTCCCACGGTAGCGCGCCAGCTCGAGGGCTGGCCCCGCGACAGGTTCGCAGCTTGGTGGAGCCCCGAGTTTGCAGCCCTGACGGAGACAAAAGTCACATGCAGAAGTTCACCAAGCTCACCGCCGTCGCTGCCCCGTTGCCCATGATCAACATCGACACCGACGCCATCATTCCCAAGCAGTTTTTGAAGACGATCAAGCGCACCGGACTTGGCAAACACCTCTTTCACGAACTGCGCTTTGATGAAGAGGGCAAGGATGTCCCCGACTTTGTGCTGAACAAGCCCGCTTACCGCAAGGCGCAGATCCTGGTGGCGGGGGACAATTTCGGCTGTGGATCCTCACGCGAACATGCTCCCTGGGCACTGCTTGATTTCGGGATCCGCTGCGTCATCTCCACCTCGTTTGCCGACATCTTTTACAACAATTGCTTTCAGAACGGCATCTTGCCGATCAAGGTCTCCCCGGACGACCTCGACAAGCTCATGGACGATGCCAATCGCGGCGCCAATGCCACCATCACCGTGGACCTGGAAAACCAGGAGATTCGTGGTCCCGACGGCGGCGTTGTGAAATTCGCAATGGACCCGTTTCGCAAGCGCTGCCTGCTCGAAGGTCTCGACAACATCGGGCTCACGCTGCAAGACGAAAAGGCGATCGGCGACTACGAGTCCAAAGCGGCAGCCGCGCGACCCTGGGCTTGAGGCGGCTTAAAGCTTTCTGGACGGCGCCAGCTGTTGGCGATTCGCCAAATTGGCGAAGAGGTGCCGATGAGGCATCCCCTTCGCCGGGACCGGCAATCGGGGCCAGGTTTGATTGGGCTAGGTTTGATTGGGCCAGCTTTGATTGGGCCCAGCTTTGATTTGGCGCCGAGTTGCTATGGCTCGGCGTCGCCCTCGGACAGAACTCTCGCGCCTCATCAGCCGCGCGCTGCCGCCAGCCGACCGGTCTCCCAACCGATGAGTGCGCGCTTGCGGGTGAGGCCCCAGTGGTAGCCACCGAGGTTGCCGTCGCCGCGCAGCACGCGGTGGCACGGCACCACGAACGAGATGGGATTGCGGCCCACGGCTGCCCCGACCGCGCGTGAAGCGGACGGAGCCCCGATATGGCGGGCGATATCGGTGTAGCTCACTGCCCGGCCCATGGGGATCTTGAGCAGCGTCTCCCAAACTCGCAGATCGAAGTCGGTGCCGATCATGACGAGCCGCACCGGCTGTTCCCGGTTCCACTCCGAGGCGAAGATGCGACGGGCATGTGCGGCAGTCCTGGCCGGCGCCTCCACGTAGCGCGCCTTGGGCCAGCGCTGCATCATGTCGACTAGCGCGTCCTGCCGCGTCTGGCCCTCATCTTCATCGACGAAGGCGAGGCCGGCGAGGCCTCTCTCAGTGGCGATCAGCAGGGCTTCCCCAAACGGCGACGCGTGGAACCCGTAGGCCATCTCCAGCCCTTCACCGCGGCGCTTGTAGTCGCCGGGTGTCATGGCTTCGTGGGAAACAAAGAGGTCGTGCAGACGGCTGCCGCCCGACAGGCCCACTTCGAGCGCGGTGTCGAAGACGCTGGCAGAGCCCTTGAGCAAGCTGCGTGCATGATCCACCGTGATGGCTTGGACGAATTCCTTCGGGCTCAAGCCGCACCAGCGCTTGAAGAGCTTTTGGCAGTGGGCCGGGCTGAGGCTCAGATGTCCAGCCAAACGATCGAGCGGGGGCTGCTCGGTCCAATTTGCCGACAGGAAGGCAATGGCGCGCCGGATGAGCTCATAATCGCGCGTGCGATCGCTGGCGAGCGGGATTGGGGTGGGCGAGGTGGTGGTTGTTTGCAACATGGGTCTTTGGCTCGCGGTTGTTAGCGGCGATGCGACTCATTTAGGCCGTCGACACATCACTATCGACCCGATTCTTGTTGGCTCTGCAGATTCAGATGCGCGTGCCCCCGCGGGCATCGTTGAGGGCGCCCTGCAGAGCCGAAGCGAAGGTGCGCCGCTCCTCGTCCGTAAGAAATCGGGCAAAGGCCAGCTCGCGACCTTGCGACACGATGCGCAGATCCGTGCGACCGTCGGGCCACTCGCGCAGGTTGACCCGCGCCCAGTAGGGATTGCAATCGAACTGCTCGCGCCGCCCTGAGGGATGCACCCGCATCCAAGTGAAGCGCGCCGGGGTGAGTTCGACGGTCTCGTAGAGGCGACCGGAGCGGTAGTTGAGGCGGAAAGCGAGATAGATGAGCGCGACGTCGAGACCGAAGAACCCCATCACGGGCCAGGCGCCGGCAAGATAGAAGGCGAGCCCGGTGACGAAGCTGATGGCGCTCAAGGTCACCATCAAGGTCACAAAGCCCGTGGGGGACAGCGACCTGTGCGGCGTCAGCACGGCGCGGAAGGCGCCCGGCTCCGCTTGCGTCTGCTGCGATTTATCGGCCATGACTGATCCTATCAACGTCAATGGCCCGCGCGAAGCTCCCATGCCCAAGACCCTGCGACCTCGACCTACCGCAACGGCAACGAAGCGCACACGGGTGCGCATCCGCACCAAATCCTCATCCGAGCGGGCAGCCGAGATTTTCCGGCGCTTTGCCGCAGCCAATCCCGCGCCCAAGGGCGAGCTCGTTTATGCCAACCCCTTTACCTTGCTCGTGGCCGTCGTCCTGTCGGCCCAGGCCACCGATGCCGGTGTCAACAAGGCCACCGAGCCGCTCTTCAAGGTAGCTGACACGCCCCAGAAGATGCTCGAGCTCGGCGAAGAGGCCCTGCAGGAGCGCATCAAGACCATTGGGCTCTATCGCAACAA
>Ga0075425_100000501_pt1 | contig 37049 bp, 31 predicted proteins | sample SoiMethybrSBSTD4_FD_75300 | JGI IMG/M metagenome (GOLD analysis project Ga0075425, IMG submission 75300) | Bulk soil microbial communities from a Populus tree surrounding site in Tennessee, USA - Soil MetaG P. TD hybrid SBSTD4 | ecosystem: Environmental > Terrestrial > Soil > Tree plantation... | reverse complement strand
AGCCGTCTGGGGTCCGAAACGTACCATTGCGGCAGCGGCGCTGCTGCTTCTCGCGTTCGCGCCGAGCGCGATCGCGGGAGGCCGCCACGCGGGCACTCCTCGAACAGCAACACCAGGCCGCCCCAACTCAATCGTCAAGTCCTACAAGCTCGATGGCGAGCTCGAAAACCGCGCGACGAAGAACGACCCCACTCATAAAACGCGCGTGATCGTCGAGCTCGTTCCGGGTGCGAAGCTGCCCGGAAGCTTCAACGGACTCAAACACGGCGGCAAGCTGGGCATCATCAATGGCCAAGTGCTCGACGTGCCGGATCGGCTGCTGCGACAGCTTGCCCAGCATCCGTCGGTGTATCGGCTGCATTACGACCGTCCCGCCGCGAAATTCAACTACCGCACGTCGCTGACGATCGGAACGCGCGCGATCCGGCAAACGCTCGGGCTCACCGGCGCCGGTGTCGGCGTGGCGGTGATCGACTCCGGCGTTACTGCGTGGCACGACGACCTCACGAACACGTCGTCGGCCCTGTTTCCGTACGGGAATCAGCGCGTCGCCGCGTTCGTCGACTTCGTCAACGGCCAGACGCAGCCGTACGACGACAACGGTCACGGCACGCACGTCGCCGGCATCATCGCCGGCAACGGCTACGACTCGAACGGCCAGAAGGCCGGCGCCGCGCCCGGGGCCAGCATCGTCTCGCTCAAGGTGCTCGACGCCAGCGGTCACGGCACGGTCAGCGGCATCATCGCGGCGCTCGACTGGGTACTCGCGAATCACAAGCAGTACAACATCCGCGTCGTGAACCTGTCGGTCGGCGCGTCGATTCACGAGTCGGCCTGGACCGACCCATTGACGTTGGCAGCCAAGCGGGTCGTCGACGCCGGCGTGACCGTCGTGTCGGCGGCGGGCAACTTTGGCAAGAACTCGGCGGGCCTTCCACAGTACGGCGGCGTCACCGCGCCGGGCAACGCGCCGTGGGTTCTCACGGTTGGCGCCACCAGCACGCAGGGCACAGCGCCGCGCACCGACGACGTCGTCGGCGCCTACAGCTCGCGCGGCCCCAGCTACATCGACTGGACGGCGAAGCCGGATCTCGTCGCCCCGGGCACCGGCACCGTATCGCTCGCCTCGGCGAGCAGCTTCTTCTATCAGACGAAGCCGACGGCGCTCGTCGCCGGTTCGATCCAGACGGCCGACCTGCCCTATCTGAGTCTGTCGGGCACCAGCATGGCGGCTCCGGTCGTGGCCGGCACGGTTGCGTTGATGCTCGAGGCGAATCCGTCGCTGACGCCCAACGCCATCAAGGCGATCCTGCAGTACACCGCGCAGCAGTATCCGAGCGACGATGCGCTGACCCAGGGTGCGGGCTTCCTCAATGCCGTCGGCGCCGTTCGCTTGGCGCGTTTCTACGCGACGGCGCAGCCCGGCGATCAGATCCCGTCCCAGAAGATGTGGAGCAAGCACATCATCTGGGGCAATCACCGCGTCGGCAACGGCGTCCTGAACGTCGGCACCAACGCATTCAACGTCGGCACCACGTGGGGCGTCGCCAAGGCGGACAGCGGCGACAACATCGTGTGGGGCACGGCCTGCGGTACTGCCGGCTGCGACGGCGACAACATCGTCTGGGGCACCTCCGACGGCGACAACATCGTGTGGGGCACCAGCGGCGAGGGTGACAACATCGTCTGGGGTACCGACGGTGGCGACAACATCGTCTGGGGCACCGATTGCGGCGGCGCCGACTGCGACGGCGTGGTCTGGGGTACAAACGACGGCGACAACATCGTCTGGGGCACGGCGGCAGTCGGTGACAACATCGTCTGGGGCACCAACATCGTGTGGGGCACCGACACCGCCGGCGACAACATCGTCTGGGGCACTAACATCGTCTGGGGCACCGACGAGGGTGACAACATCGTCTGGGGCACTGACGACGGTGACAACATCGTCTGGGGCACCGACGATGGCGACAACATCGTGTGGGGCACCGACGACGGCGACAACATCGTCTGGGGCACTGACGACGGTGACAACATCGTCTGGGGGACGGCCGACGGCGACAACATCGTCTGGGGAACGGCCGGTTCGCTCGAGACCGTGTGGGTCTCCACGCCCGACGGCAGCCGGTCGCCGCTCAGCGGCTCCGCCGTGTTCGAAACGTTGACCGATCGTCAGTTGCTGACGCTGCTCGAGTACGCGCCGCCGGCGATTGCGCCGGAGGCCGCTCCAGAGACGGCGCCACCGCCGGCCACGCCCGGCACCGACGTCGTCACCGATCAGCCGCCGCCGAGCACCGCGCCGGCAACGCCGCCACCGACGCCAGGTCAGACGACGCTTGGCGAGCCGTCGAACCCAGTCGCTCCGCCTGGCCAGGGTGAAAGCGACCCGATGGCGACCCGTCCTGGTGGGGGCTTCTAATCATGAACAAGGTGCCCTGCCAGCCTGAGCTCGCCGGCGCTGTCTCGCCGCTGACGGAAACCGTTGTCACGACGGACTGGCAGCGGCGGCTTCCGACCTTGAAGGGCCGTCAGGTTGTCCTTCGAGAGCTGCGGACATCGGACGCGATTTCGCTGCACGCCTTGCTCACGACCGAGCAGGTGGCGCGATTCATCTCGCAGCCGCCAACCACAGTCGACGTCTTCGAGAAGTTCATCGCGTGGACCCATCGCCAGCGGACGATTGGTTCGTACGTATGCTTCGCGGTCACGCTCCGCGGGTTCGACACCGCGATCGGCATCTTCCAGGTGCGTGATCTCGGGCAGGGCTTCGAGAACGCTGAGTGGGGTTTTGCGCTCGGCCAGGCGTTCTGGGGCACCGGCGTGTTTCTCGAAGGCGCGCAGCTCGTGCTCGAGTTCGTGTTCGACACGCTGGGTGTGCATCGCCTCGAAGCGCGCGCTGCGATCCTCAACGGCCGCGGCAACGGCGCGCTGCAGAAGCTGGGCGCGGTGCAGGAGGGCATTCTGCGCCGGTCGTTCTTCCGCGACGGACGCTACCTCGATCAGGCGCTCTACGCCTTGCTCGACGCCGACTGGCGCCGAAAGCGCATGCCGACGCTCGGCGCGTCGGTCCGCGTCCACTAAACCTCGAGGGCCGGTCGTTCGACCGGCCCTTTCTCTTTCTCATTCACCTCGCAAGACGGCGGATCGATCGGCGCGCCCGGCGCGCGACCTGGCCACGTAGCACGCTGCGGCGCCGACCGATCGCCCGGCCTGCTGACGATCACCACGTCACCCGACGGACGATCGTGGCCTTCCGGCACCTCTCGCTGCTGCGCGAAGTGGCGTTCGCGCAGGTCCACCGTAGTCCTGATCGAGAACGCGCCGCGCGTGCCGTCAGGGCCGGACCGAGTTGAGATATACGGGCGCCGCGGACGTGTGCAGGGCAGCTGCCGCAGCACAACCGCGTTGAGGATGCTCAGCATCGCGCTCGAGGATCCCATCGCGACGCCGAGCACGATGTTGCTGAGCGTGTTGTAGAGCGGCTGCCGCAGCGCGAGCCTCACGGCCGGGCGGCGTTCGGACCAGGCCGCGCTCACCGTCCGCCTCCGTCGCAATCGCCGTCCAGCGCCGGCGGCGGGCCGGACGACAGTGCCGCCCAGTGCGCCGCGTCCTGCGGCGACAGCACGAACGTGTCGCGTTCGGCCGCGACGAGCTCCGCCGTGTTCTGAACCGCGCGCATCAGACCGAACGGTGCATGGGTGCGACTGCGCAGCAGATAGTGTCCGAGTTCGTGTGCGAGCACTCGGCCGACGGCGCGGCCAACGGCGCGCTCGCGAAGAATCGTCGGCCAGGGTTCACCACCGCTGCCGGGAAGGTTGGCGCGCTCGATCATCTCGATGAGATCGGGCAGATACAACGTGATCTCCGCCAGCGGCGCCCCGGAACCGTCGAACCGCATCGCACCAAGCGGTCCGCGCCACTGCGTACTACCGGAGGTTGCGGGCCGATGCCGCACGACCACGCGGACGAGGATCGTGTCGGTGAGTGTCGGCAGGGCAAGTGATGCGTCCCGAATCATGACGCCATGGGCCGCCCAGATCGCCGCGGCTTCGGCGATCGCGCTGGTGTACGCCGCGCCGCTCAACCCGGAACCGCGCGGCAGCGCCAGCGAGATGTAGAGGAGAAGTACAGGAGCCATAACGGGATCCTAGACAGCGGTTATCCATGCACGAAATTCTTTGTCATCATCATTATGATGATGTAGTCTCATGAGCATGGATCTTGAGATCCGTCACCTGCAGCTCGTTGCCGCCGTCGCCGACCTTGGCAGCCTCACGCGCGCCGGCGATCGGCTGCATCTGACGCAGTCGGCGCTCAGCCATCAGCTGCGCGACATCGAATCGCGGCTCGGCGCGCCGTTATTTCTGCGCATCGGCAAGCGGCTGGTGCTGACGCCCGCTGGCGAACGACTGCTGGCGTCTGCGAAAGACGTCCTGGCGCAGCTCCAACGGACCGAGGACGAGATCCGTCAGATGGGCCGCGAGAAGTCCGGCGTCCTGCGCCTGACGACCGAGTGCTATACCTGTTACCACTGGCTGCCGCCGCTGCTGATGCAGTACCGGCGGCGCTTTCCGCGCGTCGAGGTGCGAATCGACGTGGATGCGACGCATCACCCCGTGGAGATGCTCCTCGCCGGCAAGATCGACATCGGCATCGTCAGCTCGGAGATCAACGACCGGCGGCTCGCGGTGACGCCGGTATTCGAGGACGAAGTGGTGCTGATCGCGTCGAAGCGGCATCGCTTCGCACAGCAAACGCACGTCAAGGTCACCGATCTTCGCGACGAGACGCTGTTCGTCTACCCGCCGCGCGAAGAGAGCACGGTGCTCCAGAAGGTGCTGCTGCCGGCCGGCGTCTCGCCCGCTCGCGTCGACGAGGTGATGCTCACCGAAGCGATCGCCGAGCTGGTGAAGGCTGGGCTCGGCGTATCGTTCCTCGCGCGTTGGGCGGTTCAGCCGATGGTCGACGCCGGCGCGATTGTCGCGCGGCCGCTGACCGCGCGCGGGCTGCACCGCGTCTGGTCGGCCGCCATGCCGAAGGATCTCGCCTCGGTCGACTACGTGGCCGCGTTTGTCGAGTTGCTGCAGGCGCATGCGCCGTCGGTTCGGGTCGAGCGGCCGCGCGCGGTCTCACGGGCGCGAAGCTGACGCGCGGTCACCGGCAGGTCAGACGCGCGTCGTCTTCCACGTCCCGCGGCGGAAGAGCCAGGCGCTGACAATCGACAGGCTCCCCAGCCCGATTGCGCCGGCCCAGAACACCCCGGCCGGTCCAAAGCCAAGCGGGCCGGCGAGGACGTAAGCGAGCGGAATCTCGAAGCACCAGAAGCAACCGAGGTTGATCAGCGTCGGCGTCGCCGTGTCGCCCGCGCCGTTGAACGCCTGTGTCAACACGTAGCCGACCGCATAGAACGGGAAGCCGCCGCTCCAGATCCGGAGCGCCGTGGTCGCCATCGGCGCGACCGCGGGATCGTCGGTAAACAGCGCCACGATCGGCGCTGCGAACGCCACGAAGACCACCGCCAGCACGCCCAGGACACCGGCGTTGTACGCCGAGGTGCGCCAGACCGATGCTTCGGCGCGATCCGGCTTGCCGGCGCCGAGATTCTGACCGACCAGGGTCGCCGCCGCGTTCGACAGGCCCCACGACGGCATCAGCACGAACAGCAGGATCCGGACGGCAATCGTCGCCGCGGCGACGGCGACGCTGCCGAACGACGCGACGATGCGCATCACCCCGATCCACGAGGTGGTGCCGATCAGCATCTGCACGATGGCCGTGCCGGAGATCCTCAACATGTTGATCATGACCGTCGGTTCGATCCGCAGGTGTCGCCGCCGGATCGTGATCCGTCCATCGCGTCGCGACAGCAGCCACAGCTGCACGGCGACGCCGATGCCGCGGCCAGTCGTCGTGGCGACTGCCGCGCCGGTGACACCAAGGCGCGGAAACGGCCCGAGCCCGAAGATGAAGCATGGGTCGAGGCAGATGTTGAAGGCGTTGGCAATCCACAGCACGCGCATCGCGATCGCCGCGTCGCCGGCACCGCGGAACACCGCGTTGATCAGGAACAGCTGCAGGATTACTACGTTGCAGCCGAACACGACGCGGGCATACGACGCGTGCGCGAGGACGTCTCCGCCGGCGCCCATCACCGCCAGCAGCCGCGGTGCAAACGAAGCGCCGAAGACGCCCAGCGGAATCGCGACGAGGATCCCGAGCACGATCGCCTGAACAGCTGTGCGCGCCGCGCCGTCGCGATCGCCTTCGCCGATGCGCCGCGCCACCACCGCGGTCGTGCCCATCGACAGCCCGATGGCCACGGCATAGACCACCGTCAGCATCGATTCAGTGAGCCCAACGGTCGCGACGGAGTCGGATCCGACCCGTGCGACGAAGAACACGTCGACGACGGCGAAGACCGATTCGAGCACGAGCTCGAGCACCATCGGCACGGCGAGCAGAACGATCGCGCGGTCGATCGACCCGTCGGTGTACACGCCGTGGTGCGAGCCGGCGAGTGCGTCGCGGATCGTCGCCCAGGCGCCGGGTTGGCGGGTGATGGTGATCTCGGGCATGCAGGGGCGTCGCCCCTTCAAAACGTCGGGGCACCCTTTCAGAGTGCCCGGAGTGTCCGTTTACGGTTTGTACGCAATCGCGTCGATTTCGACGAGCAGACCGTCACCGGGCAATCCGGCCACTTGGACGGTCGTGCGAGCGGGACGATGTTCGCCAAACATCCGCGCGTAGACGCCGTTCATCTTCTTGAACTCGCCCATGTCGAGAAGGAACACGCCGCAGCGGAGCACGTGCCGCAGATCAGATCCCGCTGCCTGCAGGATCACCTGAATGTTCCTGAGCACCTGCTCGGTTTGTGCCTCGACGTCAGACGCGATGGTGCCGGTTGCCGGATCGACGCCGCCTTGTCCCGACACGAAGATTAACCGGTCGAAGCCCATCCCGGGCGAATACGGGCCAACCGGCGCAGGCAGATTCGCCGCACGGACGGGCGTGTGGGTCTGTGACATGCCCACATCGTATCTCGGGCGGGCTCACTCGCCGGTGGCGACCGGCCGGCTCGGATCACTCGACCACTCGCTCCACGAGCCGACGTACAGCTGCGCGCCGGTAAGACCGGCGTGCTCGAGCGCGAGAAGGTTGTGGCAGGCGGTGACGCCGGATCCGCAGTAGCAGACGACGCGGTTTGGCGGTGCGCCAGCGAGCGTCTTCGCGAACGATTCGCGCAGCTGCTCCGGCGTTTTGAAGACGCCGTTCTCGATGTTGGTCTGAAAAAAGTGGTTGACCGCTCCCGGAATGTGGCCGGGGACGCGATCGAGCGGTTCGACTTCGCCGCGGAAGCGTTCTGGTGCCCGCGCGTCGACGAGCCGCCATTCGCGCGAACCCGCACGCTGGGCGACCGTCGCGACATCAACGCTCATCTCTTTGCGCGGCGCTGCGGTGAAGACGCATGCGTCGCGGCGCGTTTCGCCACCGGCCACTGGTCGGTTTTCCATCTGCCATTTCGAGAGGCCGCCGTCCAGAACGGCCACCGCGTCGTGACCGAGCCACCGCAGCAGCCACCACAGCCGACTCGCGAACATGCCGTTGTCCTGGTCGTAGGCAACCACCTGCACGCCGCTCGCAATGCCGAGTTCGCCCAACCGGGCCGCCAGGGTTGCTGCGTCGGGTTGCGGATGCCGCCCGTTCGAACCGGTCTTCGGCCCCGAGAGATCGGTATTCAGATTCGCATACACCGCGCCCGGTATGTGGGCGGCCTTGTATTCGCGCGCCCCCCAGCTCTCGTCGTCGAGTTTCATGCGGCAGTCGACGATCGCGAACGCCGGATCGTCGACGTGCAACGCGAGCGCTGCGGTGGAAATGAGCGTGGTGAAGGCCATGCCGTACGATAGCATTGCGAGAAGCGTTTCTTCCCAACCTTCACGGGCGTCGGCTCGTCTTAAACTACTCGGTCGCATGCTCGGACCCCTTGCCGCTCTGCTGGCCGCAGCCATCGCTTCTTCGGCGGGCGCGCCGGGCGACGCAGCCGCGGTACCAGCGCGTGCCGTTCGTGCACCCGGTGAAATCACCGACGATGTCTGGCGCAGCGCACCGGTCGTCGACGCGTTCGTCCAGCGCGAGCCGGAAGAGGGCGGCAAGCCTTCGCAGCGCACCGAGTTCCGCGTCGTCTACGACGCCTCGACGTTGTTCGTGCGGGTACACGCGTTCGACACCGACCCCTCGCGCATCGTCAGCTACCTCACCCGGCGCGACGATGAATCGCCTTCAGACTGGATCCGGGTGATCATCGATTCGTACCACGACCGGAGGACGGCGTACGAGTTCGCGGTCAACCCCGCCGGCGTGAAACAGGACCGCTACTGGTTCAACGACACCGAACGCGACGACAGCTGGGATGCAGTGTGGGATGTAAGGGTCTCTCGTGAAACGAACGGCTGGACGGCCGAGTTCCGCATTCCCTTCTCGCAATTGCGCTTCAACCCTGGCGAGTCGCTCACCTTCGGCTTCGCGGTGTCGCGCTCGATCGGCCGGCTGAACGAAACGTCAACGTGGCCGCTGCTCGCACGAAGCGCGAACGGCTACGTATCGTCGTTCGGCGAACTGAACGGCCTGTCGATGCGCAGTTCCGTCCGCAAGCTCGAACTGGTTCCCTACGTCGTCTCGAGCGTGACGCGCCAGCATCCCGAAGACAACCCGCTCCTGCAGCCGAGCGCAGGCGACGCGGCTGTCGGACTCGATGTGAAGTACGCGCTCACGCCCGGCCTGACGTTCACGTCGACGTTCAACCCGGACTTCGGTCAGGTCGAAGCCGATCCGGCGGTGGTGAACCTCAGCGCGTTCGAGACGTTTTTCAACGAGCGCCGGCCCTTCTTCGTCGAGGGCTCCGGGATGTTCAAGTTCGATTCCGATTGCTGGGACGGACCCTGCTCGATGTTCTACACCCGCCGGGTCGGGCGCGCGCCGCAGGGCACGAGCGTGTTTCCGGACGACGACGGCGTCTACACCGAGTATCCGGCGCAGTCGACGATCCTCGGCGCCGGCAAACTGACCGGCCGCGTCGGCAGAGTGTCAATCGGTGTGATGCACGCGGTGACGCAGGAGGAAACCGGCACGATGCTCGAAGACGGCGTGCGAACGCAGCAGGCCGTCGAGCCGACGACCAACTACACTGTCGCGCGGGCACGCCGTGAGTTCGCGAACCAGTCGTCGATTGGCGGGATCTTCACCTCCACGCTCCGCCGTCTGCCCGATGCCCTCCGATTCATCCCCGATCGCGCGTTCAGCGCCGGCCTCGATGTCGACGCGCGGTTCAAGCGTTTCTACAGCCTGACGGGCTACTGGGCGGCGAGCACCGTCAGGGGCGACCCGTCGGCGATTCTCGATCTGCAGGAGAACAGCCGTCACTACTATCAGCGGCCCGACGCGACGTCGTTCACGCTCGATCCTTCGCTGACCGTATTGAACGGGACCAGCGGCCGAATCGGCATCAACAAGATCGGCGGACAGCGCGTCCGATTCGGATCGCAAGTGGGTTTCAAGTCGCCAGGCTTCGATCTCAACGACGCCGGGTTCCTCCGTCGCGCCGACGAGACCTGGACACTCAACTATTTCTCGCTGCGCAGCGAGGTGCCGAATCGCTGGTTCCGCCGTCGTGAACTGAATGTCAACGAGTGGTCGGTATGGAACGCCGATGGCGATCACCTCCTCAACGGCGGCAACGTCAACGGCAACGCCACGTTCGTCAACAACTGGGAGGCGGGCGTCGGCTTCAACGTCAACGCCGGGTCGCTCAACGATCGCGAGACGCGCGGCGGACCGATGATGTGGTTCGAAGGCTTCAACACGTTCTGGTCGTGGGTCAACACCGACAACCGCAAGCGTCTGTCGGCGAACGTGTTCAACGGCGGCGGCTCGAACGGCCACGGCTCATCCTTCCACGATCACGAATTCACCGTCACCTATCGGCCGGTCACGGCCCTTACCGCGACGGGCGGAATGCGGTTCAATAGCGCCGAGAACAACGACCAGTGGACCGATCGCGTCACCGACACCAGCGACCACTACGTCTTCGGACATCTCAGTCAGACCACGGTGGCGCTGACGGGGCGGCTGAACTACACGATGTCGCCGACGCTGTCGCTGCAGCTGTACGGCGAGCCGTTCGTGTCCGGAGGCGCGTATACGGATTTCCGCGAAGCGATCGACCCGCGCAATCGCGACGCCGCGCAGCGCTACGCGCCGTTCGCGTATGCCGACAATCCGGATTTCAACGTGAAGTCGTTCAGGACGACCAACGTCCTGCGCTGGGAATACAAGCCCGGGTCGACGCTGTTCGTCGTCTGGCAGCAGGCGCGCGAGAACGACGTCGTCCCGATCGGCTTCCGCTTCGGCCGCGACGTCCGCAATATCTTCGCCGTGCCGCCGAAGAACGTGTTCCTGGTAAAGCTGGCGTACTGGCTGAACTACTGACGCAGCGGGAGTCGGGGCTGGGGGCTGGGGGCTGGGGGCTAGCAGCGTCGTAGGTCCGGGCTTTCAGCCCGCACATCCGGCCCCAAGCTCCAAGCCCCTACTGCCGCGGCGTCGCCGTCTTGTAGACGACGCCGCTCTTCATGACGAACTTCACCCGGTGCAGCGCCGCGATGTCTTTCGTCGGATCGCCGTCGAACGCGGCGAGATCGGCGTAGAGGCCTGGCTTCACCGATCCGATCTGGTTCTCCATGTGCAGGACGCGGGCGGCAACCGACGTCGCGCTCTTGAGCGCCGCGGCCGGCGCCATCCCGTAGGCGACCATCGCATCGAGCTCGCGCGCGTTTTCACCGTGCGGGAACGTGCCGACGTCGCTGCCGTTGATGATCGTCACGCCGGCATCGAGTGCGGCCTTGAAGCTGGCGCGTTTGCGCTGGTTCGCCGGTGCCTCCGGGTTGGCGGGCGGCCATGGTCCGGCGCCGGCCGTGATCGTGGGGCACAATGCGACGTGATGCTCCACCATCAGCTTGAACACTTCCGGTGTGCCTTCGCCACCGTGCTCGATCGTTTCGACGCCGGCCAGCGCGGCGCGGCGCATGCCCTCGGCAGTGTTCGAGTGGACCGCAATCGGGACGCCGGCGCTCTTCGCGGTTTCGACGGCGAGCTTCAGCTCGTCGGCCGAGAACGTCGGTCGCGAACCGGCGAGCGGTCCCCAGCGATAATCGGCGTAGAGCTTGATCCAGTCGGCGCCTCTGCCGATCTGGTCGCGGACGACGCGTGTGAGGCTGTCGACGCCGTCGGCTTCCTCTGCGCCCTGCGGCACGTTCCATTCGGCGATGAACTTCGGCTGGTAGCTGCCGGTCGCGACGATGGCGCGCGTCGACGCGAGGATTCGCGGACCGGGAATGATGCCCTCGATCACCGCCTGTTTCAGTTCGACGTCGGCGTAGCCGGCGCCTTCGGTGCCGAGGTCACGCACGGTCGTGAAGCCCGCCTGCAGCGTCGCCCGCAGATGGTTGGTTGCGCGTGCAACGCGAAGCGCCAGCCCTTCGCGCGAGACCTGGTCGGTCCAGGAGGTTTCGCTGTAGGAGTGGAGCAGGATGTGCGAATGTCCCTCGACGAGGCCCGGAGTAAGCGTCGTGCCGGGAAGGTCCACCACCGTTGCGCCGGCGCCAGCGGCTCCCGCGTCCGGTCCGGCGGCGTCGATCCGCTCGCCTTTGACGCGCACGATCCAGCCCTCGTGCATCGCGTCGCCGTCGAAGACGCGCGCGGGTTTCAGAATCGTGACCGCGTCGCTGCTGGCGGCCGCCGGCCGCTGCTGCGCATGGGCGATGAAGGGCGACGCGAGCAGGAGGAAGACCGGGAGGCGTCGGATCAGCTGCATGCCGCGCATTATAGTGAGTGTGATGGAGCGCGAAGGCTTTAGGTCTGATGGAGCGCGAAGGCTTCAGCCGGGCGAACAGGTGACGACAGCCACAGGCAACGAGCTTGTACTCAGCGATCGCGATCAGGAGATGCTCGACGGCCGCCACGGACCTGCGCCGCAGCTCGCGATGTCGATCCTCGTTCGCATGGCGGCCGTCTACGGCGCCAGCGAACTCATGGACATCTCGCAGGCGCACATCGACAGCACGATTTATCTTGGCGACGCAACGCTCGAATTCGCAGAACGGCTCGCGTCGCTCGGTGCACGCGTCGCGGTGCCGACGAGCCTGAACGTCAGCGGCGTCGACGAATGCGGCTGGAAGGACTGGGCGGTGTCGCCGGAGTGGGCCGCCAAGGCCTCGCGCCAGATGCTCGCCTACGAAAGGATGGGCGCCGTCCCGACCTGGACGTGCGCACCCTATCAAACCCACATGCGGCCGGCATTCGGGCAGCAGATCGCCTGGGGCGAGTCGAACGCGATTGCCTTTGCGAACTCGGTGATCGGCGCGCGCACGGAACGCTACCCGGATCTGCTCGATGTCTGCTGCGCGATCACCGGGCGGGTCCCGGCTGTCGGCCTGCACGTGCAGCGACACCGCGCCGGGCAACTATTGCTGCGCCTCAGCGGCATTGCGCCCTCGCTCCAGCGCGACGATCAATTCTTTGCGGTACTGGGTCACCTCGTCGGCAAGCTCGCTGAGGATCTGATCCCGGTGATCGGCGGGATCGCTGTCGTGCCGCCCGAAGATCATCTCAAGGCGTTCGCGGCGGCGGCCGCTTCGTCCGGCCGCGTCGCGCTGTTTCACATGGTTGGCGTGACTCCGGAGGCGCCGACGCTCGAGGCCGCCTTTCACGGCGGCGCACCTTCGCAAACCATCGACATCACCATCGCCGACCTGCGTGCCGCACGCCGCGAGCTCACCACCGCCGACGGACGCGAGCTCGATATGGTGATTCTCGGCAGCCCGCACTTTTCGCTGGCCGAGTTCCGTGCGCTGGCGCCGCTCGTCGAAGGGCGCCGCGCCGACCCGCGCCTGAAGTTCCTGGTCACGTCGAGCCGGCTGATGAAGGAGGAGGCCGACAAGGCCGGCGTGCTGGCGCCGATTATCGCGTTCGGCGCGCAGATCACCCTCGACACCTGCATTCTCGCGTCGCCGATGCTGCCGCCCGAGATCAAGACCTTGATGACCAACTCCGCGAAGTACGCCTATTACGCGCCGAGCCTGCTCAACACGCGCGTCACCTTCGGCAGCCTCGCCGACTGCGTCGACTCCGCCATCGCCGGCCGCGTCGTCCGGGACGACTCGCTGTGGCAGAGCAGTTGATCGCGGGCCGCGTCGTCGTCGCCGGTCGTGCCGACGGCGATGCGCTGGTCACCTCGGAGCCGCTGTCGTTCTGGGGCGGCTACGACTTCCACACCGGGGAGATCATCGATCGCCACCACCCGCTCGCCGGCGTCCACGCCGCCGGCCGCGTGCTCGCCGTTCCGTTCAGCAAGGGTTCGTCGACGACGACGGCGGTGCTGCTGGAAGCGGTGCGCGCGGGCACCGCGCCGGCGGCGATCCTGACGACCGGGGTCGATTCGTTTTTCGCGCTGGCCTCAATCGTTGCCGACGTGATGTATGGCAAGTCCTTTCCGGTGATCGCCCTCGAACCCGCCGACTTCGGCACGCTGCGCACCGGCGAGCGCCTCTCGGTCGGCGCCGACGGCATCATCCGCCGGCTGTAACACAGAGGCACAGAGGCACGGAGAACACGCAAGCATGCCACCCACGCAGCGGGCGGGGCGGTGCGACGCACCGCCGGTCGCTGCTCGTCTCCCTGTCTCTGTGTGCCTGTGTCTCTGTGGTTAGCTTCGTTGATCTTCGCTTTTCTTCGTGTCTTCGCGGTTCTATCGCGTCGTTTGATACGATTTCATCCTGATGGCGCAGCCGACTGAGCTGGAGAAGCTGACCGGCCTCGCGAGCCGTTTCGGCGCGTTCGTGGCCGAGCAGCATCCGTTCGCGCTGATGGCTGCGATAGAGGCCTTTCAGCGCGTCGCGAGTGGCAACGAGTCCGGCGAAGCGGCGATCGAGGCGCTGCGGCCGCGGCTGCAGCGCGAACTCGCGCGCCGGCTCGATGCGGTGCCGCTGCCCGACGGTCTTCCCGACACGACGCCGCGCACCGCCGCCGCCGACCGCATCGTGCATGCCCGCATCGCGCTGCTGCAGGCCTGCGACGGTTTCTTGCGCCGCGCGGCGCTCGAAGCGTCGCTCACCCGCGACGAGCGGCTCGAGATCCTGCGCGGCATGATCCTGACCCGTGCGACCGACAACCGCCTGAAGGCGTTTTTCACCAACGGCGAGATCCGTTATGGTGGCGCGGCATTTCAGGGTAAGGGTTTCCGCTCGCTCGGACAGGAGGCGATTTACGCCGCCGGCCTGCGGCTGAAGCGCGGCGCGCGCTACCGCGGCGCCGACGGATGCTGGACCGGCGACGTCATCGGACCGGTGATTCGCGACCTCGGGATCACATTGGCGATGCGGCCCGAGCGCGACACCGTGAGGATGGTCCTCAACGCGCAGATGGGCAAGGCGGGCGCGCCGCTCGAAGGGAAGGACCTGCACATCGGCGATTTCGACTGGGGCATCCTGCCGCCGGCGGCGCCGCTGACCACCGCAACCCTGACGATCGCCGGCATGGCCATGGCGTTCTGGCGCGACCGCTCCGAGCGGGTCGCCATCTCGTTCATCGGCGAAGGCGGATCGTCGCTCGGCGAGTGGCACGAAGCGATCAACCTCTGCGCGGCGCGGAAACTGCCGGCGATCTTCTGTCTCGAGAACAACCAGACCGCGCTGTCGACGCCGCTCGCGGATCAATCGGCCGTGCGCGTGTTCGCCGACAAGGCCGCCGGCTATGGAATTCCCGGGATCACTGTCGACGGCACCGATCCCGAGCAGATCTTCGCTGCGTTCACCTGGGCCGCCGAACGCGCCCGCGCCGGACAGGGACCGGCACTCATCGAGACCGTCTCGATGCGGATGTGCGGTCACGCCCACCACGACGACATGCTGTACCTGGGCAAGGATCCCGCTTCGTCGTGGGACTACGCGCCGCTGTCGGAACACGCCTACGCCAATCGCGACGCCTACGAATACTGGGCGGCCCGCGATCCGATTGCGCGCTACGCCGAGCGCCTCGAGCACGACGGCGTGATTGGCGCAGGCGACCTCGAACGGTTCAAGCGCGAGGCCGAGGCGATGGTCGAAGATCAGGCCCGCAGCGTCATCGACTTGCCGTGGCCGGATCCGGCGTCCGCCGGTAGCGGTGTCTTCGCCGGCGAACCGCCGCGCGCGCATGTCGAGGTGCTCGACCCGGCGATCCGGATGCAGCAGCAGCCGCCTGGCGAGCTTGCGGTTGAAGCGGCGCCGCCGTTCGACGCGAAGGGCCGGACATTTCTCGAGGCCGTGATGCTCGGCATCGGCGACGCGCTCCGCGCCGATCCCCGCGTGTTCGTCTACGGTCAGGACGTCGGCGGCAATTACGGCAACGCGTTTCTGCTCCTGCGGCCGCTGTTGAACGACTTCGGCGACCGGATCATCAACTCGCCGCTCGCCGAAGGCGCCGTGCTTGGTGTCTGCGTCGGCGCCGCGCTCGCCGGCCAGCGGCCGATCGGCGAGATTCAGTTCAACGATTTCGTCGCCACCGGGTTCAATCAACTCGTCAACAACGCGGCCAAGATTCGCTACCGGTGGGGCGGCGGCGTGCCGATGGTCGTCCGCATGCCGTGGGGCGGATTGCGGCATGCCGGACCGTATCACTCGCAAAACACCGAACCGTGGTTCTATCGCACTGCCGGTTTGAAGATCGTCGTCCCGTCGACACCGTACGACGCCCGCGCGCTGTTCGCTGCCGCCGTCGCCGATCCCGACCCGGTGCTCTTTTACGAGCACATCGCGCTCTACCGCGACCCGCGCGTCAAGCAGCATCTCGACGCGGCGGCGCCGGCGCCGCTATCGCTCGGCCGCGCCGCGCTGCGGCGATCGGGCGACGACCTGGCGATCGTGTCCTACGGCGCCTACGTCCACGTCGCGCTGCGGGTGGCCGAGCGGCTGGCGGCCGACGGCATTCAATCGAGCGTTCTCGATCTTCGTAGCCTTGTCCCGCTCGATCGCGCCGCCGTGCTCACACTGGCGCGCCGCTGCCACAGGGTGCTGATCGTCCACGAGGACTCGCGGACCGGCGGGATCGGCGAGAGCGTCGCCGCGATCGTGCAGGAAGAGGCATTCGAATCGCTCGACGCGCCAATCCGGATCCTCGGCGCGCTCGATACGCCGGTGCCGTACTCGCCGCCGCTCGAGGACTTCTACCTGCCGGGTGAAGCACGCGTGGAGCGCGCGGCCCGCCTGCTGGTGGACTACTAAGAGGACGGTCGTGGTATCGCTGGCCGCAGTCATTTTCGACTTCGACGGCGTCGTCCTCGACAGCGAGACGCCGGAGTACGAATCGCACCGGCGGCAGTACGAGCGATGCGGCGTGCCGCTGACGATCGCCGATTGGTGCGATGCGATCGGGCTGTGGACTGAAGGGCACGACGATCGGCGGTTCGACGCGTTGTCGTCACGGTCGGCGAACGCGCCGCCGCGCGACGACTACCATGCCGAGCGGCGCCGCATCTTCGAGGCGCTGCTGCCGCTGCAACCAATGCGCGGCATCCGCGAGCTGCTGACGGCGCTCGACGAAGCTGGCGTGCCTGCGGCAATCGCGTCGACTTCGCCGGCGGACTGGGTCGTGCCGGCGGCCGAGCGCATCGGCATCCGTAGGCGCTTCACCGCCATCGTGACCGGCGATCTCGTGGCGCGGCGGAAACCGGCACCCGATGTGTACCTCGAGGCGGCGCGGCAGCTTGGTGTCGATCCGTCTCGGACTGTCGCGATCGAAGATTCAGCGCCGGGGGTTGCCGCGGCGCGCGCGGCCGGCATGGCCGTGGTCGCAATCCCACACTGGCTGACGGAAACCCACGACCTCACCGGTGCGCATCTGCTCGTGCGGCATGCGGGCGAACTCACGCTCGAGCGGCTGGACCGATTGCTTCGCGAGGACGTCGGGCCGCCCGTTCGGGGCGGCCGTGCGGACTGAGAGCCCCGTCTACACAATGGGCCTTAAAATACCAACATCACCATGACCGACCACGACGGCTCGGCTGCGACCGCGGCAGTCGATTTCATTCGCGCGATCGTCGACGAAGACGTCGCCAGCGGCAAACATCACGGTCGCGTCGCGACGCGCTTTCCACCCGAACCGAATGGCTACCTCCACATCGGCCATGCGAAATCGATCTGCCTGAATTTCGGGATCGCCGAGGAGCACAGCGGCACCTGCAACCTGCGGTTCGACGATACCAATCCGACCAAGGAAGACACCGAGTACGTCGACGCCATCAAGGAAGACGTCGCGTGGCTCGGCTTCACGTGGAGTGCGGAGCTGTACGCGTCGGATTACTTCGAGCGGCTGTATCAATTTGCCGTCGAGCTGATCGTCGGCGGCCACGCCTACGTCGACAGCCTGAACGCCGACCAGATCCGCGCCTACCGCGGCACGCTCACCGAGCCAGGGCGGAACAGTCCGTACCGCGACCGCAGCGTCGACGAGAACCGCGATCTGTTCGCGCGCATGCGTGCCGGCGAATTCGCCGACGGCGCGCACGTGCTGCGCGCGAAGATCGACATGGCGTCGCCGAACCTGAACCTGCGCGACCCGACGCTCTACAGGATCCGCCACGCGTCGCACCATCGCACCGGCGACGCCTGGTGTATCTACCCGATGTACGACTTTGCCCACCCGTTGTCCGACGCGCTCGAGCGGATCACGCACTCGCTGTGCACGCTCGAGTTCGAGGATCACCGGCCGTTGTACGACTGGCTCGTCAACGCGGTGATCGAAGGCGACAAGCCGCGGCAGATCGAATTTGCGCGGCTGAATCTCAATTACACGGTGATGAGCAAGCGGAAGCTGCTGCAGCTGGTGCAGCAGGGGCACGTGTCGGGATGGAGCGATCCGCGGATGCCGACGATCAGCGGGTTGCGACGCCGCGGCTACACGCCGGAGTCGATTCGCGATTTCTGCGCCCGCATCGGCGTCGCCAAGAAAGAAAACGTCATCGACGTCGCTCAGCTGGAGCACAGCATTCGCGAGGATCTGAACAAGCGCGCCCTCCGCGTGATGACCGTGCTGCGCCCGCTGAAAGTGGTGATCACGAACTATCCAGAGGGGCAGGTCGAACAGGTCGACGTCATCAACAACCCGGAAGATCTGTCTGCCGGAACCCGGCAGGTGCCGTTCTCGCGCGTGCTGTTCATCGAGCGGGACGACTTCATGGAAAACCCGCCGAAAAAGTTCTTCCGCCTGTCGCCCGGCAAAGAAGTGCGGCTGCGGTGCGCGTATTTCATCACTTGCACCGACGTGATCAAGGACGAGCGCGGTCACATCGTCGAGCTGCGGTGCACTTACGATCCTGCCACCCGCGGCGGCGATGCCCCGGACGGCCGTCGCGTGAAAGCAACACTGCACTGGGTGTCGGCAGAGCATGCCGTGCCGGTCGAAGTGCGCCTCTACGATCGGCTGTTCTCCTCCGAAGATCCGGAGAATGTTCCGGAGGGCCGGACCTTCGTCGACAACCTGAATCCGGAGTCCCTCGAGGTGATTGCCGCGGCGCAAGCCGAACCATCTGTGGCCGCGCTGGCTATCGGCGCGCGGGTGCAGTTCGAGCGGCTCGGCTACTTCTGCGTGGACACGGATTCCCGTAAAGCGGCACTCGTGTTCAACCGCACAGTTTCGCTCCGTGATACGTGGGCCCGAATCGCCCAAAAGACGCAATAATCTGCCAGCTCGGCGGCGCTTCAGCTGGGAACTCATCTTGCTACTCGTCCGCTCGTGACTGCACGCGAACAGTGGCAAGCTCTGCAAACAAATCTCACGGCGGCACGAGCCGCGGTGGATCGCGGCGAGACCGCCGCGGCCCTCGCCGCGGTGAACGCCGCCCTCAAAGTCGATCCGCACTTCCTCGCCGCGCTCTCGTTGCGCGAACGCATCATCGCCGGTGACCTGCCGCCAGCGATCGCGCCGCCGCCGGCGAGTGAACCTGCGATCGCACTGCCGCTGGCAGCGATGCCGGCAATCGACCCGCTGCCGGCGATCGAGCCGTTTTCGACGATTGACGTCCTACCGACAACCGACCCGCTGCCAGCGACCGAGCCCCTTTCGCCGATCGAGCCGCTGTCGATCGTGGAACCGGTATCGATGGTCGAACCGCTATCGATGGTCGAACCGCTATTGACACTCGAACGGCTGTCGTTCGTCGAATTGCTGTCGACCGTCGAATCGGCGCCGACGGTGGAATCCGCCCCGATCGAGCCGCTCTCGGCGTTCGAGGCGATCCTGGCCAGCGAGCCGTTTTCGGCAAGCGAGCCAGTCGCGACACGGGAACCGCGGTCAGCGATCGAGCCGGTACCAACGATCGAACCAGTGCCGGCGGTTCCGTCAGAGCCTGCGGTGATCGCTCCGCCGTCTGCGGCTGCGCCCGCGGCCATCGTGACGCCCGACGAGATCTCGACGCGGCCGTTCGTCTCCGCCGAGGGGTACGCCAAGTTCGAGCAGCGCGCCAAGCGACGCCGCGTCGATCGCCGCATCGAAGCGGCGCGGCAGGCGATCGACAGCAGGCGCCTGAAGCAGGCCGCCGCCGCGCTCGACGAAGTGATCGAGCTCGATCCGAACCTGCCGGAACTGTCCGAGCTCACCGTGGAGTTCGATCAGCTGCGCCGCTCCGCGGCCGCCGGGACGCATCGTGGTCCATGGCTCGCCGCCGGCGCCGTCTTCGCGGCGACGGTGTTTGGCGCGACATGGCTCCAGGAATCGTCGTCGCTGCTGTCGCGTTCGATGATTGCGGCCGCGCCGCTGCTCGCCGCGCCCACCACGCGCGCGTTGGCCGATCTCGAGCCGGTGGCGACGACCGGAGAGACGTCGGCGACGCCGGAGCCGCCGGCGGATACGCTCCCGCCAGCGCCGATGCCGAAGTTCAATCCGTCGGTGCCGATGCCCGTGGCATCAACGGCGGGGTACGCGGTGACGCCCGCTCCCGCTCTACGGCCCGCTGTGGAACCGGTCGTCGAAACGGCGACGATCGTCCCGCCGCCGGCCGCGCCGCAGCCGCCGCCGATCGCCATTGCGCCGATGCGTCCGGCCCAGGAAGCCCCCGTTGTGGCGCCGGCGACGTTGCCGGTTCCGCCGAAGATGAACGACATCGACGACCACGCGTTGGTGCAGCAGACCCTGCAGCGGTATCGCTCGGCCTACGAAGACCTCGATGCGCAGTCGGCCCACGCGGTGTGGCCGGCGGTCAATCAGGTGGCGCTCGCGCGCGCGTTCGACGGCCTCGCCTCACAGACGCTCACGTTCAATGCCTGCGACGTTCGCGTCCGCGGCGAAGCGGCAACCGCCACCTGCGAGGGTTCGGCGCAATACGTCCCGAAGATCGGCAACCGCCAGCCGCATGTCGAGCCGCGTGTCTGGAACTTCACGCTGCACAAGGCGGGAACCGACTGGAAGATCGACAGCGCCCGCGCCGAGCGGAATTAAGAATTAGGCATTTGGAATTTGGAATTCGTGACGCGAATTCCAAATTCCAACGTTCTGCGTCGTTCGACCCCGCCCGACCCGCCCGACCTACCGCCCGATCGCGTAATCGAGGCCGAGAAACGGCGTGATTGGTGCCGTGAGGCCGGCGCTGGTGAGCGGAATCGTGACGTTACCCGCCAGCACCCAGGTCGCCGACACGTTCCATTTGAAGCCCGGAACGGCCGTGATCATCTGCAGGTTCGACGAGTCGCCGGTAAGGCGAATCGTATCGACGCCGTTCAGCAGCGGATGCGGCGCGATGGTCGACAGCAGGTGTCCGGAGCTGTCGATATAGCGGCCGAGCAGTTCGCCAACCAGCGACAGGCGGCTCGAGGTCGCGACCGCGACGCCGGCGCCGTAACTCAGTTCGCCGGCAAGGCCGCCGCGCGTGAGCCCGACGTTGGCATGCGCCGACATGCGGCCGGCTTCCATCGATCCAATCGCCGTGAACTTCACCGACGCCGAGCCCGCGCCGAGCAGGTCCTCCTCGCGGCCGGTGGGCAACCGGACGTCCACCGCTGCCGCGATTGCCGATTGCTCGTCGTCGTAGAGCGTGTACTTCGTCCGCACCAGCATGTCGGCCAGCCCGATCGCATGGCCGCTCGCCGACGCCTGCGTAAAGGTGCGGCCGCGGTAGGTGTTGACGCGCGATCCGTCGATGTTCAACGAGATGTACGGCGCAGCGAACCCCACTTCCATCCGGTTGGTGACGCCGACCGTGCCGTAGAACGTCGCCACGCTGGCGTCGATATCCAGCGTCAGGCGGTCGACGTCGAACGGCGCCGTTTCATCGGTGAACTGATTGGCGGTCGTGATCAGTGAGCCATCGCGCAGATCGCGGCCGTCGAGCGATGAAAACTGAAAGCGCTGGAAGGTGACGCCGAACGAGGCGCGGCCGCGACCGGCCGTCAGCGCCCGCTCGAGGAAGAAGGGCCCGAAGGTTTGCGTCGGCCGCTCCACCGTGCCGAGTTCCGGGTTGAAGCGGTAGACGAACGCGCCCGAAGAGGACGCGACCGGCAGCGTTGCCAGGTTCGCGAGGAGCGCACGCGAGATCGTATCGCTCGCTGCCTGCGCGGCATCGCGGTCGCGTTCAACGCTGTCGGTTTTGACCGACTGGTTGGTGACGAGAAATCCGAGGACGTCGCCCAGCGTTTGCGCGTGTGCCGACGGCACCGTCGCGATCGACGCGGCGATGGCTATCGCCGCGGCCTGCAGTTTAGTGTTCATCATCTTTCTTCGCTACGTGGATGGTCGTCGCTCTAATCGTGCCGTTCGCCTGGACGTCGCCTTCGCCTTCGACCTCTCGGCCTTGCTTCAGGTCGTCGCACTTCGATTTTCGGAAGTCGGTTGAATCGTCGACCGCGATCGCTTTGCCGTCGGCGGCGAAGACGACGGACGGACAGCGGCCGAAGACCATCGAGATCGTTCCTGAGAAATCGACGTGCCGCGGCCCTGGCGTTGGGGAAGGCGGCTGTGGCGACGGGGCCGGTCCAGGCGGCGCGGGTGCTGGCGTCGGCGCCGGGGTTGGTGATGGAGCGGCCGTGACGGCGGCCTGCGAGACCGTGTAGGTCTGGCCGGCGATGTTCACTTGCCCGACGCGCGCCGCGCCGGCGTTCGCGGTAACCGTCAGCCCGACTGTTCCGTTGGCGTCTCCGGACGGCCCGCTGACCACCGAAATCCACGCGGCGGTGCTCGCGGCGGTCCACCGGCACCCGGAGAGCGTCGTCACGCCGACGCTCAATTTCCCTCCGCTTTCACCGATCGTGTCGTTCGTGCGCGACAATGAGAAAACGCACGGCGCTGCCTGTTGGCTAACAGCCACACTTTGCGCGCCGACCGCGATCGCCGCGGTCCGTGGCGACGGCACCGGGTTCGCCGCCACCGTGTAAGGAATTGTCTCCTCACCCTGTCCGCTGGCGCCGCCGAGCGCCACCCACGCGGCGTTGGTGGCGACCGACCATGTGCAGTCGCGGGCCGTCGAGATCGTCAAAGATCCTTTGCCGCCGGGCGAAGGAAACGAATTCGAGCTGGTCGTCACGGTCAACGCGCACCGGTCGGCGGCGTCTGTCGGTGCCGTGATGGACGTCTCGGTTTTCGTGCAGGCGGGCGCGAACATGGCGCAGACGATGGCTATCGCCGTCGCGACGGTCTTGCTGTCGTAACGCATCAGGTTCACAACGCGGTTCGCATCGCAAACGCTTCGCCAGTTCGGCTCACGGAAGAGGTAAGCGGCCGCTGATACAATTTCGTCGATGACGTTGGACGAGGCGCAACGCCTCGCGTCGCGCCTGCGCGACGAGCTCGGCCGCGCGATCATCGGGCAGCACGCCGTTGTCCAGGACATCCTGACCGCGTTTTTCGCCGGTGGCCACTGCCTGCTGCGGGGCGTCCCCGGCCTCGCGAAGACCCTGCTCATCAAGACGCTCGCCCAGGCGATCCACCTGAAGTTCAATCGCATCCAGTTCACGCCCGACCTGATGCCGTCGGACATCATCGGCACCGAGGTGATCGAGGAAGATCGCGCGACCGGGCGGCGCGCCATCCGTTTTATCCCGGGCCCGGTCTTCGCAAACGTGATTCTGGCTGACGAGATCAACCGGACGCCGCCGAAGACGCAGGCGGCGCTGCTCGAAGCGATGCAGGAGTACCAGGTGACGGTGAACGGCATCCGATACGAACTGGAACGTCCACTGTTCGTCCTCGCCACCCAGAACCCCATCGAGCAGGAAGGCACGTATCCGCTGCCGGAAGCGCAACTCGATCGCTTCATGTTCAACGTCGTCATCGACTATCCGACGGCAACCGAGGAGCACCGCATCCTCGCGTCGACGACGCGCAACGAAGAACCGGCGATTGCGCCGGTCGCGGCCGCGACCGACATCGAAGCGATGCGTCGTCTGGTGCGCGATATTCCTGCGGCGTCGAACGTGATCGACTACGCGCTGGCGATCGTCCGCGCCAGCCGGCCGTCGGGCGGGCCGGCCGACGGCGTGCCCGAACCGGTTCGTCACTGGGTGAAGTGGGGTGCCGGCCCGCGCGCCGGCCAGGCGCTCGTGCTCGGCGCCAAGTCGCGGGCGCTCCTCGACGGCCGAAGCGCCGCGTCGCCGGAGGACGTGCGCGCGGTCGCCGCGCCGGTGCTGCGCCACAGAATCTTGCTCAATTTCCAGGCCGAGGCCGACGGCGTCGACGCCGATCAGATCGTCGCACGGCTCCTCGAGGCGGTTCCAGTCGCCTGACCGCCATGCCGAGCGCGACACCCTGCCCTCCGGACGTGCTCGCCGGCATCGCCGACCTCGAACTCGCCGCGCGCATCGTTGTCGAAGGACTCGTCTCGGGGCTGCACCGCAGCCCGTTCCACGGCTACAGCGCGGAGTTCAGTCAATATCGCCGCTATCGTCCGGGCGACGACTTGAAGTACGTCGACTGGAAACTGCTGGCCCGCACCGACCGCGTCTACACGAAGCAGTTCCGCGAAACGACGAACCTGGCCGCGTCGATCGTCATCGATACGAGCGCGTCGATGGAGTTTCCGGCCGCGTCCGAGGTGACGAAATTCCGCTATGCCGTGATCGTCGCCGCGGCGCTCGCGTACGTGATCGCCGAGCAGGGCGACGCAGCCGGGCTTGTCGCGCGCGATGTATTGCTGCCGCCACGGAGCGGACGGCAGCACCTGCGCCGATTGCTTGCCTCGATTGGATCGCTCCGGTCAGGCGGGGTATGGCCGGGTGTGGAGACAGTGCGGCGCGCCGCCGACCGGCTCGGCCGCCGCGGCCTGCTAATCATCATCTCTGATTTCTACGATGATGAGGAACCGATGGCAAGTGAGCTGCACCGGGCGCAGCGCATGGGGCACGACGTCGTGCAGTTCCAGGTGCTGACCCGCGACGAGATCACGCTGCCGTACACCCGCGAGATCGAGTTCGCCGATCTCGAGAGCGGCGTGCGTCTTCCCGTGAACGCGGCGCTGGCCCGCCGCGACTATCGCGACGCGATCGCCGAGTTCCTCGAGCGGACGCGTGCACGTGCGCTGGCCGAGGGACGCCAGCATACGCTGGTCGTCACCGACACGGCGCCCGAGCGCGCGCTGCGCAGCTTTCTCCTCGCGCGGCGGGCATAAGCCAACATGGTCTGGCTGCATCCGGTCGCCCTGCTCGCGCTCGTCGCAGTCGCCGCGCCAATCCTGATCCACATCCTCGCGCAGCGCCGTGCGGAAGTCGTGCCGTTTCCGACGCTGCGCTTCCTCCGGCCGATGGCGCTCGTTTCGCTTCGCCGCCACCTGCTCGAGGACCCGCTACTGCTCGCGGTTCGAATCGCGATCGTCGTGGCGGCGGTTGCGGCGATGGCGGGACCGCTGATCGTAACGCGCGCGCGGCGCGAGGCGTGGAATCGCCGGATCGTTCGCGCCACCGTCACAATGGCGGCGCCTGGCGTCTCCCGCGCCGGATCACGTGACCGTGACAGTGCGTTCCAGGCACGGGAGTTTCGCGGCGCGTCCCTGGCCGACGGCATTCGTCGTGCGGTTGAGTGGCTCGACATGGCGCCGCCGGCACAGCGAGAACTGGTGATCGCTGCGCCGCTCACGATCGGCTCGCTGTCCGCGGCCGACATCGCCGAAGTACCCCGCGATGTCGGTGTCCGGTTCGAACGCGTCGGCGCGCTGGCGGGCGAGCGGTCCGTTGCCTACGGCAGTGTCCGAGCGGCCGATGGGATCGTCGATCGTGAGGTGACGATCGCCGGCGCACGGACCTTGGTGCGCGATCGACCGGCCACCGCCCCGGCCACTGCCGCCGATCCGGCGTTGCCAATCGAGGTGGTGGCCACGCCCTCGGCGCGGCCGTTGGTCGACGCGGCGATCAGCGCGGTGCTCCGCGAACGGGTATGGGCGCCGCCGCGGGCGCACGGTGCCGAGTTGGTGCTCTTGTCGACCGACTATGCGCCGCCGCGCGTTACTGCACCTGCCGCGAGGCTCGAACCGTGGATGGCCGACGCGATCGCCCGTCTCACACGAGACAACGCCCTAAACCAGGCTTCAGCCCAGGCGTCGAGTGGCGTCGACGTCTCCCGTTTTTCACAACCGCCGTGGTTCACGGTGGCGCGGTCGCGTGACAACCGCGTGCTCGTCGCCGCTGCCGCGTCCGGCGATCGGCTCGTGGTGGTGACCGGCGCACCGCCGTCGGATGTCGTCTTGCCGATCCTTGTCCGCGGCATCGTCAACGCGATTGCCGTTGTCCCGGACATCGTGCCGCTCGAGATCGTTCCGATCCCCGGCGCGCAGCTGACGGCATGGTCGCGGCCGGCCATTCCCCCGGAGCAACCGCGCGCCGACAGCGTCGAGTCGGACGATCGACGCTGGCTCTGGATCGCCGCGATCGCATTGCTGGTTGCGGAGAGCTGGCTGCGCCGCTCCAGGCGTCGCGACGCCTCGGCCGCGCATGCCGAGGAGGCTGCCCGTGTCGCCTGAGATCCACGCCGGCGACGCGCAAACGATTCGCGACGCGACGGACGGGTTGATACGTCGCGCGCGCACGCTGGCGGTGGTCGAAGCGGGAGGATGGGCGACTGTGGCCGGCGTCGGGTCACGGTCGATGGTCGTCGCCGCGGCCGTCGGCGCGTGTCTCGCCGCCTGGCGGTGGCGCCGGAACGGCGCAGCGGCGGTCGTTCGCACCATCGAGCGAGTCGACGCATCGTCGCGAAACGTGTTCATCACCGCACATGAATTGCTGGCCGGGACGCTGACGACGAGCGAGCCGGTGCGGGCGCGGGTGCTGGCCGACGCGTCCGCTGTCGTCCGCCGCGTCGATCGCGCAGCCGTTGCGTCCAGCGCCGCTGCGCTGCGCGCGCTTGCGGCGGCGGCGCTCGCGCTCGCGATCGCGGCGATGCCACCTCTATGGCGTGCGCGCGTGACGGAACTGGCGTCGGCGGCACGCGCCCGCGTCGCGAACAGCGCAGCGAGCGCAGAGACGCTCGAGGTTCGCGCGCTGATTCGTCCGCCGGCATACACGGGTCTAAAAGAAGTCGCGCTCGAGGCTCCGGACCAACTGCAGGCGATAGAGGGGAGCACGCTCGTGCTCGCGGTCGAGTCTCCCGCAGCGACTGTCACCGTCGATCACGACGGCGCTGCCGCGACCCTGCGGAAGAATGGCGATCGCGGCTTCACCTACTCGTCCCGGCTGACGAAGACCGGGTTCATCGTGGTCGCCGGAGCCGAGGCACGGCGTACGATTCCGGTCGTCGTGTCGCCCGACGCGCTGCCGTTGGTGACGATCACGGCGCCGGCCCGGGATCTCGTGTATTCGAACGGCGACGCGCGGATCGAGTTTGTGGCGCAGGCCGCCGACGATTTCGGCCTGCGCTCACTGCGTCTTCGCTACACGAAGGTGTCGGGATCCGGCGAGACCTTCTCGTTCGAGGACGGCGAAATCCCGCTCGCCCTCACTCGCACCACCTCGCGCGAGTGGAGCGGCCGCGCCGCCCGCACCCTCGCCGATCTGCATCTCCAGGACGGCGACACGCTGGTCTACAGAGGAGTGGCCACCGACGCGCGCGACGAAGGCGGCACCGGCAGTTCCGACGCGTTCTTTATCGAGCTGTCCAGGCTAGGCGCCGCCGCCGGTGATGCGTTCACGCTGCCGGAAGAGGAGACGCGCTATGCGTTGAGCCAGCAGATGCTGATCGTCAAGACGGAGCGGTTGCAGCAGCGCCGCCGGACCTTGGCCACTGCCGCCTTCAACGAGGAAGCGCTGAACCTGGCCGTCGAACAACGGATGATCCGCGCCGGGTTCGTGTTCATGCTCGGTGGAGAAGTAGAGAACGAGGAGGTCGAGGCGGAGCAGTCGAGCGAGCTGCAGGAAGGCCGTCTGCAGAATCGCGGTCAACGCGATTTGCGTGCGGCGACGATCGCGATGAGCCAGGCCGAGAAGCAGTTGACGGCGGCCAACCTCGCCGATGCGCTTGCCGCCGAGCGCACGGCCGTCGCGGCGCTGCAGCGCGCCTTCGCGCGCGACCGCTACATCCTGCGCGCGCTGGCGACGCGCAGTGCGCTCGATCTGACGCGCCGGCTCACCGGCGTCACCACCGGCGCCGCCGGCTGGCGGCGCAGCGTGCCCGATGCGCCGGCGAACCGCCGTGCGGCGCTGCTCGAGGACCTGCTTCACGGTCTGAGCTCGCTTGCCGGGCGCGACGCGCGCGAGTTCGCCGCCGCTGCCCGCGTGCTCGCCGAAGAAGCGATTCGCATCGATCCCTCGTCGGCCGCGCTGCGCAGCGTCGCGACGGAGTTGCAGCGTGCCGCCGCCGGCGCCGATCCCGACGCTCGGACACGCGCCGGCGCGGCCGCTGCGAAGGCGGCGGCGGAGGAAGCCACACGCGCCCACGCCGATGCGACGTGGGATGCGAGTATGCCCGCATCGCGCCTTGCGGCGGCGTTCGCAGAGGCCATCGCTCGGCTAAAGCTTCCGCGCTCCGACCGAGGGCAACGATGACCGGACGTAGCGCGAAGGCTTCGGCCGAGCGATCAGCCCGTGTAACAGCTCGCCTTGTCGCAATTGCGATAGCCGTGGCCGCTGCTGTCGATCCATCGATTGCGATCGACGCCGCGACGCGGCCGCGAATCGCAGTCGTCGTTCAAGACGCGCACGCTCCGGACGCCGCGCGGGTGCGCGACGACCTCTTACGCGAGCTCGGTGCCGATCACGATGTGGTTCCCCGCGTCGTTTCCGATGCCGCTGCCGCGATCGTGATCGGCGACCGTTACCCCGGCGATCCAGTTCCGGATTCGATGCCCGTGATGACCGTGTCGATCCCGCAGCCGAGCGATGGCGTCCGGATTGTGCGCGTGGCGGCGCCGCGCGAGGTGCCGCCGGCGACGCGAATCCGTGTTGACGTCGACGTCGATGCGCCGGGCGCGCGAGGCCGGACGACGGAACTGCGTGCGCGGGTTGGCGGGATCGACAGCAGCACCGTGTCGCACCGCTGGACGAAGCCGGACGAGCGCTGGCGCGCGTCCCTCGAGGTCGTGCCCGTCGGTGAGCCGCCCTTCGTCGTCCGTGTCTCCGCCACCACGCCTGTTGCAGCCGGCGCACCTGCATCAAGCACCGCGGACGTCATTGTTCGGCGACGGACGACGCCGATTGCGGTGGAGTTCGCCGATGCGCGTCCATCCTGGGCATCCACCTTCGTCCGCCGCGCGCTCGAAGCCGATCCGCGGTTCCGGGTGGAGAGTGTGAACGGCGAGTCGCGCGGCATCACGACGACAACCCGAGGCGCCGCGCCGCTCGACGACGCGCAACTGAACCGCTTCGACGCCGTTGTCCTCGGCGGGCTCGATCGGCTCACCGTCAATGATGTCGCCGGAGTCGAGCGCTACATCCGCGAGCGCGGCGGCGCCGTGGTGGTGCTGCCCGACCAGCGTGTTGATCGGGGACCGGTACGGCCGCTTCTCCCCGATTTCACCGAACGTCTGCTCGAGCGGCCCGCGGCGCTGGTATCGCCGTCAGGCGGCGCGGTGCTGCGCGCGTCTGAACTCCTCATCGCCTCTACGCTCGCCGCCGGCGCCAGCGTCGTGATGCGCACGCCGGCCGAAGAGGGCGAAGCGGTCGTCGTGACGATACCGTTCGCGGTCGGCCGGATGCTCGTGTCGGGAGCGATGGACGCATGGCGGTATCGCGCAACAGACGGGGGCGCATTCGATCGCTTCTGGCAGTCGACGATTGCCGGCCTCGCGCTCGCGACGCCGCCGGCGATCGATGTCGAGGTGACGCCCGCCGTCCTTCGCCCGCGCGACGCGGCGAGTGTCACGGTGCGGGTCCGCAACAGGGAGCCCGCAGCTGTCGCCGCCTCGTTCGGCGGTCGGCCGGTTCGTCTTGTTCCTGAGGCTGAACGAGGCGTTTACAGTGGCCGGCTCACGGCAGGCGAGACCGCAAACCTGACGACGCTGGAAGTGCAGGCGCTTGACGACCACGGGGAGCGCGAGTTGGCCGTGCTGTCGGTGCCGATCGTGGTCGACGCGCAAGCGCCCGCCCGCGCCGAGCCGCCCTTGTCGCTGCTCTCCGCATCGCATCATGGGCTCGACGTCGCGCCGGGCCGCACGCGCGAGATTGTCGACGCGTTGCGGCAATCGGTGCACCCGGCGCGTGCAACCGTACATCCCCATCCGATGCGATCGCCGTGGTGGCTGGTCCCGTTCGTGGCCTGCCTCTCCATCGAATGGTGGCAGCGGCGCCGCGGCGGCCTTCGGTAACCGCGGCGCCAGTCGCAAGCCTCAAGCCTCAAGTCCCAAGCCTCAAGTCCCAAGCCTCAAGTCCCAAGCCTCAAGTCCCAAGCCTCAAGTCCCAAGCCAAGAACCAACAAGCGAGAACCCGAACCCCGAACCCCGAACCCCGAACCCAGAACCTAGAACGCCGAACGCCGAACGCCGAACGCGGCTCTATTCGGCGACGATGGCGTCAGCCTCAATCTCAACGAGCATCGCCGGATCGATCAGCGACCGCACTTCGACCATCGCCGTCGCCGGCCGAATGGTGCCGAACATTTCGCCGTGCGCGCGCGCGACTTTTTCCCAGTCGGCGGCAATGTTCGTCACGTAGATGCGCGTGCGTACGACATCGTCGACGCGAGCGCCCGCCTGCGACAGCGCGGCCGCCACATTCTGCAGCGTCTGCTTGGCCTGGGCGTAGGCATCGCCGGCGCCGACGATCGCCCCGTCCGGCCCAGTCGCCGTCGTGCCGGAGACCGAGACATGGTTGCCAACCCGGACCGCGCGCGAATAGCCGACGATCGGCTCCCATTTCGTACCGCTGGACACGTTGCGACGTTCCACAGATTCCTCGCTCTCTATATGTTCGAGGCCGTTCGACCGATAAGCGTAGCGGAAAATGCGCGCGTTCTTCACGCCGTGGCCCCGGCGCGTTACCCGGTCGATCTCGATCCTCACGCTGCTCGCCTGGGCGATCGTGATGACGCTGCTGGTCCGCCGCTCCTATCTGCAAGCGTCCACCGCAACGCTGGCGACCGATCTCGCGCGCTACGGTTCCACCGCCGTCTGGCGCGGCGTCTACTATCGCGGCGAGAAAATCGGCTTCACGGTCGGCCAGACGACGCGCGAAACCGACGGCTTTCGGCTCGAAGAAGACGGCCGCCTGCAGATGGCGCTGCTCGGCGCGACGACGGCGGCGACGATCCGGACCACTGCGCACGTCGACGCCGCGTTCACATTGCACGCCTTCGAGTTCTCGCTCGATCCAGGCACCGGCGCGATTGAAGTCCGTGGCACGTTGAACGGACGCAAGCTGTCACTTGAAGTGCGTACGCCGAGCGGTTCGCGACGCGAGGAACGCGAGCTCGACGCCCCCCCGGCACTGTCGCTGAACCTGTCGCGGCGGCTCGCCAACGGCGGGCTGGTCACTGGCGCGCGCCATCAGTGGACGATCTTCGACCCGGCGACGCTCCGCAATTCCCCGGTCACCGTCGACGTCGGCCGCCGTGAGCTGATCCGCGGCGCCGGCACCGCGCCGCTGCCGGCGTTTCGGGTCGAGATGGAGTTCGCCGGCCTGCGCACCACCTCGTGGGTGACCGACACCGGCGAGGTGGTGCGCGAAGAGAGTCCGCTCGGCCTGATCACGGTGCGCGAATCACCCGAGAACGCGCGCGCGATGGCGGTGCCGCGGCGGATTCAGGTCGATCTGATCCAGACCTCGGCGGTCGCGACGCGGATGACGTCGCGCATCGACGAGCCGCGCGACGTGCGACGGATGCACCTGCGGATGCGCGGTCTTCTCGACGCAAAGCTGCCGTCGCAGGATCTCCAGGGCGGCGCACAGAGGTTCGAGGGGGACACGGTGGAGCTGATCGATCCGCGCCAGCTTCGTCCCGAGCCGCTCGATGGCGCAGCGACGCGCTATCTCGCCGCCGAGCCGTTCATCGAGAGCGATGCGCCGGAGATTCGCAGCGAAACAGAAATCGCGGTGCGCGGTGCCGAGAACGATCGCGCCCGCGCCGAAAAACTGACCCGCTACGTGAACGCGCTGCTCGACAAGAAGCCGACCGTGAGCCTGCCGTCGGCGCTCGAGGTCCTGCGCACCAAGGTTGGGGACTGCAACGAGCACACCGCGCTCTATGTCGCGATGGCGCGCGCCGCCGGCATCCCGGCGCGAATCGCGGTCGGCCTGGTGTTCGTGCACGGCGCCTTCTACTACCACGCGTGGCCCGAGGTCTACGTCGATCGAACCGCGTCGAGCGGCGTATGGCTGCCGGTCGATCCGACGTTGAATCAGTTTCCCGCTGACGCGACGCACATCCGCCTGATTCGCGGCGGCCTCGAGAAGCAGGCGGCGATCCTGCCGCTGATCGGCCGGCTGTCGATCGACGTCGACCGCGTCGAGCTCGCGGCGAACAGCACTCCAGTCCTCGTCGGCCGCCAACCGATCGACCTCGGCGCCTTGGCGATTCCGATCCCCCGCCGCGAATCGGCCTGCTGCAGCTGCCCAAGATGATTGCGATTCACGATCTCGTCAAACGCTACGGTCAATTCACCGCAGTCGACGGCGTCAGCCTCGACGTGCAGCCGGGACAGATCCATGGCTTCCTCGGACCGAACGGCGCCGGCAAGACGACGACGCTGCGGATGATTGCCGGGTTGCTGAAGCCGACTTCCGGCAGCGTGGCAGTGAACGGTCACGACATGGCGCAGGAACCGGAGCAGGCGAAGGCGTCGCTCGGCTTCATCCCGGATCGGCCGTTCATCTACGAGAAGCTCACGGCCGGCGAGTTCCTCCGTTTCCACGGCGGCCTCTACGGGATGAACGGCAATGGCATCGGCGATCGTGTTCGCGAGATGCTCGAGCTGTTCGAGCTCGGACGCTGGGAGAATGAGCTCGTCGAGAGCTTCTCGCACGGCATGAAGCAGCGCGTCGTGATGTGCGCGGCCTTCCTGCACCGGCCGCGCGCGGTGATCGTCGACGAACCGATGGTCGGCCTCGATCCGCGCGGTGCAAGGTTGATCAAGGACGTGTTCCGCACGATGAGCGCGCGCGGCGTCGCGCTGCTGATGAGCACCCACACGCTCGAAGTCGCGCAGGAAATGTGCGATCGCATCAGCATCATCCTCAAGGGCCGGATCATCGCGTCCGGCACGGTGCCGGAGATCCGCGCGATGGGCGATCGCCACGACGACCAGCTGACGTCGGTGTTCCTCAAGCTCACCGGCGGCAGCGCGCTGCAGGAGATCGACGAGATCGTCTGATGACGCGCGCCTTTCCGTACCTGCTCCTGCCCCACCTCTGGGCCTCGCGCAACCGCGCCAACCGGCGTGAACGCGGCGACATGTCGCGCGCCATCCTGTTCGGCGGCGTCGCTGCCGCCGTCTGCGCCGCGCTGTACGAGGGATCGTTCTGGCTGACCGGGCAGCTCGCCGATTACGCGGAGCTCGGCGACTACCTGCTGCGCATCGGCCTGTCGTGGCTGTTCCTCACCTTCCTGTCGTTTCTCGCGTTCAGCGGCGTCGTGACGGCGCTGTCGGCCTTTTTCCTCGCCGACGATCTGCGGCTGCTGCTGGTTGCGCCGGTGGCGACGCGGCGGCTGTTCCACGCTCGTTTCCTGCGAACGCTGATCCAGTCGTCGTGGATGGTGGTGATTTTCGTGGTGCCGGTGCTGGTCGGCGTCGGGCGCGCGCGCTGCGCCGGCCTGGGCTTCTACGCGACGGCGTTGCTGACGGTGATTCCGTTCGCGGTGATTCCGGTGGCGGTCGGCACCGCGGTGACCTTGCTGCTGGTCAACACCTTTCCGGCGCGCCGCGCCCGCGACCTGCTGATGTTGATGGGCCTCCTGTTCGCCGCAAGCCTCGTCGTCGTGCTGCGGATGATCCGGCCGGAGCAGCTGCTGCGTGTCGAGTCGCTGCCGGACGTCACCGATTTCTTCGCGACGCTGCAGTCGCCGATAACGCCGCTGCTGCCGTCGTTCTGGGCCGGCGAAACCCTGTTCGCGAGCCTGAGCGGCGGCCACGACCTGCTGCACGCGGCGGCGCTGTGGACGACGGCGATGGCGGCGGTGGTGCTGCTGACCGCGGCGGGCGAACGCTGGTACTTCGCCGGCTTCAGCCGATCGCAGGAGGCGCCGAAGGCACGGTTCACGCGGTTTCGCGGTATCGACACGCTGGCGTGCTGGCTGCCGCTGTCGACGGTGCGGCGCCAACTCCTCGTCAAGGACACGAAGATCTTCCTGCGCGACGTGAGCCAGTGGTCGCAGCTCCTCCTGCTGCTTGCGCTCGTGCTGCTGTATCTCTACAACTTCCGCGTCCTCGACCTGCAGCGGATTCCGTACATGAGCGGGTTCATCAAGAATGTCTACGCGTTCGTGAACCTGGGCATGGCGGGGTTCGTGATGGCGACCGTGACGGTGCGGTTCGTGTTCCCGGCGGTGTCGGCCGAAGGGGCGGCGTTCTGGATCATCCGCACGTCGCCGGTCAGGCTGCGCGACTTCCTATGGTCGAAGTTCTGGAGCGGGCTCGTGCCGGTGCTGGTGCTGACTGAACTCCTGACCGTCGCCGCCAACGAGTTTCTCGGCGTCGATCCGTTCGTGAAAGTTGCCGCGGCGCTCGCCATTCTGTGTATGAGTTTCGCGCTGGTCGGCCTGGGCGTTGGCCTCGGCGCGCGCTATCCGCGGTTCGGCGCCGATCCGAGCCAGGTGGCTGGCTCCTACGGCGGCGTCGCGTTCATGGTGCAGGCGGTGCTGTTCGTCCTCGTGATGATCGTGCTCGTCGGCTGGCCCGCGTCGCTCTACGTCGTCCGCCACGTGCGCGGCCTGCCGCTCACCGCCGCGCAACAACTCCTCGCCGCCGCCTGCACGATTGCCGGGATCGCGATCAGCGTGTTCGTCTGGCTGGCGTCGATGCGATCGGGCGTTGCCGCGCTGGAGCGAATGAGCGATTAACCTGTTCGACGGAGCGCGAAGCCTTCAGGCGAGCGGCCAGACGCTCGGCTAAAGCCTTCGCGCTCCCACGTCTACGTCATCGCGTAGACCGCGATGTTGATCGCGAACTTCGTATTGTCTTCCCGTAGGAACCGTTTGTTCCGCCAGTCGTAGTCCCACTCGCAGCCGTAGTCCTTGTTGCTGTAGAGGACCGCGATCCGGTTGCGGCGCTCGATCGCCTTCAGGTACTCGTGCACGATGTTGTCGCCCCACCCGTTCAACTCGTGTGAGGTCTGCGGCGGGCCGCCGCCGAAGACGAAGAAGCTGCGATACAGCGGATGCGACGCCGGCAGCTTTGCCAGCGGTGTATCGGGAAACACCGCGCGCATCTCCTGCTCGAAGGACTTCGCGTAGAGGCCGTTGACGTCGTGGTTGCAGTCGTCGGAGAAGAGCAGCCCGCCGGCATCGGCGAAGCGGCGCAGGTTTTCCCGCTCGGCAGCGGAAAAGCGCACCAGCTTGTGGCCGGTCATGAAGAGGAACGGAAACGACAGCAGGTCGGCCGACGAAGCGGCGATCACGACTTCGTCTTTGTAGACGGGAATCGACGTGTACTGGACGATCGAATCGAGCACGTTGGCGGCGACCTTCGGGTTGTAGTCCCAGTCGCCAGATTCGTAACGCAGCCGCGCAAAGACGAATTCATGACCGCGCGGCTTGCCGGCCTGCTGATTGGCCACCGCCAGGACGCCGAACTGCAGAAATTGGCGCCGCGAAATCATCTGGATATAGAATGCCTGTTTCGGTGAATTACCACATCCAACATTATGATCTCGTGCAGGGAGCGCTCGAGATCCAGTACATCGAGGAATACTTCGGCGAATTTCCGCGCAAGAAGACCGCGGCGGAGATCGTTCGCCGCCTCGAGGGACGGGGGCACATCATCCTGCTCGCCACCGCGCCGCTGCCCGACGATCCGGGATCGGTGGTGCCGGTGTCGTTCAAGGTCGCGCACGAGATCAAGCATCCGGAAACCGAACCGAAGCTCGTCGATCTGATGCACCGCCTCGACGGCTACGTGCATTTCGACGGCCGTCGGGTCCTCTACACGTGGATTGGCGGCACGCGCCGCGACTGGCGCGGCCAGGGTTTTTTCCGCGCCCTCACCGAGCAGCAGGAACTCTGGGCGATCGAGCAGGGGTTCGACGAGATCGTCGTCAAAACCAAGAACAAGTTCTACGACATGCGCGGCACGCTCGATCACCTGCGCTTCGAGGTGGTGAAATACGAGCGCAACGCCTCCGACAACGCCGAGTCGAAGGTCTATCTGAGCAAGAAGCTGGTCCCTGAGACGATCTCGACCCACCGCAGCGCGAAAACTGTCGTCCAGATGCCTGTGTAGGCGCGGCAGGTCAGGCGGGTCACGCAGGTCGGACAGCAAGCCCCAAGCCCCGACGCAGTTCAACTTTCCGGCGTCGCCTTCCGTCTAAGCTTTATTGACAGTATATGCGCGGCGCATATAGTCTCGGCGCATTGATATGGCCTTGCGGAGCATTGAATTCCACATCCTGCTCGCGCTCGCTCCCGAGGAGCGGCACGGCTATGCGATCCTGTCCGAGGTCGAAGGTCTCACCGACGGCGAGATCCAGCTCGAACCAGGCACGCTGTATCGCGCACTGCATCGCATGTTGAAGGACGGCTGGGTCGTCGAATCGACGCGTCGCCCGGCCGCCGACCAGGACGATGAGCGACGGCGCTACTACCGGTTGACGCCGACCGGGCGCAGGGTCGCGACGGCCGAGGCCGAGCGGCTGCAGCGCCTCGTCAACATTGCCCGCGCGCACAGGTTGTTGAGTCGTGCCTGATCGATCGCGTCAAAGCGGTGCAGACGCGAAGGCGGACTCGTCCCGCCGAAGCCGCACGGGCAACGACGTTGCGGCGAAGGCCGATCGCCAGTTCGCGTGGTGGCTCGTCTGGCTCTATCCGCCGCCGTTTCGCCGCGACGTCGGGCTGGCCCTCGTCGATGCGCTCGACGACCGGATGCGGGCGCGGCGTGCCGCGGGTGCGTCCGCAGTCGGCGCGCGTCTACCGGCAGTACTGGATACCTTGAGAAACGCGCCGGCGGAGTGGCTGCGCACGATCGATCGCAGCGCGCTGCAGGTGCAGCGCCCGAAAGGACGGACCGTGCTCGACAAACTGTTGCAGGATACGCGCTACGCGCTCCGGCTCTGGCGCCGCCGGCCGGGGTTCGCGGCCGTCGCGATCATCACCCTCGCGCTCGGCATCGGTGCCAACACGGCGATGTTCACCATCGTCAACGCGGTGCTGCTACGGCCGCTGCCGTACGCACATGCCGATCGCCTGGTCTCGGTGTGGGGCCGCACCAGCGCCTACCCGCGCGGGCTGATTTCCTACGAGGAATACGAGGCAATCCGCGCCCAAACCGGCACCTTCGAGGCAGCGGGCCTATGGTTTCCGCAGAGCGTCAACCTTACCGGCGTCGACGAGCCGCAGCGCATCATCGGGTCGTTCGTGTCGGGATCCTTCTTCGACGTGCTCGGCCTGAAGGCGGAGCGCGGCCGGCTGTTCACCGA